>Ga0207641_10000989_pt1 | contig 29039 bp, 12 predicted proteins | sample KBSSwiS62_FD_184306 | JGI IMG/M metagenome (GOLD analysis project Ga0207641, IMG submission 184306) | Switchgrass rhizosphere microbial communities from Kellogg Biological Station, Michigan, USA - KBS Switchgrass S6-2 (SPAdes) (version 2) | ecosystem: Host-associated > Plants > Roots >... | reverse complement strand
TCGATGCCAAGGAAGGCGGTGCAACCAACGCACCTCAATTGCTGGTGAATGGGAGCACTACGCTCACGGCCACGGCGGACAGCTATGCGGACGGCTCCAGTACCGGCGCCAATTACGGAAACGCAACGAATTTGTTGGTTTCATATAAATATAATAATATCCCGAACAGCCGCTGGACTTTCGTCAAGTTCGACCTGAGCAGTGTCGGTGCGATTACCTCGGCCACGCTGCAAATGCATCGGCAGAGTCAGGGTGTCACATCCTGGCCGGTGGGAGTTTACGCCTGCGCCAATACCAGTTGGAGTGAAAGCACCATCACTTGGGCCAACAAGCCTCCAACCCTCGCCAGTGGTGACGATCCGATCGAAAATCCAAATTATTATGATGGCGCGAACTTCCTCAATGGTGGGCGCATCGCAGTTTCATCGACCGATCCCAACACCATGGTCTGGCTGCCTCAGGGGGCGGGCACTCTTCCTCGCTACAGCAATGATCGTGGCGTTTCCTGGACGACCTGCGCTGGTGCGCCAGGATCGCAAATGATAACGAGGGACAATCCAAGCAACCTGATCCAGCAGTTGGCGGCTGACCGCGTGAACGGCAAGTTCTACATGGCCGCATTCGCCGGGGCTGGCGGCAATCACGCCATCTACAGCAGTTCAAACGGCGGAGCCACCTGGACTTCCGTCGGTACGGTCGCGACGGCATCCTACAACGTCTACCGCGCTCAAATCGTCGCAGCTCCGGCGGCCAACGATGTCTGGGTATGTGATGACGGAAGCGCTACCGTGCCTGTCGGTGGGGGTATATGGCGTTCGACCAACGGAGGCGCTACCTGGTCACAGGTTGCAAGCGGAGTCATCAATCAGGTGCGCGAAGTAACCTTTGGCAAAGCCTCATCGGGGTCCGGTTACACCGTCTTTGTCAGTGGTTGCAAGAGTGGAGTCAAGGGTATTTACCGTTCCGACGATTATGGCAGCTCTTGGAATGCCCTTAATTCCATCCCCACCGATGCAGATATTAATGCTCTTGCCGGAGATCGCCAGAATTACGGTAACGTCTTCATTGGCACCAATGGCAGAGGCGTCTATCTGGGGCAATGATCGCGAACCGCTTCAATCGCCACTAACCAAGGGCAACGATCCTGGCTGGCGTATGCTTCAAGAACCGGGGCAAGCGAACCTATTTACAATATGAACACAGACTTGATGCCTCCAATCTCATCCTCTTGGCTATCGGTTGCGCACGACCGTGTCTTCTTTCGGAATTCGGTCGCGTGCAGAATAAGAAAGCTCATTCAGCCCGCCTTTGTCTTTACGGCAGCGTTCCTCTTTGGCGCGCCAACCCTTCCGGTTGCACAGGCGGCAACGGATACCCCCGCTGGCTTGGCGGACAACGCACAGCCCAAAACCGTGTCCGCGCCCTCCTGGTCAACTCTTCCTCTCGGCGGCGGCGGCTATGTCACGGGCTTGGTCAGTGACCCCACAGGCGCCGACATTTACGGTCGAAGCGACTGCGGCGGCGCTTTCAAATGGAATGCGGCCAAAGCCCAGTGGGATTCCATCACAGACACCATCGTTCCCACCTCTGATGTGAATTCCAATGCCGCGATGAGTATCTCCTCGATTGCCGTCGATCCCAACCAGCCCAACCAGCTCTATGTTGCCGTGGGCGATTTCGTCTGGGCAGCCATCCATGGCATTTTTTCCTCCAACGACAAAGGCGCACATTGGACGCAAATCAATTCATCCATCATCATGAACGGCCAGGGCGCCTTCAGAACCTGTGGCGAGCGTTTACAGGTTGATCCCAACAACTCCAACATCATTTGGTTTGGTTCGACTCAGGACGGGTTGCAAAAAGGTGTCTTCAGCACCGGCAAATGGACTTGGACTCAAGTGCCCGCTGCCGCGGTTCCCTTTGGCGCGGTGGCTTCTGGAGACAAAGCCGGCATCACCTTCGTCGCCTGCGATAAGAACGGCGGAAGGACCATCGTCTACGCAGGCGTCTTCGACTCTGTCGGCAGCACCGGGGGCATATACATGAGTGTGGACGGCACGAATTGGAGCAAGGTCCCAGGCATCGCCCTCGCCACGCCGGGGCGAGGCCAACTGGCGTCTAACGGAACCCTCTATGTGACTCAAAGCGGCATTGTCGCCCAAATGCCTCGAGGTGGCGAGCTTCAGGCGATTACTCCGGAGGCAGGCGTAGGCTACCTAGGTCTCGCGATCGACCCCAATGACTCGACCGGCAACACCCTCTATGTTGCGGAAGCGAGCACCGGAACAATGGGTAAGATCTACCGCACCGTTGACGGCGGCAAGACTTGGGCTCAGCAATCCAGGAACTTCAATAATCAGGATTACACGCGAACGGAACCGGATGGCACTCCGAGCCTGACTGGTTATTGGTTTGGGGAAACCTCTTCGCTCCTAGTGTCCCCTAAGAACCCCAACGAGCTTTGGGCTGGAGATTTCTTTGGAGTAGCGCGTACCGAGGACGCGGAGGATTTGGGTACCACCAATGGGGCGCTCTGGCATATGCTTCAAAAGAACCAGGAACAAACCTGTGTCGCAGCCCTCCTGAACGCTCCCACCGGGGCACAGCTCATGGTCGGGCAATGCGATGTTGGCGGTTTCCGTTATTTGAACACCGCTGCTCGCCCTTTCGGAGCGGACGGAAGCGCCTTCGCGAATCCCGCCGGCGGCTCTAATCCCGGCCTGGATTTCAGCGAGCACGACAACAATGTTTGGGCGCGGACATGGAACAACCCCTTTCTTAGTGGTGGCTCCGGAGCGGTCTCCGGCGACGGCGGAGTGACCTGGGTGAAATTCGGCGAGCTCGGTGAGCAGAAGGTAGCCAATAGTGATACCGCCGGCTGGGTTACTTATGACGTCGGCACCTACATGGCCAAACAGAAAGCCAGAGGCAATAACACGGTGACGCTGGTCCTTTGCTGCGATAACTCCATCAACCCTCTCTGGTCTACCGGCGCCATAATCTTCGATTCCAAGGAAAGCGACGCAGCCAACGCGCCTCAACTATTGGTGAACGGAAAGACCTCTCTCGTTGCTACGGCGGACGCTTATGTCGGCGGTTCAGACCCGAGCGCCAACTACGGCTCCGAGAAGGATTTGGAGGTTTCGTATAAATATGACAGCATCAAAGATCGCCGGTGGGTTTACCTTAAGTTTGACCTCAGCAGTGTCGACGCGATCACCTCCGCCACGCTGCGCTTGCATCAGCCGAACACGACCGACAGTACCTCATGGATGTTGGGAATTTACGCCTGTGCCAACGCGAGTTGGGATGAAAGCACCATCACTTGGGCCAACAAACCGGGCATACTCGCCAGTAACGTCGACCCGATCGAAAGTCCGCAATACATGGATGGAACCACCCCCCTTTGCGGCGGACGTATTGCTGTCTCATCGACTGATCCCAATATCATGGTCTGGCTGCCTCAAGGATCAGGCACTCTTCCTCGCTACAGCAATGATCGTGGCGTTTCATGGACGGTTTGCACGGGTGCACCAGAGTCACAAATGAAATCGAGGGATAACCCCGGTACCCTGATCCAGCAGTTGGCTGCCGATCGGGTCAATGGAAAGTTCTACCTTGCCGAATTCGCTGGGGCCAAGGGGTACAACCATGCCATCTACAGCAGCTCGGACGGCGGAGTCACCTGGACTTCTGTTGGCACCATCCCTACGGGATGGGATAACATTTACCGCTGTCAAATCGTCGCAGCTCCGGCGGCCAACGATGTCTGGGTATGCGACGACGGACAGGGAAAAACACCTCCAACGGGCGGAATATGGCATTCGACCGACGGAGGCGCTATCTGGTCACAGGTCGCAAGCGAAGTTATTAGCCAGGTGCGCGTCGTCAGTTTTGGCAAAGCCCAATCCAAGGACGGTTATACCGTATTCATTGCCGGATATAAGAACGGAACCAAGGGCATTTATCGTTCTGACGATCAGGGCGCGACATGGGTCGCGCTTGCACCACTACCCACCGGCGCGGACATTGATACCATGGCAGGAGATCGCCAGAATTACGGCAAGGTCTTCTTTGGCACTCGCGGTAGGGGAGCGTTCCAAGGGCAGTAAAGACATTGACCTATGGAGCGACAGACGACAACTGAACTCGGCGAGCGGCGGAATGGGTGGTTTCAATCCCGTCGCGTCGAAAATTCTGAAGGAAGTTCACGACAAAGTCTTAAGACGCGTGAGGGCATTCACTTTTAACACATCTAGTCTTGATATAACATATGGCGACTCAATCCTTTGCCCGTAATCTTCTCTCGACCCAGATTACTGAATCGCTGACGAGGGACAATCAGGTAAAGTGGCCATCGTATGCGAATAGCTTTCGAGCACCGGTTATGAAATTGCCTCAACGTCAGGTTCATCTGGATTTTCATACTTCGCCATGGATACCCGATGTCGCATCGGAATTTGACGCGCGGGAGTTCGCCCGCACTTTCCGCCAGGCCCACGTCAACAGCGTGACGATTTTCGCCAAATGCCATCACGGCATGAGTTATTATCCGACCAAGATCGGCACTATGCATCCGGCCCTTGCTGGGCGCGATCTCATGGGGGAGATGATCGAAGCGCTTCATTGCGAAGGCATTCGTTGTCCCATTTACACCACAGTCGGATGGGAGGAGGACGCCGCCCATCGGTTTCCCGCCTGGCGCCAGATCAGGCGAGATGGAACCTTCGCGGAGCAGAACGCTTGCGGAAAAGCTCCCGGAGCCTGGAAATTTCTCAATTTCCTTCATCCCGATTATCAGGATTACCTGGAGACCCATGTCCGCGAGATTCTCGCAGGGTATGAGGTTGATGGACTTTTTTTCGACATCGTTTTCTTTGCTGATAACGCTTGTTGGAGCGAGGCGTCCATGAAGTTTCGGCGCCAGCACGGTTACCTAGGCGATGACCTGGAAACTCAGGTGAAATTCGAGAGTGCGGCGCAGACCTTCTTCGTGAATCGATTTTCCTCGCTTATTCGCGGGCTTCGACCGCAAGTTTCCATTTTTTACAATGCGCCGAATCGTCCTTTTGTGGACGGGAATTATGGCACGCGGCAACGGCTTCCAGCGTGTTCACATTTTGAGATCGAATCATTGCCTTCCGGCTTCTGGGGATACCAGCATTTTCCGCGGCTGGCCCGGATGATCTCAAGATGGAATCTTCCATGGTTTGGACAGACTGGACGCTTTCAAAAAATGTGGGGCGATTTTGGCGGAATCAAACCGCAAGCCGCCCTCGAGTATGAATGTTTTCGGAGCCAGGCTCTGGGCGGAGGCAATTCCATCGGGGACCAGCTTCCGCCGCGCGGACGGCTCGATGCTACGGCCTATCAACTTATCGGATCCGTTTATTCCCAATGCGCGGAGGCGGAGCCTTTTTACGAAGGATCCGAACCTCTGCCTCAAATCGGCATCATTACGCCTCACTATCCTGGACACGATGAAACCGCAAGCGGTAAGAGCGAAGAAGGCGTCGTGCAAATGTGCGAAGAAACGCACTATGAGAGCGTAATTTTGGATGGCGACGGTGATTTTACGGGCCTCGATTTGCTGATTCTTCCAGACAGTGTCGTCATCACTCCGAAGTTCAAATCGGTTCTCGCAGGCTATTACCAAAGAGGAGGACGCTTGATCCTTTCTCATCGAGCCGGTTTTGATGCGGAGGGCAATTGGGCGCTCGACTTTTTGCCACTGCGCTTTGCTGGCGCGACCGACAAATATCCGACCTACTGGCGCGCACGCTCTGCTTTCGATACCGCTCTTTCCCTCAGTGACCGGGTTTTTTATGAGCAAGGCCTGAATGTCATGGGAGGGGAGGAAACGGAAGTTCTCGTCGACCGGATTCCGCCCTATTTCATGCGGAGCGACCTCCATTTCTCTTCACACTTTCAAACTCCGCCGGTCGCTGAGCCTGGACCCTATCCCGCCGTTGTGGGTGGCGACCGTTTTGTCTATTTTGCCGATCCCATCTTCCGGGAATATCGTCAGGCGGGAAATCTTGCTGTGCGCGACGGTTGGAAGCGGGCCATGGAGCGGTTGGTGGGCGTCTCTCCCTATGGTGCAGGTTTGCCGACAACGGTTTTAAGTGTACCCCGCCGTCGCAAGGCAGACCTCATCCTGACTCTGCTCCACTACATTCCCCTGCGCAAAGCATTGGATATTGATGTCATTGAGGAACGGATGAATTTCGCCGGGCAAATTCTCCGTCTGCCGCCCCAAGCAAAGAAAGTGCGGGTCTTGGGCCAGGACGGACTTCTGCCCGTGGATCCCGACGGCGGCTTTCAGTTGCCTGCAATGTCCGGGCGCCTTCTCGTGGAAATCCCCGGTTTCTTCCCCAGCCGATGAAAAGAACTTTTTCAGCAACTTTCTGGGCAGAAACAGTTCCGAGAAAGACTACCTTTGCTTGGTCATCGCAATTGGAGTGACATCGTCGATTCGGCTTATCCGCCTTGGTCGTAACCGCTTGTCAGCGCCTGGAAGCGACATAAGGGTTGGCTTTGGTCGTGTGCATGTCGTTCGAAGAAAAGGGAATAGACAATTAAGCTGCAACCTGGCGGTTGGTATTGTCATCTTTGTCAATATACGTATTATTAGGCATAATCACAGAATGCCTTGAAGGGGATTTTGGTCAGTAAGCACATCTAAAGATCGAAGCGCAAACCCACGTAGAAGCGATTACTAGCACGGCACACACTTAATAATATTCGTATAATGATTGAAAATTCAACAAACTTGAAGGTTCGCGATCCATTAAAGCTGCGACGTTTTTTTTGCTTATGACAATCCGTGGCTTTCCGATAACCAGCCTTGATCTCGATCAGGGTGTATTGCAGCCATCTCAGCTCTACCGCATGTGGATTGACGAGCAGTCGGTAAAAGTTTTCCATACGAATGTAGCCGATTTTGTCGCATTTGAGTGCGCAAGAACGGCCCGCATTGTTGTCGAGGTAATGCAGCCTTTTGCGGAAGTTTGGCTTCGACCCCTGAGCCGTGGTCTTAAGCCTGCCATAGCCGGCAACACAATTTCTTTTGAAATCAGCCAAGCTCAAAATCTTTGCGTCGACATTCCGGGACAAAGTCCGCTTTTCATTTATGCCAATCCGCCGGAGATAAGCCGGCCGGATCCCAACGATCCCAAAGTTCATTATTTTCAATCGGGGCAGGTTTATGAGGTTGGTGAACTGGAGCTCAAGAGCGGAGAGACCCTTTATATCGAAGATGGAGCGGTGGTGAAGGGATGGGTAAGGGCTTGGGAAGCAGACAATATCCGCATCTGTGGACGAGGAATCCTCGATGGCAGATTGGAAGGTGATCCTCAAACCAGATTTGTGGTCTTGGAACGCTGCAAGAATGCTTTGGTTGAAGACATCATCATGATTGAGCCAAAGAGCTGGATGCTCGTGCTAGGCGCGTGCCAGGGAGTGCGCGTAAGCAATCTCAAACAAATCGGAGAGGTGATGTCTTCCGATGGTATCGATATTTGTGGATCGAAGGACGTCGTTATCGAAGGCTGCTGTCTCCTCAACAACGACGACAACATCGTGATCAAGGCGCTCACCCTGAAGGGCAGCCGGTTTGGCTGGGAAGAAGATGTCGAAAACATCCGGGTAAGGGACTGCGTGCTATGGAATGCCGCATGTGGCAATGCGATGGAGATTGGCTACGAGTTGCGGACGACCCGTGTCAGTGATGTCGTGTATGAAAATATCGACGTGCTTTGCGTGCATGGACATGGCGCCGCCTTCTCCATTCACAACGGCGACCGGGCTCTCGTGGAAAATGTCCGGTGGGAAAACATCCGCGTCGAACACCATTACGATAAGCTGGTCGATTTTCGGGTGGTGAATTCCCGTTACAGCAAGGACCTTGAGCGGGGACGGATCCGCCAGGTGACGCTAAAAAACATTCGGATTGTGCGCGCCTACTACAACGAAGGTTGTACCGTATCGCTCATCAGCGGTTTTGACGATGACAAGCCTGTTGAGGGGATTGCCTTTGAGGATTTCTTCTTTAACGAAAAGAAAATCATGAACGCAGATGAGCTGGATTTGCACGTCCGCAACGTCAACGACATCACGTTTCGCTAACAGAAGCGAAGGCATCCGACTCAGGCTAGTAGTCCAGGACGCTCAGCCATTCATAAGCCATCAAAAGGTGTCCCGATCGGTTCGGGTGCACAGGTTCGGGACAAAAGCGGTCCGGAGTATTTTGCAGCAGAAGCTCCTGAAACATTTGATGAAACCTGACGTGGTGCGCGCCGAACTGCGCTGCCAGTTTGGAAACAGTCTCCAGGTAATCTGGCAAGTGTTGCAGGAGACGAGTGCGATAAGTGCCGGAGGTGTGGTCGGTCGAAATGTAAAACGAATCGATCAGGACGATCTTTGACGAGGTTTCTGCCTTCACTCGTTCCAAATTTCTAAGATAGAGATCGGCATATTCCTGGGGATTTACCGAGCGGCCCGAAGTTTGGGAGAGCCAGTAATTAAGATCGTTGATGCCAATCATGACCGAGAGCCAGTCCGGCTGCCGGCGAATCACATCATCCGTCCAACGGTCGTAGAGGTCCCGGATATTGTTGCCGGCGATGCCTGTGTTAATGAAAGTGAGGTTGTGATCTGGATATTTGGCAAGAACCAGATCAGCAATCATGCCTACATAGCCATTTCCCAAGGGAGAGGACGCGCCGCGTCGATCGCTATCCGTAATTGAATCACCGGTAAACAGGAGAGTTGAGCCGGAAGGTATGATAAAAGACATAGTCAGATGAGAAGAATGTTGGCTTTACGACGCTTGGCCGGAGTTGAAGTATTAATTTTGAAATTATACGTATTTATTGTATGAAAAGACTACCCAAAAACAATCTTTATCAATTATCCAAGGCCCATTGCCCGTCGGCTCAGCAACGGGGCTGAAAATCCGCGACAGCAGCAAAAATAAGCATTGCTATTCTGGTTTCCCGTTGTATTATACGTACACATGAAGCCGCAAGGAAAGTTAACGACGCAGAAGGACGTTGCTCGGCTGGCTGGGGTTTCTCAAGCCATCGTAAGTGTAGTGCTAAGTGGCAACACAAGCAATATTGGCGTTTCAGCGGAAGTTTCAGATCGAGTTCTAAGCGCAGCCAAGCGACTGAACTATCGTCCGAACTTAAGTGCTCGGAGTATGCGTCAAGGACGGTTCTTCAATATCGGTTACTTCGCTGCTTCCAGTGATTGTGGTGAACATGACTTTGCTCAGTTTCGAGCCGGTATCTACGATGCCGCTTCGGAACAAGGCTTTCACGTTATGATGATCCGGCTCCCTTCAAATCTTTCCAAGGACCCGGACGTGGTGCCGAGGACTTTTCGAGAAGCTCATCTCGACGCCATGATCATCAATCCCATGACGGTTTCCATTACCGCGATCAAGGAAATGGTGGGGAGCGACAATACGTTGCCGATCGTCTACCTCAACGTCAAAGAGGAGTTCGGCTCCGTCTATGTCGATGACTATTACGGAGCGCGGCTGGCCACCGAACATTTATTCAGCGAGGGTTTTCGCCGGATCGCATTTTTTCACGCGCACGTTCCGAAACAAACTGAACATTATAGCCGGGAAGACCGGATCGCGGGCTACTCATCAGTCATGGCCGAGCGTGGGCTTGTGGCCCAGATCAAAAAACTCGAGGTTGATATCTATTCAACCGAGCCGTCCACCAGCGAGGAAATCGTTAACAAGTCCTTGGCTCGCGAATGGTTGCAGGGGGCTAACTGTCCTGAAGCCGTGTTCTGCAATAACGATTCCGAGGCATTGGCGTTCTATCAACTGCTTTACGAAACCAAAATGCGAGTGCCCGACGATATCGCTGTTATCGGGTACGACAACGATGAATTGGCCCGTTTAAGTCCTCCTCCCTTGTCGACCATTCACATCCCTCGCTATGAAATGGCGGTCGCGGCTGTGAACATGGCGGTATCCATGATTAATTTGGGTGGCAGCGATAAGGTATATCGTTCAACCCCTTCGATTAAATTTACTCCCAAATTAGTCGTCAGAAAATCATCTCTCGCCTCTCGTCCGGATATATCGGCGAGCAAGTCCGATAGGGCCGAAGTTGTCATAGGCAATACCTGATTTTGGCTATTCGGTGGAATCAATTTTCGATGAAAACATTTCCCCAATTAAAAAAGAGGGCGGGTTTCCGGGCGCGTGCCTTTACTTTGGTTGAGGTGGTTTTGGCGTTGGGGGTGGCGAGCTTTGGGCTGATTTCGATGCTGGGCCTCCTTGGCATTGGTCTCAAAAACTACCACGACGCGATCAACACCACGACGGAAGCAGAAATCACCCAGCAGATCGCCAATCAGCTTGAGCTGGCCAGCTATTCAGTCATCGCGACTAACACCGCCACTACCTACTACTTCACCCAGGAGGGCGTCGCCACGAATGCCGCCGGCGCCATCTATTCGGCGTCGGTCAGCGCTCCCGCCAAGCTTACGGTGCCCGGGGGAAACTCGGCCTCTTCGACCAACACCCTGACATTCACCATCTCCATCTGGAGCAAGTCCAGCCCTCAGGTCACCAATGCGATTCCCATTCACATCGCCAATAATGGATCTTAAGGATGGTTGCCGGGCGAAGGGTTTTACGCTGGTGGAGATGATGGTAGCGACCGCCATCCTCGTCCTGATCCTGGCGCTGGTCGCCTCGATGACCGACCAGGTCGGTAAGGTCTGGAAGCGCTCCAATGCGCAAATCGGTTCGTTTGAGGCAGCCCGTGCGGCCTATGCGACGATGACGATGCGCCTGCGGCAAGCCACCTTGAATACATATCTCGACTACTATGATGTCAGCGGAAACCAGAGGACGTCGGCAAATACGGCGACATTTGTGCCAGCTTCCTACGCGCGCGCGTCCGATCTCCACTTTGTCGTTGATCAAGCCGGCACGATTGTTCCCGGAACGGCGACGACTCATCCTACCCAGGCGGTCTTTTTTCAGGCCCCGCTCGGATTTACGCTGGTTACCGCATCTTACGGCAATCTGCCCAAGGTCCTGAATGCTTGTGGCTACTACATCGAATTCAACAGCGACAAAGCCTACTACCCTTCGTTTCTCAACTCCACGACGGTAAAGGAACGATACCGCTATCGGTTGATGGAGTTTCTTCAACCTACGGAGGCCCTGTCGATCTACAGTATTCCCAACTCCAGCGCGGGTACGCCGCCGGCCTACGACAACTGGTTTTACAATTTTCTTCCTCCCACTGTGCCGCAGGCCAGCGCTCCGCTGCGCATGCTGTCGGAAAACATCATCGCTCTAATCATCCTGCCAGAACTTTCGCCTCACGATCAAAGCGGTTCTACCCTGGCGCCCAACTATACCTATGATTCACGAGCTGGCACGATTGCGACGCTTACGCACAACCAGCTCCCTCCTTTGCTTCGAGTGGTCATGGTCGCAATCGACGAGCCTTCGGCCGTGCATATGACGCCCAACGGGACGACGACGCCTCCCTCCCTGCTTACCGGACTCCTCTCGGGAGGTGCGCATCTCTTTCAAACCTGCAGTAACCTGGATGCCGATATCAATACGTTGACCCAGGCTCTCAGTACGCAAAAGATCGCCTATCGGGTCTTTGACACGGACATCGCGATTCGGGGCGCCAAGTGGAGCACGCAATGAGGGACATTCGCCCGGCATCCCTATCTCTGGCGCGTTCCGGCCGCCGCTATGGCGGCCAAAAAAGTTCGGCCCTGGTGATCGTGTTGGCGTGCCTGGTTTTTCTGACCGTCCTTATCGTCGCGTTCTTTGTCAGTATTTCCACCGAACGGCAGTCGGCGCGGTTTTACGCCAATACTTCATCCGTCAAACTATTGGCCGATTCGGCGGTCGATATCGTGATGGGCCAAATCAAAGACGCCACGAAAGGAACCGATGCCAGTGGCCTGACCCTGGCCTGGGCTTCCCAACCCGGAATGATCCGCACCTACGATACCTCCGGCCTGCCGTCAGCTTACTACAAGCTCTATTCATGGGGAGCCATGACGGGCAGTGGCGCTTTCAACCCAGGGGCTTCATCCGAAACACCGCCGTCGAATTGGACGAACATGCCGGCCCTCTATACGGATTTAAATGATCCTGTGTCCGGGATATATCCCATTGTCGATCCTTCCGCCACGAATACGGTGCAAGGCTTTAGCATTACCAACACAGCTCCGGTCTCAAGCCGGGACGCGGCTCCCATGCCTGTCCAATGGCTCTATGTCCTGAAGGATGGCTCCCTGGCCACGGCCACTGGCTCTTCGGGAAATACCGTTGCTGTCGCCAATGCGGCCGCGAACAATCCCATCGTCGCTCGCATTGCCTTTTGGACGGACGACGATACGTGCAAGGTCAACATCAACACTGCCGCCGGGGATGTCTGGCCGACCAATTACCCCAGCCCGGGACAGCCCGGTAATCCCGGCTCGTTCTGGGATACGCCCCGGACCGGGGCGACTTTTGAAAAGACCTATCTGGCCATGAATCAGCCCACGCACAATGAGTTTCAGCGTTACCCGGGGCATCCAGCCACGACTTACCTGAGCGCGGTTTTTCCCGGCCTGTCGACAAACCAGCTTTACGCCATCACGCCGCGGGTCAACGGCGGAGGCTCCGACAGTGGGACCTTGCCGGTTACCAACTATGCGCCCATTAGCCCCAAGACCGACCGGCTCTACGCTTCCGTGGACGAGCTTCTGTTCTCGACCAACATGGTTTCAAGCAATCGCGTGGTCAATTTACCGTTGACCAATTCGTTGGTACAGAGCAGTGGTTTCTTTTTGACCGCCCACAGCCGGGCCCCGGAGGTCAATCTCTATAACGAACCCCGTGTCGTCGTCTGGCCGATCAGTTCGTTGACGCCATCGACCAACTATCAAACCGCCTACGACAGCCTCATCGCTTTTGATGGAACGCTGAACAACCACATTTATTATTTTCAGCGGGCCAATTCCATGGATGCCGTCAATGATCTGCCTTCCACCGCTTCCGCCACAGGGCTTGGACGCAATCGGGCCTTGGTCCAATACCTGCAAAATCTCACGGGCCAGCCCGTTCCCGGTTTCAGCACGAACGGGGAAACCTTTCTCTCGAAATATCCCGCGAATAGCGGCAATCCGGTCAATACCTCAGCCACCGATCGTGATCAGATTCTCACCGAGATCTTTGACTATGTGCGTGCGCTCAACGAGCAGGATGTCTCCTCTCCCTACATGACCAATTCGTTTACGCCGACCTTCACGACCTACGTGAACATGCAGAATCTACCGTACCAATCGGGGCAGATCACACCGATTTACGATACCGTCAACAAGACGCGCGGATTTGGACGCTTTCCCACGGTGGTGGAAGCAGGTTTGCTCTTTTTCGGTATCGGACAAAGCACTTCCGCGGCCACGAATTATCCGCCATATGCACTCAACAATTTTTATTATTCCAGTTCTTACCCTAACGGCACCAATATCGAGACGTGGTCTCCTGCTCCCCCGCTGGCCAACTTAACCAATTCCGCCGGAACGGCCACTAACTGCGCTCCGACTTTTACGCGCGTACAGGCGGCTCTGGTTGTCAATCTTTTCGATCCAAGTGTTGGGTACTCCTCAGTCACGCATAACTTTTTTGTCGAAGTCGACGGGCTGAGCAGTTTCCGATGGCAGGACTCGCACAACGACGGCTATTCGATGTTTCGGCAGGACTCCTGCACCAACGAGGTTACTGGTGTTTACGATCAATACGGAGGCTATAACGGCATCAGAGATTACACGGACGCCGATAACGGATGGGGAGTCGATCAAGCCTTTAATGCGGATGCCTATTCTTACAATGGCAGTTCCGGCATGGGATATTCCTTTCCCAATTATAGTAACACTCTGGATTATCTAACCGGATCGACTTCGCGCCCTCTCAACTTTCTCGGTGGAACAGTGACCATCAAATTGCGGGTGCCTCTCAACAACGCTCATTGGCAAGGAAGTCAGGTTGGTTCGGTGGTGCAGCAGGTAACAATCACCTTCCCGAAATTCAAATGTCCGGCTCCTGGAGTGGCTCCACGCGTCTTGGATTACGCTTATACCAATAGTGTTCCGATCAATCGGGATTTCCGCGATGTCGCGCAACGCTTCGCTCGTTATGGAACTGCTCCCGGTTCAGCCTACATAACCGACCGAGACGTGATCCGAACCATGGTTCTGGATGCGAGCAAGGTGGATCCGCGAATGATTGCGGCAATGACAAATGTCCCTTCCAGCTATTTCACCCCGGGGCCCAATTATTATCCCAATACTTATAACGCCGTGACCCTTGCCGGTCATGGCATTGTCAATCACGGGACGGCTCCCTATCTGGGGGCCTTTTACGGTAATCTGGTTCCCAATGTTAACTATTCCACCAATACCATCTTAACGAACCAAGCCACCTACACAGGTTCAAGTGGTGCAACACTAGGTGGGAGTCAAGCCAACGGTCTCACCTACGCCGGTACGACCAATTTGCAGCCGTACGCGGTCGGCAACTCGACGACCAATGGAATGATCTCATCCGCGGCTATTCCCGTTGCTTTCAATAGCGGCGCCAACGGGGCGATCAGCGCTAACGGAGTTTTTGCCGGGGGCGGAACGAGTACCGTTCCCGGCGATTGGGACACCGGCCTCGCGATGCAGCCCGATGGAGCTTACATCAATAAAGCAGATGAAGGCGATGTCTATAGCGACACAGTCAGTGGCGCCAATCTGCCCTACTACACGACTCCCCAGTACAGCAGCTACTTGATCAGTTCCAATTACTTCTCGCCCAATCGGGAGATGCCTTCGCCGGTGATGTTCGGCTCACTGCCGACCGGTGTGATGGCACAAAAGCCATGGCAGACATTGCTCTTCCATCCCGATCCCAATGGACACCTCGGGGCCACCAGCCCACAGGACCACCTTTTACTCGATCTGTTTAACATGCCTGTTGTGGAGCCTTACCCGATCAGCGATCCTTTTTCGACGGCTGGCAAAATCAACATGAATTACCAGATCGTGCCGTTTACCTATATTACCCGGTCCACGGGGATCCAGGCGGTTTTGCGTTCGGAGCAAATCTTGGCCATACCGACGTCGGACGGAACGACCTATAAGACCTCCAATGCGATCAATCGCCGTTATTATTTGGATTTGAACCAGACCTTGACCGGCTTTACGAACATGTTTTCTACCGGAACGACCGACGGTACGGGATCGACGCCGGACATCTTTCGGTCCGCCACGCAAATCTGCAACATCTGGTTGGTGCCGGCGGGCCTAAATCAAACCTACAGCTCCATGCAAAGCTTTTGGAACACCACAACGGGCACGAAAAACGGAGCAATGACCGGTGACAATATACGTGAACGCCCTTACGCGAACATTTATTCGCGCCTGACGACAAAATCGAACACTTTCACAGTGCATTACCGCGTCCAGATGCTGAAAAAAATCAACAGCACCGCAGTCGACCAGTGGGTGGAAGGAAGCGACATTGTCACGGGAGAATATCGAGGCTCTTCAACGTTGGAGCGTTATCTCGATACCAGTGACACATTGATTCCTGACTATGTGACGGCGAGTCAGCCTCTGCCCGCCAGCCAGGCCATCGATAACTTTTATAAATTCAGGGTCCTCGAGACGAAGCAGTTCACTCCGTAACGTTTTTTGCCATGCACAAAAAGTACGGCGGAGCGCCCGCCAATAGCTTCACTCTAGTCGAGCTTCTGGTGGTCATGTCCATCATGGCCATTTTGTTTTCGATCTCCATACCAGCGATTTCCAGCATGGTTCGGGGATCCAATCTCACAGTGGGGGGCAACAATCTGGTCAGTCATCTCAATTTATCCCGGCAGATTGCCATGGCCAAAAACTGCCAGGTCGAGGTCCGGTTCTATGAACTGCCGGATGCCAACGGTTCCATATCGGGGATGCCTTCCATCTATCGTGCCTATCAGAGTTTTTCCCTCGATAACAGCGGCACGCAAACCAATGCAGTCACCAAAGTCATGTATCTGCCCAATCAAATTTGCATGTCAGCCAACACGACCGCTTCCACCCTGCTGACGACGAACAATCCTCCTTATTATGTTGCTGGCACAACCACAGGAAATTCGCTGGGGACGTATCCCCCTTCTGCCTATAGCTACATGCACTTTCATTTCAAACCGGACGGAAGTACGGATCTGAACCCTGGCGCCAGCACGCCCTGGTATATCAGCCTGGCAAATCAACGCGACGTTGCCCAGGACGCGAGCACTGGACTTCCGGCCAATTTTGTCACCATTCAAGTCAATGCGATCACGGGGCGCATATCGTACTTTCGTCCCAACTGATGCTCGGGCACTTTTTTGCCATGTCGTTCCGCTTCATTCAATCAAGTGAAATCAGAGCATGATTACCGAAGTGATCACTCCTCCCTCCAATGAAGGTAAGGTCAAATCGAGCAAGACCTGGCATTGCGGGACGCTGGTTTACACACGTGCCGGGCTCATTACGCTTTTTGTCTTTCTGCTCTGGGGGAGTTTTTCCTTCAACCTGATGATGATGGTTATTCCCAGCATCCTGCCGCTGAAGCTCAAGGACCTGGGAGCATCGAACGTGCTGATCGGGTTGTTACTGACCAGCGTATTTCCGATTTTTGGCATGTTCATTTCCCCCTATCTCAGCTTCAAGAGCGATTACCTGCGGACGCGTTGGGGGCGGCGCATTCCCTTCTTCATCATCACCCTCCCGCTCGTCACCCTCAGCATCCTGCTTCTTGCCTTTTCGGAGGACATCGCCCGATATCTGCACTCCGCAGGATGGCTGGCGAGGATGTCTCCTGCTTCGGCGGAAATTCTGGTGATGGGTATCTGTATCGTTACTTTTCAATTCTCCGATGTGCTCGTCGCCTCTATCTACATTTACATTTTCAATGATACGGTGCCGATAGCGCTGATCGGTCGTTTTGTTGGTCTCATGCAGGTCGTCGGGGGGGCAATTGGTGTCCTCTACAACTGGTACATCTTCAAATACGCAGAGACCCACATGAAAGAGATATTCGTGGGCACCGCTATCCTCTACTTTCTCGGCATAGGCATGATGTGCCTCTTTGTGGAGGAAGGACAATATCCGCCCGTGACCGAGGAGGAACTCAGAAAGACGCGAGGACTGGCCGGATTCAAGACTTATTTCCGCGAGAGTTTTTCCAGCAGGTTCTATTGGACTAAATTTCTCTACTCCATGGCGCCAGGGCTCACCTGGGTGGCGCTGGCGCCATTCAACATTTTTTATTACAAGGAGATGGGACTGACGCTGGAGTACGCCGGAAAGGCCTTCGCAGTCACGGCGGTGGCTAGCATCATCGCCGCATATTTCTCATCGATCTTCATCGATCGCTGGCATCCGCTGCGCATCCTCACCTATTCGGCGGTGTTTGCCGCCACCCTCTCCATGGGGGGCTGGGTCTGGCTGTTTGTGACCATTCCTCCCGATGCTTTTTTCTGGTTCAGTCTGCTGGGCGGGGGGCTTGTCGGTATTTTTAATGTTGCCCTGATTAACCTGGCCAGCATGCCGTTCGACATTCGCCTCCAGCCCAAGTCCCGCTACGGGCAGTTCTGTTCCGCGCAGTCGATCATCGCCAATAGCACCAAGGTGGTGGCGGGATTATGTGCCGGGTTCTATTTCGATTTTTGGAAATGGATTTTTCATGGTTCTGATTACGCTTATCGCTTTAATTTTGTCTGGTCCGCCTGCGCCAATGTGTTTCTGGTTTGCGTGATCTGCAGCCTTTACCGCCAATGGAAAGCGTTGGGGGGCGACTTGCATTTTCATCCTCCGGCTCCCTGGTCGACGACGGGTTTTGAAGAAATGGAGCAAACTCCCTTTGTCGGTGTTCAAACTCGTTGGTTGAACCATGCCCTGAAGGCCATTCATCTCCTGATGTTGCTGACCGTCGTTTGCCTGGGATTGGTGACAGGCTGGTTGTGGCATGTCGGTTGGTCTTTCGATTTCAATTTGTATCTTTTTGGCATCTTCCCTGCATCGGTCGCTGTATATGCGGTGTGGATCCGGGTCGAAAGCTCGATCAGGGCCGATGTGGCGCGTTGTGCTGCTGGAAAGCCAGTCCGCAATGGCATCCCACATCACGGTGTTTTTTTTGTGAAAGGTTGCGCGATGTTGCTGGGGCTAGGCGTTTCCACGGGGATCATGGTCGTATGTTTTCGTGAAGGGCTTCATGTCGGAGTCAGGGTCTTCGGTCTCAACGGGGTGCTCACCAATGTCATGGTGATTGCCGCTGTCCTTATCCTGTGCCGCCTCGAACGCGAATATGATCCGATGCTGGACTACGATGGCCGCAAGATGCTCCCAACTTAAGGCAAGGCAAATTACACCCCGATGAACCTCAACTAATACCCATGACCAAACCACTCATTCTCCTCGATCCTCATCCCCGTCCGGTCGATCTCATCTTTGACGCGGCAACGAAACAACGGCTTGAATCCCTGGGCCGCGTTATTTGGCATGATGGCTCCCCCGCTCAAGCCGCGCATATCGACACACATTTGCCCGAGACGACCATTCTTATTGGCCAGTCCTCGCTACCCAAGGAACGCCTTGATCGCGCGCCGAATCTCAAGGCTGTCTTCAATGTCGAAAGCAATTTCTTGCCCAACATCGATTACCTCGAATGTCATCGACGCGGCATCCACGTTCTTTCCACGGCGCCCGTTTTTGCCAAGCCGGTGGCCGAAATGGCGTTGGGAATGGCTCTTTCCCTGGCAAGGCGCATCCACCAGGCGGATGCCGCCATCCGGGCCGGAAGCGAGACTCTTTATGGGGAAGGGGACAATCAGGACTCGATCCTCCTGACCGGTCGCCCGCTCGGCGTCGTTGGTTGTGGCAACGTGGGCCGGGCGCTCCTGCCACTGCTCCGGCCATTCGGCGGAGAAATTTTAGTTCACGACCCCTGGATTCATCCGAGCATCCTGAAGGAACTCGGGGTAACTCCCGTCTCTCTCGAAGAATGTTTTGAGCGGTCGGCCGCGGTTTTTCTCATGGGTGCCGTCACCACGGAAAACGCGGGAGGAATTGGAAAGTGCTATTTCGATCGGATGCGACCGGGAGGCATCATTCTCCTGGTTAGCCGTGCAGGAGTAGTGAACTTTGACGAATTGCTGGACGCGGCAGCCTCGGGGCGAGTCCGTGTCGGCCTCGATGTCTGGCCCGACGAGCCAATCCCCAAGGATCACCGCGCGCGCAAGACAGCGAACACGCTTCTCCAGGCACATCGCGCGGGTAACATTCCGGAAATCTGGCCTTGGATGGGGCATCTCGTTGTTGATGATATCGAGCAAATCCTCAAGGGATTGCCTCCCCAACGCTGTCAACGCGCTCAATGGGAAACGGTGGCTAAAATGCGCAGCAAACCGATTTCATAGAGGGCGGGACGACCAGCCCTGAGGCGCCCAGGCACGTTGACGACTATTCGTCAATGAGAGGTGAGAAGCGTTTGTAAAAAATGCGCCTGGGCCTCGGTGCCCCCTCCTCCTCTGTCGGGAACGATTTCCCAAGTTTCCTCACTCTCTCGCTTTTCGCCGGGCTTGAGTGTTTTCATTTCGTCATGGTGCTCTATTTCGCAGAGCACATCCGGTAACGACGAGCAGTAGACTTCAAGCCCCGCCTGGCCCATTGCGATTTTTGATGTATCAACCGGTTGAAAATGAACAATAAAAAAGACCCCATGCCAAGCTGCTGCCATCCAGGGTTTATCGGGCACGGCAAACATTTTGCCATACACTTGGTGAAGGGGAGCGGTTTTCTGCTCCAAAACGGTCAATCCATCGATCTTTTGCAAAGTAGCCACTTCGAGGAACCCCTTTTCGGCCATTTCCGATTTTAAGGGCAGGAAGCAACGTGCAGCTGGTGGTACCCGTTGGAGGAACCAAAGGTCACGCGTGACGGTGCGATCACCACAGTTCATGACGCTTGCATGCAGCTTCAATTTTCCATCCGGCAACAACTCGACTGTCTTGGTTAGTTGGAGTCCGGTCAGTTGGGAGACTGGGCTGCGAAGGATAACCTGGGTTGGCGTCGTTTCGACAAGGGTAAAAGGGGCCGTTTCCCACGCGGGATCTGGCGGCCAATTGTCCGACGGTAAATTTACTTTTCGAGGTTTACGGGGGGGGTATGGCTCCTCTTCTGTCCACCACACGCCTTGAGGTCCAGCCCAAATACTCTCTCCATAATTTTGTCTCCACTGGGTGCCTGTAAGGTCTGGCGAAGTTGAGGCTTTCCAAAGTTCAGGTCGTTCATCGAGAACATTTTCGCCCGTTTCTGTTCGGAAAACCATTACCCGGCCACCGGTTTGCATTGATATCCCAACGACCATTCCATGGTGTTTCAGAATCAGAAGATGTTCTTCGCTTGGAGCGCCCCACGAGCTTAAGGAGCCACAGAATAAAAGCGCAATTGCTCCAAACAGTTTCCAGGCTGACGGAACAGAAATCTGGTTCATGCTTTCGATGGGCTTGGGGAAAAACAAAGGTCTCAGCTTCGTAGCAGGATGGTCAATATTCTTTCATCCAGCGAGTTAATTATACGAATTTTTTAATGTCATTCATGGCGATCCTGTAATTTTGGTGAGAATCCTCTTTTTTCTCCGATTTCTTGATGAAAATGTAGAGCACTTTCAATGGTTAAAAATCGCAAATTTAAAGGAATTTACTCTGAAAAAAACTTAATTACAGATCGCTAATGCTTGAGGAGACAATGGCGTATCCAATCGGAAAATGATTTACAAAGGTATCTCATCAAAAAGTGAAATAAATTGAAATAATATTGCTTAAGAATCTCATGATTAGAATGTTGCGATATTAATGTCTGGCCATAAATATCGCTTGCAACTTTTGTATGCTCAGCTCATAATACGTAAACATTGAGTCTCGATTATCTGCCGGACATGAACCCGCCCGTCACTCTGGAAATTGAAAAACATGAAAACGACTATTAAAAAATACGCCGAAGAAGCCTTTCCGTTTTTCTGGAGCATTTGTGTATTTGCGGGAGCTTTGATCTTGGTGGTTCAGCCATTGCAAGCGCAGACCGTGTATTCCTACACGGCATCTGCCACGGGGTCGAACTCATGGTCCTCGGGCACGGGTTGGAGTGGAAGCGTTGCTCCCGTCAGTGGTACGAGCACGGAGCTGACCTTTGTATCTGCCTTTAGTACGAGCTCTCCGACGTTTACTTCCACGAATAACCTAAGTTCACCTTTCCAGCTTAACATCCTCGATTTGAATGGTTCAACGAGCAACGGCACCTCGGCCGCGTTCAACATCACCGGCAATGCGCTTGAATTCGCCGTTAATGGAGGGACGGCTCCGGTGGTGAATCTCAATGCGAACACGGCGCCCTTTGGTAAAAAGGTCTCCTACAACGTCAGCGCCAATGCTGCCATCGATGACCCCATCACGTTTCAGGGAAACGGTTCGGCTATCTTCAATTTTTCCGGAATCCTCAGTGATGGCAGCGGCGCGGCCAGCATAACAAAAAACGGAACGAGCTCTCTGACGCTTTCGGGTTCCAATACCTATTCCGGTGGAATCACCCTCAACGCGGGTGGCCTCAACATTAATAGCGCCAAAGCCATTGGTACGGGGACCTTGACGATTGCGGGCGGCGTAATCGACAACACGGGGGCTTCGTCCGTTACCCTCAGCACCAATAACGTGCAAGTCTGGAGCGGTGATTTCTCTTTTGGAAACATTTACTCAACTGGGCAGTCTCTGAACCTTGGTACTGGCGCGGTCACCCTCACTGGAAATCGCATGATTTCCTTGACCGCCACGGGAACAAGCTCCCTGACGGTTGGCGGCGCGATTGGAGATGGCGGCTCTAACTTTAGTCTGACGCTCGCGGGCAATCCCGCCTTAAACAAGGGAACATTGGTGTTGACCGGTACGAATACCTATGGCGGTGGAACCATCGTTAATGCGGGCACGCTTATCTTGGGGGCTTCCTCTGCCTTGGCCGGTTCGGGGCAGAACCTGACGGTGGGCGCTGGGGCTACCGTGGCGACTGGCTACGCCTTGGACCAAGCCACTCTCAATCGGATCGCATCTCCCTCTGCGGGTACCATTGCCCTTTCGGCCAATAGCAGCAACAATTTGAATTTTACCGGTGTGGGTACAAATGTGAGTCTTGGTACGACAGGCTCTTTTACCTACTCGGGTTCACTGACGCCACAGGGTACGACTTATCGTCTCGGTGGGGGCGGTGGGACGCTGACCTTCAATTCGGTGTTGAGCGGAGTGGGCAATAGTTTGGTAGTCGGTAATGGAGGCGGGGCGGGTACTGCTGGAACTGTGACCCTGGCCCAGGCGGGTATATATGGCGGAGGTACCGCGGTGGGGGCCGGTTCCGTTCTCCAGACCAATTTAACCTCGGGGATTACGAGTACGCCGTTCGGTACTGGTGCGATTGCCCTCAATGGAGGCAAGCTCGGGTTCGGCACCGCTGGAAGCCTTTCCTCAGGCCAGAGCATTAATATCTCGGGTTACGACATCACCTATCAGGGACAGTCTGTCATCCAGTTGGCCAAAGGGGGCGGTACCGGCGTGACGGTTACGGCCAACACCCTGACTCAGGGCGCCCCGGGAAGCGTTTTGCTTTTGACTCCGAGTGGGGCGACGTTGGGTTCCTCGGAACAGGTCTTTGTCACAAGCGGAGCGCCAACCCCGGTCAACGGGATGGTTTCGCCCAGTATCATGGACGCGACCAATTTTGACTTTGTCACCTACGATGCCGTCAACGGCTTTTCCGACGCGGTGACCACCGCTACCTTCGGGGCGAATAATATTGTCAAGGTTAGCAGTGACCCGGGTGTGACCGCGACCGCCTATGCGCTTATATTTAATAATCCCTCCGCCTCTCTGTCGGCGAGCGATAACATTACTCTGACGGGCGGCGGCTTTATTTATAATGGTGCACAACCAACCGGGGGTACCATCAATTTTGGTAATACGGCCGGTTATGTTTGGACCAATAACCCGGCAAACTTTATCGTGGTTTTTACCGGGAATGGAGGAATCACCTTTGCCGGCAACAACAATTTGGTTGCAACCGGGGCTCTGAGCAGGCTCTCAGGCGGAATCAACATTGTTGGATCGCTTACGCTTAACGTAGCGGGCGAACTCTTTGATACGGTTAACCCGAATGCCCTGACGATTGCCTCGGGAGGATCGCTCTTCAATGGTTCCAATAGTGTGACAACCGTGGCCAGTCTTGCCGGCGCGGGTATCCTGGGGAGCACGGCCAGCCTGTCTGCATTTGCAGGACCCACCGCTTCCGGGATCACGATCAATGGGCAGACCAGTACTGGGACCACCACTTTTTCGGGCAATCTCATCAGCGCCAACGGCAGCACACTTTATCTTATCAAAAATGGCTCCACGACACAGATTTTCACCGGTGCGAACAGTTTCACCGGTGCTACGACGGTCACTGATGGCGTGCTGACCTTCGCTCAGGCCGCCAGCGTGGGGGTTGGTTCCATCACGATCAGCAGTGGTGGTGTCCTCAATCTCGACAACACTGCGGCCAACCTTGCCCGCATGAACGCGACAGATACCGTAGCCCTGAGCGGTGGTGCGCTTAACTTGATAGGTAACGGCTCCACGGCGGCCAGTGAAACCGTTTCGACCCTTTCGCTTGGCGCCGGATCGGGCATGATCGCGCTTGCGCCGGGTAGCGGTCAATCGGCTTCAATTACCTTCGCTTCCTTGGGCGCTCGCGCCTCGGGCGCAACCACTCTCTATCGCGGCACCGGTCTGGGTTCAGCGCTCGGGGCGAATACGTCGAACATTCTCTTCACGACGACGCCTACGGTTAGCGCCACCGGAGCTTTTGCCGCTCTCGGTACGGGCGCGCCTGGAACGACTCAGGCAGCGGTCCTGCGCGGCGGCTTGGTCGACACCAGCGCTACCGGCGGCGGGATCGGCTTTGCCACCTACGACCCATCCGGGAACGGGGTGCGTTTGCTTAATTCGTCCACGGAACAGGTCACCAATGTTTACGCGGCGGGAAACACGAATGTTTTGCTGAATCCCACCTTCGGAACGGCTCTCACCGGTACAGCCACAAATACCCTGCAACTCGACAATACCTCGGGTAGTCTATGGACGCTGACCAATTCCACCGTGGCCCTCAATCCGGCCAACGGTCTTCTTCTGAGCGGTACTTCCGCCATTACGCTCAACGGTGGCTTGCTGGCTGGCAACAGCTCGAGCGATGTCATCATTCTCTCGACTAATACCGCAGGGGTGACAATCGGCACAAACATTACCAATAACTCCTCGGCTGCCAGTAGCATCACATTCGGTGGCTCCGGGAACATGACCTTGACTGGCACACTCGCAGCGGGAAGCAGTGGCGTTCTTTACTTTGATAATACGGGAACGATCACGATCACGAATAACACCATTACCGCTAATGGCGGCATGCAGGTTTTGGCAGGCACGGTTCAGATTGGAAACGGAGGTGCCACGGGGCGCGTTCCCACGGGTAGTCGCGCGCTGACCATTGCTCCTGGCGCAACGCTGAACATCAATAACATTGGGGCGAGTATCGATGCTCTCAATAGCAGCAACGGTGCGACGGGCGGAGGACTCATCACCAACACGAGTGGCACCATCTCCACTCTCACCATTGGCGCCAACAACGGCTCCGGCACCTACGCCGGCTCGATTACCGGCAGCATCAATGTCGTCAAGACTGGTACAGGCAAGGAGGTTCTGTCCGGGGCGAACTCCTATACAGGCGCAACCACGGTCAGTACCTCTGGCGGTGTCCTGAATATCCAGAACAATAGCGCCTTGGGTACGGGAGTGGGCGCCACAACCACCGGCGTGACCGTGTCATCGGGTGCAGCCCTGCAAATTCAGAGTAACATTACCACCACTACCGCCGTTGGCTTGACCTTGAGCGGAACCGGTATTTCCGCATTGAACGGAGCTTTGGAAAACGTAAGTGGCAACAATACCTACACGGGGTTGGTCACGCTTGCCGCCAACGCAACCATCGGCTCGGACAACGGCATGTTGATTTTGAGCAATACTGGTACCATTACGGGATCAGGCTTTACTCTCACCCTGACGGGCACGAGTACGGGTTCGGGCAATGGACAGATTTTGAGCAACATTGGCACGGGTACGGGCGGAGTAATCAAGAATGGACCTGGTACCTGGACCTTGGGAGGCGCGGACACGTATACGGGCGCGACGGCGATCAACTCGGGTGCCTTGAATATTCAAAGCAACGGAGCCTTGGGTACGGGAGTGGGCGCTACCACTTCAGGTGTGACTGTAGCATCGGGTGCGGCCCTGCAAACTCAGGGTAATATTACCACCGCTACAGCCGTTGGCTTGACCTTGAGCGGAACCGGTATTTCATCCAGGGGCGCATTGGAAAATGTAAGCGATACCAACAACTATACGGGATTGGTCACGCTTGCTGCCAATGCCACCATCGGTTCGGATGCCGGCGCGTTGACGTTAAGCAATACCGGCACCATTACCGGCTCCGGCTTTACCCTGACCCTAACGGGAACGGGGGGAGGCGCGATCCTGGGCAGCATCGGCACGGGCACAGGTGGAGTGACCAAGACTGGAACGGGTACCTGGGCTCTGGGCGGTGCAAATACCTACACCGGCGTGACTACGATCAGCTCGGGCATTTTGAGCGCAAGCACTCTGACGAATGGTTCGGTTGCCGGTAGCATCGGTGCTTCGAGCAATGCCGCGGCCAATTTAGTGATCAACGGAGGTACTTTACAATATACCGGTGGAACAGCTTCCACCGATCGCAATTTCACGATTGGGGACAGCAATGCGACTATTGATGCGTCGGGTTCGGGTGCCTTGACCATGACTGGTACGGCCGTTTATGTCACAACCAACGCCGCTCGTTCGCTGACTCTAACTGGTACGAGCACGGCGCAGAATACCCTTTCCGGTATCCTTGCGAACAATGGCACGGGCACCCTGGCCGTCAATAAAGCGGGTGCGGTTACTTGGGCGCTCACCGGTGCGAATACCTATACGGGTGTGACCACGATTAGTGGTGGTGTTCTTAGTACCAATTTGCTTGCCCTTGGTGGAACGGCTAGCGGTATCGGCCAATCGACCAACGCGGCGGCCAATCTCGTTCTTAACGGCGGCATCCTGCAATATACAGGTGCGACAGTTACCTCCGATCGTTCCTATACGCTAGGGACCAATGGAGGCGGCTTTGATGCTTCGGGTTCTGGATCGCTCGCGATCAGCGGCACCATGACCAATGCCCAGACTTCAGGAACGCAGATCTTGACGCTATCGGGCACGAATACCGGTCTCAATACCTTGAGTGGCAAGATCGTCAACGGAACAGGCTCGGCGGTCACCTCGGTGACCAAGAGCGGGCCGGGCACATGGACGCTCTCTGGTTCAAACACTTTTACCGGTGGAGTCAATATCAACGGGGGCAATCTTCAGGTTCAGGGTGCTGAAAACGCAGGTGTGTCTGGAGCGCTGGGTAAATCAGGGACCATCAGTTTCAACGGAGGCACGTTGCAATATTCGAGCACCAATAACTTCGACTATTCCAGCCGCTTCAGTACAGCCGCAAGTCAGGCCTACAATATTGATACCAATGGGCAGAATGTCTCCTTCGGTTCGGGATTGGGTGGATTAGGTTCTGGCAGCACGCTGACCCTTAACGATACAGCCATTACGCCTGGCAGCCTGGCCCTGGTTGGTACTGGGGTTTCACACAATGTCAGCCTGACCACAGTGACCCGGGGAGAATTGGACTTGAACATCGATACAGGCTTCGGTGGCGGACTTGAAGGCAACTTGACGATCAACGGCGGAACGGTGAAGTTCCTGCGAAACGATCAGATCGACATCGGCGCCAATCCTACGGTCGCGGTCAGCAGTGGTACGCTTAATCTCAATGGACACACGCAAGAAATGACGGGTGTTCAGTTGACGGGAGGCACGATCACTGACTCGGCGGGTGGAGGCGCCTTGACGAGCGACACGGCCTTTGATTTGCAAGGGGGAACAGCCAGTGCCGTCCTCGATGGATCCTCGGGGTTGACCAAGTCAACCGCCGGAACGGCGGTTCTCTCCGGAGCGAACACTTACATAGGAGCCACTTCGGTTAATGCGGGCAAGCTGGTGGTCAATGGCAGCACCGCCGCAGGCAGCACGGTCACGGTGGGCAACAACACCGCGGTGGCCACCCTCGCGGGTATCGGCACGATCAACGGGGCCTTGGTCACCTCGACGACCGGCAGCAATGTGGCGCACGTCGCGCCGGGTGCCACGACCGGCACTGTCGGCACACTCACCATCGGCAATCTCGGTTTTGCGGTTGGCAATGGCACGGCGTTCGATTTCGACCTGAACACGACGACAACGGCGGGAAGCACGTTCAACGACTTGATCGCGATGGGTGGCGGTACGTTGACTTTCAGCGGTACGACGACCTTCAACTTCAATGCGTTGACATCACTATCGACCAGCGGAAGTTATACGTTGATCAGCGGGGCCACCGCGATCAGCGGTTTCAATTCGTCCAATTTTAATGCGACCGGAACGGGTAGCTTGACGGCGATCTTCACTAGCAGCGGCACGGCGGTCTTTGTCTCGTTTTCTTCCGGCGGAGGCGGGGTCTCTCCAACCGTGGCTTATTATAACGGCTTGGGTGGCAATTTAAACGCGGCGGGCAACTTTGACACGAGTGCATCCAATGCAACGTTGACAACCGCGACAGTGACCGGGACGACCAACGTCTTCTTCAGCGCGAACCGCAATACGGCGACGTCGGCGAGCACGAGCGCGCCGCTGGCGGTGAACAGCCTGAACTTCGGAGTTGGCTCCGGAACGAACAGCGGGATCACGGTCTCCGGCACGTCGGCGATCGCGATCAGTGCAGCCGCAGTGAACGGCAACACGGCGGGCAGCGGTATCACGACGACCGGCACGGGCAGCAACACGATCAGCGCACCGTTGGTCCTGGGCGCCTCGCAAACCTGGACGGTCGACACCGGCGGCACCTTGACGGTCTCAGGCACGGTCAGCGGCCCGGGTACCTCGCTGACGAAGGCTGGCGCGGGCAAATTGATCCTGTCGGGCAGCAACACCTACGATGGTGGGACGACGCTTAACGTGGGCACCTTGGTGGCCGCCAACAGCACGACGGTGAGCGCAGGCGCGATTGTCAACGGACCGTTCGGCAAGGGCACCCTCACGCTGGCGGACGGAACCACGCTCAGCGACAACGGCACGGCGATCACGCTGGCCAACAGCCTGAGTCTCAACGGGACGATCACGCTGGCGGGTACGGGCAGTTTGACCTTCGACGGCACGAGCCTGAGCACGCCGTCGACGCTCACGCTGACGGGCAGCACGACAATCATCGTCAACGACACGGCCACCATTGCCGACAACATCAACGGGAACTTCGCGCTGAACAAGCTGGGCGCGGGGACATTGAACCTCACCGGGACCAGCAGTAGCACGGCGGGGACGAACGTGACGACGGGCATCCTGTCGGTAAGCAAGGGCACGAGCCTGGGCAGCGGGCTCATCAGCCTGGCCAACGGGACGACGCTCAAGTACACCGGGGCCAACGGGACGGTGGCGCAAAACATCACGGTCACCTCGGGTAGCGCTTCCATTAACAACACGGGCGGCAACGTCCTGACCCTGAGCGGTACGCTCAACAAGAACGGGACGACGCTCAACATCAACGGTGGTCTTAATGTGATCAGCGGGCCGATTGTGGGTTCGAGCGCCAATTCGGATGTGAACTACATCGGCGGGACGACGACGGGATTGACGGGCAACAGCACGTACAACGGCCCGACAACGATCAGCGGCAGCAGCACGCTGATCACGGGAGTGGACAACGCCCTGCCGAGCCCGGCGCCTTACACCGACCTGACGCTGGGT
>Ga0207641_10000987_pt1 | contig 29068 bp, 25 predicted proteins | sample KBSSwiS62_FD_184306 | JGI IMG/M metagenome (GOLD analysis project Ga0207641, IMG submission 184306) | Switchgrass rhizosphere microbial communities from Kellogg Biological Station, Michigan, USA - KBS Switchgrass S6-2 (SPAdes) (version 2) | ecosystem: Host-associated > Plants > Roots >... | reverse complement strand
CCTCTAAAAGGCGGAGATCATGCGGGCAGGGTACGCCGTCGAATACGATTTCAGCCCGCCCACCCAGCTCCAACCCTCCCTTGAGACCAAGCGGATCGGCGGTCTTTTCTTCGCCGGCCAGCTCAACGGAACCTCCGGTTATGAAGAAGCCGCCGGGCAGGGGCTCATCGCCGGGATCAATGCCGCCCGTCAGGTCCAAGGCCACGCCCCCCTCATCCTCCGCCGCGATCAGGCTTACATCGGCGTCCTCATCGACGACCTTGTCACCAAAGGAACCGAGGAACCGTACCGGATGTTCACCTCTCGCGCCGAGCACCGCCTCCTTCTTCGTCACGATAACGCCGACCTTCGCCTGACCCAAGTCGGCGGTGAGGTGGGTCTGGCTTCCCCCGACCGTCTGGCCAAACTCCGCGCCAAAGAGACTGCCCTCGCCGAGACCCGGATCCTTCTCCAGAGCCTCAAGCACGACAATCAGCCTTGGGCCCATCGCCTCAAGCGCCCCGAAATCACCTGGGCCGATCTCCCGGCTCCTTTCCAATCGGTCGATCCCGAGGTCTCGTCCCAACTCGAAACCGAGATCAAATACGAAGGCTACCTGCTCCGCGAACAAGCCCACATCGAACGCAACCGCGCTGACGAGGACCGCTCCATACCCGACTGGCTCGACTTCGACATCGTCCCCGGTCTCAAAGCCGAGGCCCGGGCGAAGCTTAAGAAGATTCAACCCCGAACCTTCGGGCAGGCCGCCCGCATCTCCGGCATCAACCCGACCGACGTGGCGCTTCTCCAGGTCCACACCAAACGCGGCAAGACGGCGGCGCTCCCCAAATGAGTTCGTGGGAAGCCCTCAAAGCCGAGGCTCAGCGGATCATCACTTTGACCATTGAGGAGTTACCGCCCGAAATCCAAGTCGAAGCGAAAAAGGTGCCCATCCTTTTGGAGGAGGAGTGTCAGGAAGATCCTGAAATTTTGGGAACCTACGGCCATTTCGTGCCGGGAGAAGTTTCCGAAGCCAACGGCCCGATTATCCTCTACCTACTGACCATCGACGATTACTGCTACGAGGAGGGCGAGGATTTTGCCAGCGAAGTCCGCCTGACTTATCTCCATGAACTCGGTCACCACTTGGGCTGGGACGAGGGCGACTTGGAGGAAAGGGGACTGGCGTAAGATCAGACGTTTAGGGGCGCGACAAAGGATCGGTGCCGAAGATCTGGTCCCGGGAATGATGCGTCGGATCGTTGGGATCAGGTCCGAGGCTATGGGCAGCGCTTACCAAACTGGAGAGAGTGTGATGGGCGGGATCGCTGAGGTCGGGGCCCAAGTCGTGGGCGACCAACTTGAGAAATGCGATCGAATGATGGGCATCGTCCGGATGGTCATCGCGCAGACGTTTGGTGATGTCGACCAGTTGATCCATCGTATGGTGCGTCGCATCGGTCGGGCCTGTAGGCGTTGAAACGGACGCCGTGGGCGTGGAAGTATCGTCAGCCGCCATGGAGGCGAGGGTGATCGTGCCGTTTTGTACTCGCGGATCAGTGGCCACAAGGGCTGCCTGTTTTTGGAGTTGGGCCAGATCCATTTCTGCTTGGAGATGCTTGGCGTTTTCAGCCACCGCCTGAGCTCTAGCTTCCGCTGCAACTTTGGCTTTGGCTGGATCATAATTGAAACGCTTCTGCAGGTCAGGCGACAACTTCGCGAGCGGCACCAAGGCGCCGCCGTCGTGATGGAGGATCGTTACCGCATCGGGCTCGGCTTTCACCACCGCGACGCCGTGATAAACTTTGCCATCGGTCGTCGTCCAGTCTTCGCCATGAAGGGCGATCGATGAAGATGCCAGCAAAAATCCTGCGAGGAGAAGGGCAAATGAAAGAAGCGGTTTCATGGCTTTCCTGCGGGCGACTTTTCCAGCGTACGCCTAGAGAGGTGAGAGTCAAGAACCACAGAGCATGCACGCCATAAACAAATGACTTTGACACGCTATTATATTTATGTATAATAATGTTATGTCCAAGTTGCTTGAGACCAAGACGCGAACTGGTCGTGGTGCGGTGCGCGATTTGCCGAACCGGTTTGAGAAGCTGGCCATGGATCTCGACCCGGATGTAGTGCAGAACGATCCAGATTTTGAAGGTGCGGATGTTTTGCCGAATCCAAAGACGACCTACTTCGTGGACAAGAGCGAGTCGATCATCGTCAAGAATGACAGTCCCGATGTGGGCTTCAGCGCGGGTATCAATCCTTACCGCGGATGCGAGCATGGCTGCGCCTATTGTTATGCGCGGCCGTACCACGAGTATCTCGGCTTTTCCGCGGGACTCGAATTCGAGACAAAGATCATGGTGAAACCGCGTGCGGCGGAGTTGCTGCGCCAGGAACTCTCGAATCCAAAGTATGTGCCGCAGCCACTGGGAATGAGCGGGGTGACCGATTGTTACCAGCCAGCAGAACGTCATTTCCGGATCACCCGCTCGTGTCTGGAGGTGCTGGCGGAATTTCGCAACCCGGTCTCGTTGATCACAAAGAATTTTCTCATCACCCGCGATATCGACGTGCTGAAACAACTCGCGACGTACAATGCGGTGCAGGTCTTTATTTCGGTGACGACGATGAATGCGGATTTAGCAGCGAAGATGGAGCCGCGGGCGAGTCGGCCCTCGCACCGGTTACGCGCGGTGGAAATGCTGGCGAAGGCGGGCATTCCCGTTGGCGTGATGGTCGCCCCAATCATTCCCGGCCTGAACGACCGGGAAATTCCCGCAGTGCTTGAAGCAGCGAAAGCGGCGGGAGCGACTACCGCCGGCTACACGATGTTGCGACTGCCTTACGGCGTAAAGGATGTTTTCCAGGAATGGTTGCGGGAGAATTTTCCGGAGAAAGTAGACCGGATTATCGGAGGCGTCCGTTCCGTGCGCGGCGGCAAACTAAACGTAAGCGATTTCGCCACGCGTATGCGCGGCGAAGGCCCCTACGCCGAGCAGGTACGGCAGATGTTCCACGTCTTCCGCGAGCGACTTGGTTTCAATGCGAGGCCGCGCGTATTACGTCTCGAACATTTCCGCCGTTCTGGCGAGACGCAGATGACGTTGGGAGTTTAGAAATTTTTTTGGTAAACGGAAATATGATAGAATCAAAGCATGCCCAGTTGGGATCCTCAGCAATACCTTGGTTTCAATGACGAGCGGACACAGCCATGTCGTGATCTGGCTGCGCGAATTATGCTGAAGAGTCCGGCACGGATCGTGGATTTGGGTTGCGGGCCGGGTAACAGCACGCAGGTTTTACGGGAACGGTGGCCGGAAGCAAAAACACAGGGTCTCGATAGTTCGACCGAAATGATCGCGAAGGCGAAAAAGGACTTTCCCGGCGATGAATGGCAGACGGCAGATATTGCGACGTGGTCCGCCGCAGAACCATATGACTTGGTATTTTCCAATGCGGCGTTGCAGTGGGTACCGGACCATGCCGTGCTTTATCCCCGGTTGTTGAAGCAGGTGGCGTCAGGGGGAGCGCTCGCGGTACAGGTCCCGGCCAATATCAACGCGCCCGCGCATAAGCGGATGCGCGAACTGGCGGCTTCGCCCAATTGGCGCCAACACTTTCCGGGGGAGGTCCGCGAATGGTTTGTCCATGAACCGGCAGCTTACTTTGACTGGCTGGTGCCGCTCAGCCAGCGGGTCGATTTATGGACGACGGAATACCTGCATGTCTTGCCGGGGCCGCAGGGGATCGTGGAATGGTACAAGGGTACGGGTCTTCGCCCTTTCCTTGACCAGTTGTCTTCAAGCGCCGACCGGGAGCGTTTTTTGCGCGACTATTTGGAGCTGGTAGCGATGGATTATCCCGCGCAAGCGAACGGCCAGGTTTTGTTTCCCTTCCGCCGATTGTTCCTGGTCGCTTACTGCTGAGAAACGGGGCCGAGGCCCCTATTCCTTTTGATAGACGCGGACATAATCGACGACCATGCGCTGTGGGAAGATCGAGTCGTCGATGGGGCCACCCCAGCTTCCGCCGAGAGCAAGATTGAGGATGAGATATTGCGATTTGTGGAACGGGTTCTGACCATCGTTCTCCGCCTTGCTGACCTCGAAGGAATTGTATTTTTTTCCATCGACGGAAATGTCGATATGGTCCGGCGTCCAGTCCGCGGCGTAAACATGGAAATCGGCTTCAGGGTGGTTGACCGTGATCTGGGCCCCTTGCGACTGGTGTTTGCCATTGGTGAAATAGTGAATCGTGCCGTGAATAATGCCGGGCTGCTTGCCGACAAGTTCCATGATGTCGATTTCGCCGCATTTGGGCCAACCGACACCATGCTCGTGCATGTCGGAGCCAAGCATCCAGATCGCGGGCCAGACGCCTTTGCCCGCGGGGAGCTTGGCGCGGACCTCGATGCGACCATAAAGCCAATCAACTTTCCCAACGGTCTTGAGTGAGGCTGCCGTATAATGGGCCAAGGGTGCAGAAGTATTGTCCGAAGCGGGAGGCATATATTCCTCCTTCAGCCCTTCGATGATTAACTGGCCATTCTCGACGCGGGCGTTTTCTTTACGTTCCTTGGTGTAGTACTGGGCCTCGTGATTGCGGACGAAACCGACCTCGTAGAGCCACTTGGTGGGATCCGGCAGTCCATCGGGATCCTTGCTGAATTCATCCGCCCAGACCAATTTATAGCCGGCGGGTGGGGCGGCATCGTTGGCTCTTGCGGTTAACGAGACCAGGTTGAAGAAGGTACAAAAAGCGATCGCCGCGTACCGCAGAGAGATTGACTTCATGTCATACAAACCATCCACGAAGGGATTCGTTGCGGTGGACTTCAGTTTAGCATCAAGACCCGTCCACTGGAAAAAGTCACGGCGCTCGCGTCCCGTTCGGTGAACCATTGTTCGTAGTGGGTGCGCTGGACGGTGAATGTTCTGTTTCTGTCCGCAAGGCCGCCTGCGGACAAAAGAAGGGAGAGAGCGCCGACGCCGTCGAAGTAGCGATCATTACCCTCATCCCTCATCCACTCCAGGAAGGCTTTCGCGTCTCCACCGGCGACGGAAGTCCAGAGCTTTTCCTCCCAGCCCTCGGTTGCCTTGAGAAGGGCGGAGGAGACTTCAAACGGGTGGTCGAAGCGGGGGCCGAGATGGCAGCCGTCGATGCTGACGATGATGCGCAGTTGTTCGCCCGGTGGATGCTTTTGCAACAGGGCAGCCAAGGCGCGGCTGAGCCGGTGAAAATCCTCAAGGTCGTCCCATTCGGTAAAACCTTCGACATAGGAATGGAGTCCGCCGCAGAGGAGCGGGATGAATCGGACCGGCTTTGCTTCCTTTCTGTCAGGAGCTTGAAGTTGATGCAGAGCCTGCAGCCAGAGAAGAGGGAATTCGATGGAGTGCTCGCCTTCGTGCGCGGACGGGGAGGATAAAGCTGCGGAATCGGTACCTTCGGCGAGCGCATCAACCAAATCGGTGGCGCAAAGCGCCCGGCCCAGCGGGGTGAGGTAATCGCGCCGGTCGAGATTCCATTCCAGCCGCGAACGATGTCCGACGCCAAGGATGAGATAGGTCTCGGCGAGCGGCTCGTGCAAGAGAGGCTGAAAGGCTGCGGCATAGGACGGCAGGCTGACGCGGAAATCGATATGGGGCGTGACGATGCCCGGCAGGGGTTGTTTATTTGGCGCGGGAGGCAATTCCTTTGCCGGAAAAGATTTGAAGGCCGAACGGAAAAAGGCGAGCGAGTCTGCGGGTGCCGAAGGGTAGCAAACAGGGTGATGTTGAGCACGAAGAGCTGTCACGTCTGGTTCCAATGAAGACCTGCGCAGAGAAAGCTTCAAGCCTTTCTTGTCACGATCTTTAGGAAAGAAGGACTTCTCGACGAAAGTAAGCAATTTGGAGAAACAACCTGTTTTTTCCTCCCAATAGGAAAGAGAGATCAGGCTAACGGCTTGCGTTAGGGCAGAAAATGCCTATTTAAGTGATTTAATAACGTGCACTTTTTACCGGAAACAAGTGAGCGAGTAATGCCTATATGAGAATCGACCGTATCCTCATTGTTGATGATGACGACCAATTGCGTCGAATGTTGGTCGATTATCTCGTTTCACAAGGGTACACGGCGCTGGGAATGCGCTCGATGCAGCAGGGCCGCGAAGCCTTGCACAACGATTTTTTCGATCTGGTCATTGCCGATTTAAGACTGGAGGACGGTAGCGGCCTTGATTTTCTGCGCGAGGTGAAGCAAGTGACGCCGCGCTCGTATGGGATCCTAATGACCGGATACGCGACGATGGAGACAGCAGTGGAAGCGATCCGGATCGGGCTATTCGATTACATGCTCAAGCCGATTCTGCCTGCGCAACTCGACCTGGTGCTGCAACGACTGGAGTCTGTGCGGCAGCTGCAAAGCGAAAATTCATACCTTCGCCAACAGCAACAACAGACCAGTGGCGCAGGCAACAGCGTCGTCTGGGGTCGCAGCGGACTGATGCAGGACATTCTCGAAATGGTGAAGAAAGTTGCGCAGACACACGCGACCGTCTTGATCCAAGGCGAGAGCGGCACGGGCAAAGAAGTGGTGGCGCACGCGATCGTGCAGCATAGCCCGCGGGCACAGATGCCTTTTATCAAGGTGAACTGCGCGGCGGTACCGGAGACACTCCTGGAGAGCGAATTTTTTGGGCACGAAAAAGGAGCCTTCACGGGCGCGGTACAACGGCGGGAAGGCCGGTTTGAAACGGCCAATGGAGGAACGCTATTGTTGGACGAAATCGCGGAGATTCCGCTGAGTCTCCAGGTGAAACTATTGCGCGTCCTGCAGGAACGGGAATTCGAACGGGTCGGTGGCAACAAGACGATCCGGGTCGATGTGCGCCTGATTGCGAGCACCAACCGCGATTTGCAGGAAGAAGTGCGGCAGGGGCGTTTTCGCGAAGACTTATTTTATCGTCTGAACGTCGTGCCGATCAATCTGCCGCCTCTGCGTTTGCGGGGAGATGATTTGCAGGACCTGGTGGAATTTTATGTGACCCATTTTGCGCGCAAACACGGCAAAACGATCTCGGGCGCGAGCGCACGCGCATTGGACCGGTTACGGGCCTACCGCTGGCCGGGAAATGTGCGGGAGTTGCAGAACACGCTGGAGCGGGCGGTGATCATGGCGGCGCAGGATGGCCCGGTGGAGGTCCCGGAGCTGGGGAACGCCGAGAAAGGCCTGGCTGTCAGCTTGAACGTGGCGGAGAAGTTGCCGACGGTGGATGAAATGGAGCGGCGGCTGATCGGGAGTATGCTATTACAGACGTCGCACAATAAAACGCGGGCGGCGGAAAAGCTCGGTATCAGCCTGCGGACCCTGCGGAACAAATTGCGGGCCTATCGCTCCGCGGGATATGACACGACCAAGCCTGAATTGTGGGTGGGGTGAGAGGGGCGATGGCATCTAACTTTTCGTGAGCCTTTTTCCCCACGCGATACTGGGCAACTCGACCCAACGATAGAGAAGGTAGGAAAGAGCGAGAATGGGAAACCACGAAAGTACCGAGAAAGCGTAGCAGGCGAGTGAGGGGATATTTTCTGCGGGAAGGACACGGTGGAGAATTCCGGGCATTTGTTCGACCAAGGGCTGATGAATGAGGTAAGCGCTATAGCTGACCGTCCCTACCCAGGCCAAGTGCCGTAGGACCAGTCCCTGAATTCCGCCTTGAGACAAAGCCGGAGTGGGCCGCGTCAGGAAATGAGAGATAAAAACGGCCGTTGATAATGCGGCCAGCGTGAAGCAAAAGGGAAAAAGCGGTTTCCAAAAGTAACAGGACACCGCCAGGACAGGCCAAAGGAGAAGCGAAGTCTTTTGAAAGGGAAGGGGCTCTTTTTTCAGGTAAGCATCGGCGAGAGCTGCACCGATGGACCAGCTGTACCAGAAAATCAAAGGCGATTCGGTAAACCATCCGCTGAGCGAAAACGCAGGCAGGAAGATCGAAAGGATTCCCTGAAGGCCGCGCATAGAGAATTCAATCAATCCTGTCAGATAAAGAGTCCTGAGCCATCCGAGGCGCGAAACCAACCAGAGAAGCAGGGGATACAAAGCATAAAGCTGAACCTCGACCGCGATGCTCCAGAAAGAGCCGTTGATGCTTTTGTTGAACAATCCGAAAAAATTGTGGATGAGCAGCAAGTGCGTACCGGTAGTGACGCTGGAATAGATGTAAGACGGCTGCGTGTGCCTGAGGTGAGATGAGAAATCAAGACAAGTGGGAGGATATACAAACACAAAAAAGCAAAGGGCCAGCAGATAGGGCGGATAAATGCGGAAGAAACGACGGATGAAAAAGACCTTGAACGATTTTTGCCGGGAACGTTCGTGGCTGAGGTGAATGCAAAAGCCGCTGACGACGAAAAAGATCGCCACCCCCATCCATCCAAAAATGACAGGGAGCAATCCCAGAAACGAGGGGGAGACGTTCCAATCGCGCAGAGTGCCATTCCAGTCCAAGGCAAGCGCGTGAAAAGTGGCGCCGAAAGCATGGAAGAGAAAAACCGACAGAATGGCCACTCCACGGATAGGATCGAGAAAAGCGATATGCTTTTCCGCTGTTCGAGAAGAATCCTTCACCTGAACATCAGGAGGAGAGATGATTTTCGACTCCATAAATTCGCTGGCCAGTCCCCATTACTGTGACAGGAGCACCTCCCTTTAACTGCTTTTATCTCTTGGGTCAACCGGAGTGCTCGATCTCTATCTTTGTTGGCCGGAGATTTTATCTAGGCTTGTCTTGGCCAATCGAACGAAAACGACCGTTCGTCTACCTGAAAAGTGCAGGCAAGTCCGTCTGCCGCGGGCAGGATTTTTGGCATGCTGACCTCAGGAGGTAAGGACTTTGCCGCCCATGGGACGAGGACGGTTGCGAAAGTAGGCGAGGTCTGCCCGGAAGGCGATGCGGTAAGACACAGCCGGGTTGAGGGACGGGCCACATCGATAAAATCAGAGACGCGACCGGGGAGCAACTCGCCGGTCAGGCCGGTGCTGGGAACAAGGAGAATGTTGGCTTGGCCGGTATCGTTCGTTTCGGTACGACCGGTCCTGCCGTCGCACTTCACCTGGATCGAATCGAAATGGAAATAGAGATGGACGAGATCGTTGGGTTGCAGATTTTCGATCCAATCGATGACGAGTAAGGCCACATTTTCAATTAGGGCGACAGCGCGATAATGGATCGCTGGCTCGTAGTTTTCATGGCGCGCGAAAGCGGCCTTTTCTCCGGGCTTGAGACGGGCATGCACAATTTTTCCCGGCTTTTGCGGACCGAACCCCCAGGAACCGCGGTACTCGAACGGATCGTGTCCATTGATGGTCAGCGTATTGTGGTAAGCAGCGGACTTGAAGGCACGCCGGTCGTCATCTTCGCGATAACAGTATCGACCTGGATCGACGACGAGCGCGCGACCGTACGCGGTGAAGTCGAAGCTCATTGGGTCGATATGGGCATGGCTGTTGTTGACCGGCGACCGGCAGGCGAAGAAGACACTCAAGGCGTCGTGCGACCAGTCGGTGCGCAGCGTGACCTGGTCGAGACCCTTCTGCCACGAGTCGGTTGGAAAGGAGATCGGGGTGCGCGATGTGGCGGCCTCGTCGATGGCGGACAAGATTGCGGGGTTATCCGCATCCTCCCAAATCATTTCCAGGCAGCAGGCTTTGACCGGATCGGTGCCGAAGCAATTGACGGCAATACGCAGGTAGTCCTGGTGGCGGAATAACCTGTAGCCACACAGGACGGAGCGAATCGCCACCGCCACATCGGCATCGGAATCGCCCCAGGGAACGGCGGTGCCGGAGGGACGCAGGCAATGGATGGAGTAATCAATGGCCCGTTCGATGGTGGAAACAAATTCCGGCGAGAAGGAAAGACCATGCTCTCGTGTGATCGACAACGCCTGCACGAACCAGCCGATGCAACCATTGTGATAATGGGGACAACCTTCGATCTGGCCGCCCTCGGCCGTCATTTGCGCCGCAGCACACCGTTCCAGGTCGCGCAAGGCGTGAGTCTTCCAAAGTTCCGCGGTCGAAAATTCCGGAAAGAGGGTGGCCAGGTTGAGCAGACCGAGGCATTCCATCAGGTAATGATTGTGATCGGCATGCGGCCAAAAGTGCGGGCAGACATGATAAAGAACTTCACCCTGCTCGAAGACGGAGCCGGCGTATTCGGCCAGCAGTTCGGGCGTCAGAAAAGGAGTTCCCATGAGATGGGGAATAATCAGCGGCCAGGAAGTAAACATGCGGATGCCGACTTCCAGGGAACGCCAGGGATCCGCGAAGTTGAAGCGCCAGTAGGCCTGCCACACATCGGCATTGTCCTCGAGAGGCAGGAGCGGAGGCCTCGGGCATGACTTGATCCAGTCCTGCAATTCATCAACCACTTTTTGCGCGTAGCGGGCATCACCGGTGAGGGTAAACGCGCGGAGCAGTGGTATCCAATGGAACATCCGGTTCAGTGACCAGACGTATTCGTTGTCGTGAAAAGGATTGTCAAACCAGCGGGGCGGATTGCCAACAAAATGGAGTTTTGCTCCAGTTCCGGGCAGTACGAGCATGCCTTCCAGGGCCAGGTTGGCCTTGTCGACGATCTCGGATCTTAATTGAGGAAATTTTTCGTTGATGAGCCGCGCCTGACCGCGAAGCGATTCGGCCTGGGGAGCCAGACGCTTCGTGGCAAGCGAATGAAATTCTTCCGGTGAAGTAGGCCGAGCGAGTATGGATTCAAGAGAGGCCACAAGATGGAAGTTGGCAACGGGCTCGGTTACACCGGTAATCCGGCTCGTAACGCTTGCAAGGTGAGGCGCACTCCGAAACCTGTCGCGCCGCCTTCGAGATGCGCGGGGGGTTTGGTAGTCCAGGCGGTGCCGGCGATGTCGAGATGAACGAAGGGGGTGTCCTCGGCCCAGGTCTTCACAAAGCTGGCGCTGATGCAGGCGCTGCCTTCGCGTCCGCCGATCTGCTTGACCGTGGCGATTTCAGATTGCGTGCCCTCCTTATACTCCTCATCGACGGGCATCGGCCAGACGAGCTCGCCGGTCCGTTTGCCGGCGGCGACCAGGGCATCGCGCAATTTTTCCTCCGAAGTGAAAAGTCCGGCGCGGCGATAACCGAGCGCCATGACAACGGCCCCGGTCAGCGTCGAGTACTCGAGGATAGCGGAGGGCTTGTAGGTCAGGCGCGCGTGGGCGATGGCATCGGCGAGGATGACGCGGCCTTCGGCGTCGGTGTTGAGGACTTCGATGGTCTTCCCATCGCGCGTGGTGATGATGTCACCAGGACGATAAGCGTCGGGTCCGGGCATGTTCTCCGCCGAGGGGATGAGGCCGATGAGATTGACCGGTAATTTCAAGTCCGCAGCGGCGAGCATGATGCCGATGACGGCGAGCCCCCCCATCTTGTCCCATTTCATTTCATCCATCTGGGCGCCGGGCTTGAGCGAGATGCCGCCGGTATCGAATGTGACTGCCTTGCCGACGAGAGCAATGGGTTTGTCCTTTTTCCCGCCACCCATGTACTCGATCACGATGAGCCGCGGAGGATGCGAGGACCCTTTACCGACAGCGAGGATGCCTCCAAAGCCTTCGCTTTCGAGATGACGTTCATTCCAGACTTTGACAGTCAGGCCGCTGCGGCCCTTCGCGAGCTCCTGGGTCTTTTCAGCGAGGATGGACGGGTTCAGCATGTTGCCGGGGAGATTGCCGATGTCGCGGATCGTGTTGGTGACGGTGGCGATGATCTCGGCATCGCGGGCCTGTACGCGGGCTTGAGTCACTTCGTGTTCGGTGACGAGAAGCTGCAGCTTGGCGAGCGTGCTGCGACCTTTCTTGGCGGGATCCTTGCCAAAGCCCTGAAATTTGTAGCTGGCCAGGATGGCGCCTTCCACGGCAGGTGCGATGTGGTCGGGGTAAAGGGTCAGATCGAGCGCGGCTTCGGCTCCGCCGATTTTCAAGAGGTGCTTGATCGCGGCGCCGGTCGCGCGGCGCAACGTATCGGGTTCGATCTTTTCTTTCTCGCCGAGACCGACGACGAGCGTGCGGCCCGTCTTGTCGCGCAGGACGAGCGTGCTGCAGAGCGTGCCGTCAAATTCGGAAAGTGGGACACCGGCGGGGAGGGCATCGCCCTTGACGAAGTAGGTGATGAGATCAGGGGAACCCAGCGGTGCAGTACGGACGTCGATTTTGAGAGAGGGCATGGTGGTGGGTAAAAGACTCATTAAACGCCCGTCATTTTACTTGTCGAGGGAGCAGTTCGGGCGCTCTAGGCGGGGTGGGCTCGGGGTTCCCTCGCGCTGAAGAATAATGTGGCGCAGCAAAGTATGGCGCCCAAAGCAGCTAAAACCAGGCCCAGGCGAAAACCCGGTGGGATAAAGAGAAGCTCCAATTGACCTTGGGCTCCCGGAGGTAAATCGACCTTCACGAGTATCTGGTCGAGGGGACTGACGGGCACCGGGGTGCCGTTGAGATGCGCTTCATAACCGGGCCAAAAGAGCCGGGCAAAAACGAGCTGTCCTCCATTTGGGTTGGAGGTGATTTGCAGTTGTTCCCGTTCGCCGGTTACCTCGCCCGCGGACTTTGCGGCAATACCGTCCGAGGCGAAGGACAAGGTGGTGAGGGACCGATCAGGAGCTGCATTCTCGAAGGCCGTGGCATACTCCCCCTTCGAGGTTGAAATCCAATTCTTGCTAAGGAGTGGACGCGCATACTCCATATAGTCATTGAAAATGAGCAATCGATTGACGCGCATGAGGGAAAGCATGGACCGGTTGGTGGTCGGCTCTTGCGAGAACAAGAAATCAATGGCGGCGGTATCCCGCATTTCAAACCAGGTATAACCATGAATGCGGGGGCACAAACCGGTGTGTCCCAAAGAAGAGTAACCATTGAGAGTATAGGCGCCGGTATAGATTCCCTGTGCGGCAAAACGAACGTCCTTACTATTGTCAAAGATCATGGGGCCAACAAACGCCTGATAGCCGGAAAAAGGACGGCCCACGGTGGGATTGGACGTGTTATTCTGAGTGGGCGAATTGAAATCAGCCTGATCGAAATTTTTGAGGGAGACCAAATGGGTGGCGATAAAAACAAACAGCGTTCCGGAAAGAAAAAGTAGGCTGAGAGCCTGGAGATTTTTATAATAAATCAACCTCAGAGCGGCGAAGATCATGATAAGGGAACATCCCGAACTGACTATCTGCAGATAAATAGTATCCGGAACGACAGAAACACTGGCCGTAAACTGAACAAATAAAATAGCCAACACACCTGCCAGCCTTGGTCTGGATATTTGGAATATTCCCGGAGCTGAAATGACCAGGAGAAACGCTAGGAGAATGGTCACATGCACAAAGGGAAGAAAACGAATGGGATAACGAAGAGGACCCAAGGTTTCCGGCCCAAAAAGCATGAGGAGACTCGCTGCTGCGAGAACAATCAGCCCCAGGCGATTCCGAAGTGTTTCTACAGCCACTGACCAGGAACAGACGGGGAGCAGGGGAAGAATGAACCAAGCCAGGTACATCATGGGATAGACGGAATACTCGTGCGAATATAACCGTATTCGTGGAAAATAAAAAATTGAGCTCAGATTCAAAACCGAGCCCAAATCAGGCATAAGGAAACCGGAGCTGTGAATGCCGCTCGGTCGAGTCATCCAGGAGTAACTTAAGAGAGCCGGGAGAAGAAACGGTGCGGTTACCATCAGGGCGCCGAGATTGGCGAGGACCAGCTTCAAAGCCCTTGCCCAAAGGCGCTGGACGAAAATCAATTCCACCAGATACCCGAACATCAAGGCACCCAACATCAACATGGTGTGCGGCCATCCGCTGGTGATCATCAAATAGATCAATCCGATTAACCCAGCCAAAACCAGTCCATGGCCTTTTTTGCGATATTGCTCCAACAAAACCCAGATCCAGATAAACCAGGTAAAGGAAACCAACCCGGGAATCCAAGTATCGCAATACATGTATTGGAGGTAATTATTCATGACCAGGCAGGCGGAAAGGCAAAGCGAGAAGCCGCGGGTCAGACCGAAGACCCGCCCGAGGCCATACGCACCAAGGGAAAAGAGAGAGAGATAAATTCCGTAGATAACCAGACCCAGCAGCAGAAGGTTCTGCATGGGGGAAACCAGCCAATCGATCAGGAGACTGACCGGATTGAATAGCCCAAACTGCCAGTCATCGATCAGGTTGCCACCGTAAAAGGTGCTGAGGGTCAAGCCCGGCCACTGGTGGTGACGGAGATGCTGCCCGATATCGATAAAATAGGCGTAGTACTGATTTTGCTGGTCGTCGTTGAAGTAAAACCTGGGGTAGATGAGAAACGGAACAAGGACGGCAAACAGGCCGAGAGACCACGCTCCGAGCAAACCGAAAAAATCCTCGGAGAAACGGCGACCGGTGGATGACGGTTTTCCGAGGGCTTTATCGGGCATACAACGAAAATCATTCTTGCGAAAGGGTGGTCCAATGGACAGCAAAAAGCCGTTCGCTTTGCTCAGTCCGGTCATTCGATGGTGCGAGCAGGAATATTTCCGGTTCCCCGATTGTCTCGACCGCCAATTCACGCATACTCAGGGCACTCATGACTTCGTCCCGTGAACTGGCCTTGCGCATTTTGCAAAAGACTTATGGCTACCGGAGCTTTCGGGGCGAGCAGGCGGAAATCATCGAGCACGTGGTCTCGGGCCGTAACGCTTTCGTGCTGATGCCGACTGGCGGCGGCAAATCGCTTTGCTACCAGATTCCCGCGCTTTGCCGCGAGGGCGTGGGGGTCGTGATCTCGCCATTGATTGCGTTGATGCAGGACCAGGTTGTAGCGCTGACGCAACTCGGAGTGAAGGCGGCGGCGATCAACTCAAGCATGTCCGCGGAAAGCGTCGCCCAGACCAAGCGGCGGATTCGTTCGGGTGAACTTGATCTGGTTTACGTTGCACCGGAGCGGCTGTTGATGGATGACTTTCTTGCCCTTTTGGAGGAAGCGAAGGTCGCGCTCTTTGCCATCGATGAGGCGCATTGTGTCTCGCAGTGGGGACACGATTTTCGTCCTCACTACACGCAACTGGCCGTGCTGGCGGAGCGCTTTCCCAAGGTGCCGCGCCTGGCGTTGACCGCCACCGCGGACAAGCCGACACGGAAGGACATCGTCGAGCGGCTGCATCTCGCAGAGGGCCGCACCTTTGTCGCGGGATTCGACCGACCGAACATCCATTACAGCATCCAGCTCAAGAGCAGCGCGCAGAAGCAGGTTCTCCAGTTCATCAAGGAACTGCATCCGCGTGACAGTGGGATTGTCTATTGCCTGTCACGCAAGGGCGTGGATGAGACGGCCGCTTGGTTGGTTTCGCAAGGACGCAAAGCATTGCCTTACCACGCCGGCATGGAGGCGGAGGACCGGGCGCGTAACCAGGAGCGTTTTTTGCGCGAGGACAACATCATCATGGTGGCGACCATCGCCTTCGGCATGGGCATCGACAAGCCGGATGTCCGCTTTGTCGCGCACATGAACATTCCCCGGAACATTGAGGCCTATTACCAGGAAACAGGCCGGGCGGGCCGCGACGGATTGCCGGCAAATGCGCTCATGCTCTACAGCATGCAGGACGCCGTGATGCAGCGGAATTTCATCGAGGAATCGGATGCACCGGAGGCGCAGAAACGGATCGAACATCAAAAATTGAATGCACTGCTCGGCCTTTGTGAAATTGCCTCCTGTCGCCGTAAGATCATCCTCGATTATTTCGGCGACAGCAGCGAACCGTGCGGCAATTGCGACACCTGTATCTCGCCACCCATTACTTTCGACGGCACCGTTGCCGCGCAGAAGGCGCTCTCTTGCTCCTATCGCACCGGGCAGCGTTTCGGGGTCGCTTATCTGATTGATGTCCTGCTGGGAAAAGACGACGAGAGGATCCAGCGTTTCGGTCACGATAAGATCAGTACGTTCGGGATCGGCCAGGAGTACACGCAGAACGAATGGCAAAGCATCTTTCGCCAGTTGGTGGCGCTGAATTTATTGACCAGCGATGGCAGCGATTTTGGCGGTTTGAAAATGACCCCGCAGGGCCAGGCCTTCTTGAAGGAGCGGGAGACGCTGCATCTGCGCAAATTTACCGGCAAGACCAAGGTCACCTCCGCCAAGCAGGTGCGGGCCGCGATGGTCTTCGATGATGAAAATGATGGCGAACTTTTCGCCGCAATGAAGGCGGCGCGCCTGGAGCTGGCCCGGGAACAGAACGTCCCGCCCTACGTGATTTTCCATGACCGGACTTTACGCGAGCTCGCGATCCAGAAGCCGCGTTCGCTAGCAGCGATGTCCCAGATCAGCGGTGTGGGTGAGAAGAAAATGGAGCGTTACGGCGATACCTTTTTACAGGTGATTGCCGAGCACCGTCAGTGAGGTCAATTTCTCCCGAGCGACTAAACTGATCCTTCGACAAGTTTAGGATGACGGATTGCTAAACAGTTAGTGCCCTGCGTGCTCAACGGGCGGCGCGAGTCCGACGATCTCGCGGTAATCCTTGGGCAACAGCGTCTCGACTTCAACCCCGCGGAACTCATAGAGCCGGTGGATCGTCTCTTCGAGCAGATTGTTCGGGCAGGAAGCGCCGGCGGTGATGCCGACCACAACATTGCCCACGGGCAGCCAGTCGTGACTGATGACTTCCTGCTCCTTGTGCTGGTCGTAGTGGGAAATTTCCTTTGGCGAGATGAGCTTCTCCGAATTCTTGATGAAATAGGTGGGTAACACGCCTTCGCCCATTTCGGCGAGATGCGAGGTATTGCTGCTGTTGTAACCGCCCACGACGAGCAGCAGGTTCATCTTCTCCACGCTGAGCATTTCGGAGAGAGCATCCTGCCGTTCCTGGGTCGCACCGCAAATCGTGTCCGCCTTGCGAAAATGGCTGTCGAGATTCTCACGGCCAAAGCGGTCGGCCATCGCCTTTTCAAATCGGCGTTGCACTTCCTCGGTCTCGCCTTTCATCATCGTGGTCTGGTTGGCCACGCCGACGGCTTGCAGATGCTGATCGGGATCAAAGCCGGGCGAGTAGGCCCCCTGGAACTTCTTCAGGAACTCCTCCTTGTTGCCGCCCTGGCGGATGTAATCGCAGACGTAATCGGTTTCGGCGAGGGTGAAGACGACGAGATAATGGGTGCCGCCCTTTTCGCTGATGGCCTGCGAAACGGTCGCCTTGGTTTCCTCGTGCCAGGCCTTGCCGTGGATGATGGAGGTGGTGCCCTGGTTGCGGTACTGGCGCACGCGCTTCCAGACGCTCATGACGTCGCCGCAGGTGGTGTCGACCTTGTAGCAGCCGATGTCCTGGAGGCGGTTGAGCACCTTCACTTCCGCGCCGAAGGCTGGCACGATGACGACGTCCTCCTCAGTCAAGTTGTCGAGGTCATAGACCCCACGGGTCTCCTTGAGCTGCTTGATGCCGAGGTCCTGGAGCTGGTCATTGACCTCGGGGTTGTGGATGATTTCGCCCAGCAGGTAAATGTTGTGGCCCTTAAAGACCTTGGCTGAGGCGTAGGCGAGGTTGATCGCCCGTTCAACGCCGTAACAGAAGCCAAACACCTTCGCCAATTTGACCGTGAGTCCGTTGGCGGAGAGGTGCGATTTGGTGTGGCGCAAGTATTCCACGACCGGACTCCGGTAATGGCTCTCGACTTGTTCCTGCACGAGCTTCATGACCTCTGGGGTGCGGAGATTCATGCGCTTCTTGGGTGCGGGGCCGTTGCCATTGGGCTGCTGGGAGTCGTCGGACATCCCCGTATTATGGCGTATCTGGGCCCAAGGGCAAGAGTGTGTTGCAACGGGAGCCTGCCCCAAGGCGGGGTAAATGCCTATGGCTCCAGCACCCGCACCTGCTTCAGGCCGCGGTATTTGCCGTTATAATCCAGCCCATAACCGATAACGAAATGGTCGTTTATCTTGAAGCCGATCCAATCGGCGCGGACGGGGACTTCCAGCTTGCCGCGTTTTTCGAGGAGGACGCAGATCTTCACATCGGCGGCGCCGAGTTTCTTGAGCCGGGGGACAAGGGCGGAAAGGGTCCGGCCCGTCTCGAGAATGTCGTCGACGACGAGGACATGGCGGCCGGCCAGCGCATCGGCGAGTGCGTCGAGACCGGCGAGCTTGCCGGTGCTTTTGGTGCCCGCATAACTGGCCAGGCGGAGAGTGGAGATTTCGATGTCATCGAGGTCGACAGATCGAACTAAATCGGTAAGGAAGAAGAGCGCGCCATTCATGATGCCAAGGAAGACCGGTTCCTTGCCGCGATAATGGCGGGTGAGGCTCTTGCCGAGTTGCCGGACGCGCGCGCGGATTTGCGTCTGGGTGAGGAGGGTGCGGCCGGGGTTCATACTTAATAATCCCATTTTTGAGTTCCACTCGAATAGGTGATCGATTCACCCACTGTTCCGGGCATGCCGAAATAAAGTTTGTATTCAGAGTTGCCACTGGGGATGTAATAAATCGGGCCTGCTTCAGTTTCTTCAATACCCAATGTAGTCAAGTTGGGAGGAATTCTGCCGTGTGCCTTGCGGTAATCTTCGATTTGGTCGCGAACGTGAAATCCCTGTTTCTTTAAACTATAGGTCTCGAAGGCCAATCCACCACCTCCGAACCAAATCACCGGCAGAGCAATCAGGCAAAAAAATCCAACAAGAAACCATTTTACTGGTGTCGAGAGCGATTTGCTGAGCCTCTGCATGGCCTAGATCAAACGCCCGAACTGATTCTTCGACAAGCTCAGGATGATGGCCTCGCTAAGGGATTCTTTGAAGAATTCATCGTTTTGACACGTCAATATCGACAATTCGTTACAATCCCTTACGATTTCTCCAATACAATATGTCCAACCGCCTGGCCCAACGTCGTGCCGCCCAAAAGCCCGTGTACAAACGGATCATTCTCAAATTAAGCGGTGAGGTCCTAAAGGGAGAAGTGGACGTCATCGATCCCGGGGTCGCGAGCAAGATCGCGGCGGAAGTGGCGGAGATTCACGCGCTCGGCGTGCAGGTCGCCATCGTCATCGGCGGCGGCAACATCTGGCGCGGCATCACCTCGGCCAACCGCGGCATGGACCGCAGCACCGCCGATTACATGGGCATGTTGGCGACGATCATCAACGGCATGGCGCTCCAGGAAGCGATGGAGAAGGCCGGAGTGAATACCCGGGTGCAGACAGCCATCGAGGTCAAGAACGTGGCCGAACCGTTCATCCGGCGGCGCGCCGTGCGGCACCTCGAAAAAGGTCGCGTGGTCATTTTTGTCGCAGGCACGGGCAATCCCTTTTTCTCGACCGATACCGCGGCAGCCCTGCGCGCGAGCGAGATCGGTGCCGAAATCCTCCTTAAGGCGACGAAGGTCGACGGCGTGTATGACAGCGATCCCAAGAAAAACCCGAAGGCCAAACGCTTCGACAAGGTTAGCTACGCCGACGCGCTGGTGAACCGCCTGCAGGTGATGGACTCGACTGCGTTTTCGCTTTGCATGGACAATCAGGTGCCAATCGTCGTGTTCGACATGTTCAAGGCCGGCAACCTGAAGTCGGTCGTCCTCGGAGAGAAGATCGGGACACTGGTTTCGGCGTAACTCGAACTGATCCCTCGACAAGCTCGGGGTGACTGGCATTTAGTTAGCGCACGCATGCGCATCCTCCTGATCAAACCGAAGCAGATCGGTGATTCGCTCATTCTGACGCCGACGATCACGGCGATTAAAAAGAAGCATCCCGAGGCGGAAATCTGGATCGTCCTCCGGCGCGGCTGCGAGGGTATTCTCGCCGGTTGCCCGGATATTGCGCGCATCCAGACGGTCGCACCGGTGGAGAAACGCGACCGGCGCAAGAGCGATCTCTGGACGGGCCTGAAGACCATCTGGCAACTCGCCACCCACCGATTCGATTATGCGTTTGAGCTGGGCGATGGCGGGCGGGGCCGAAATCTCCTTCGCCTGGCCTTGGTCCGACCGGCGCGTCGCTTTTCCGTTAAACCGACCGATGCCAAATCGACGCTGAGTTTGCAAAAGTCCGGGATCAGGATCTCGAGTTTCGACTGGCAGACCTGCCATCGGGTGGAGAAGGATTTCTATTCAGTGAGCGAATTCCTGCCGCTGCCGGAGCCGATTCCGCCCATGCGCTTCGACCAGGAATGGGCCCAGCTATGGGAACCCGGAAACAAGCTGACCGATTTTTGCGTCGTACAGGTCGGCTCGCGGCAGGGTTTCAACTGCTGGTCGCGGGAAGGCTGGCGCGACGTCTGTCGCGCCATGCTGGATCGATTCGAGAACGTCGTCATCTCGTGCGGGCCCGTGCCTCGGGAGATGGAGGAGGCTGCGTGGTTGCAGCAGGAACTGGGATCCCGGGTCCTCTCGACCCAGGGAAAAGCCAGTTGGACGCAGATGGCGTGGCTCCTCTACCGCGCGAAGCTTTACGTCGGGCCCAACACCGCTGCGATGCATCTCGCCGCCGCGTGTCATTGTCCGACGGTGACCTTGTTCGGTCCGTCCATTGAGGATCATTGGCATCCATGGGAAGTGCCCTACCGGATTGTGACAAGTCACGGCTACGTGCCGGTCGCGGATGCCCAGGAGCGTTACGTCCAAGTGAAAAAGCGGACGATGGACGAGATTCAGGTGGCCGATGTGGTTGCTGCTTGCGGGGAACTGATGGAGGAAGTCGGTTTCTCGAAAAGGAACAAGCCCTAAGCAGCGGGGCTTGGAAGGAATTTCAGGGTGCGCTCGATACCTTCGCGCAACGGGATCGCAACATCAAGATTCAGCTCCATCCGGGCGCGCTGCACGTTGGGCAGGTAGATGTTTTGCGGGCCTTGGGGCTGGAGCGACTGGATGGTGACTTCCGGCTTGGGATTGACCGCGCTGGCGATGGACCGGGCCAGTTGTGCGGTACTCACGACTTCGTCGGAACCGACATTGTAGGCGCGGCCAGCTTGTCCCTGACACAGGATGCGCAAAAGCCAGATGACGAGATCAGCCGGATAAAGATAGGAGCGCAACGCCGTGCCGTCGCCACGGACGAGAATGGAACCGCCTTTCTGCGCATCGCGCAGAAAATTTCCGGCGGCGAAATGGGCATCCAGCGGCAGGTGAGGACCGAGAAAAGCGAAGGCCCGGGCCGTGACGAAATCGAGGCCCGAGTCTGCGCACAGCTGCTCAGCCTCGCGCTTGGCCTCCGCGTAAGGAGTCACCGGCTTGGCCGAGGCGTAATCGTCTTCCTTTGCGCCGGACGGTTGGCTTGCATGGCTACCGTAGACCGCGCCGGAACTGACATTGAGTAGTCGCGTTGCGCCACTTGTGCGCGTCAACTCCAGCATCCGGCGTGTACCGTCCACGATCGTCCGTGAGCGTTCCCGCTCCTGCGTCTCGTCCGTGAAGGCAGTGGTGTCGGTCGCGGCGTGGAGGACAAAATCAAGGCGGCGATGATCCGGGGAAAAATGGGCGACATCTCCGCGCAAAAATTCCAGACCCGGCACTTCCTCCGTTTGCGGATGCTTTTCCTGGAAAGCAGCCGGATCGCGCGAAAGCACCGTTATTTGCAGGGCGAGATGGAGCTTCGTATTGGCATGAACCAGCGCTCCGAGCAGCCATTTGCCGAAAAAGCCGGTGCCTCCCGTGATGAAAAGACTTTTACCGCGAAGAGCTTCCAGGTCCACTCCCGCATGATGAAGGATGTGGGCCAGGTCGGCGTCGGGCAGAGCGAAGAGGTGTTTTTGGGATTTGCTCACGGGAAGGAACAGGAGTTAATAGGGTGTGGTGATTGTGCCAGAATCCCGGGAGGAGAACCAACCGCAAACCAGCCTGCTGGTTTTGTTGCGGAACAACCTGCTGGTCTCCGCGTTGATTTTTGCCGTGCTGGAATGCTGGCGGCCTTACTTTTTTCTCACCGACGACAACCTCGACGGCGGCCTGCCTTTTTTCATGGAGATAGGAAACCATCTTCTCCATGGACAATCGCCTTTTGTCTCGGACCATCTTTTCGGGGGTAACTACAATTATCTGCGCGACCCGATGTTCTTTGTCTGGCATCCGCTCTATCTGGTCGTCTCATTATTGGCGGGCACGCCTTTTCATTGTGCGATCATCGACATTGATGCCTTTGTCTTCTTGATGATCGCCACAGCGGGTTTTGTCACGCTCGCCAGTCATCTCCGCCGGGAAATTCCCTTACAGATCAGCGACGGCTGGATCATGTTCTGTGCGCTGAGCTTTACCTACAGCATGATCGTGCTGGTCACCGGCGCGAGCTGGCTGAATTTTCTCGGCAGCCAGAGCGCCCTGCCCTGGCTCGCGCTGGGCATCTTGCAGAAAACCTGGCGCAGGGGCATCGGCCTCGTGACACTGGCGTCGCTGCATCAACTTCTCGGGGGCCACCTCATGGCCACCGTCTCAAGCAGCAGCTTTCTCACCCTCTTTGCCTTGGGCGTCAGCGTCAACCGGAAATCAGTCCTTCCGCTCGGCAACTGGTTGATTGGTTATACGGTATCGCTCGGGCTGATCTTACCGCTGCTGGTCCCCACGGTGGACGGATTTTGGCACAGCATGCGCGCGCAGGGAACGACGCTTGAGGATGTCCAGTCCTACAACATTCCCTTCCATCTAATATCGACTTCACTTTTTTTCGGCATGGCTGCGTGGCTGTTTGACCCTATCTACAGCGGGCCAGCTTATACGACTTATACCGTCGCCCTGGGGGCTTGCGCCGCCTCGTGGTGCCTGCTTCCCGCCATCCTCAGCCGCGTGAAATGGAGCGCACTGGAAATCCTGACTCTTGGGCTGATGCTGCTCGGAGTCCTGTTCGTCTGCCGTCCTCTCTGGTTGACGGAAATCATGGTGCATCTGCCACTGTTCCGGTCCATGCGCTGGCCCTTACGTGAATTGCTGCAGCTTCAGTTCTTCCTCCATCTGTTTGTGCTCATCCGTCCGCCGGGTTCATATCGGCAAATCCGAAAATACGCTGCGATCGGAGGCACCTGTGTCCTGGTCATTCCACTTTTCCTCTATCGCCTGCCGCCGACCTTCAATTCCATGAACTGGGATCGGGAGCTCCTCACCCAGGGTGGTTTCGAGCAGTACTGGACCCGGGTCCGACCCCTGCTCAAGCCGACCGACCGCGTGGCGGTGTTGATTCCATTTGATCTCTATCTGCAGGATCGGTTCGAGGAACCCTACAGCCTGTTGGGCACTTACAATTACGCGACGATGGCAGGGATCGTGAATCTTTGGGGCTATTCGCAGACCCCGCCGCTCGACCAGGTCGATATCAAGATTTACGCCTTTTATCCCTTTGGGGCCTACCGCCCGGAGCAGAAAGCCTATCTGTTGGCACAGCGTCCCGGCCTCAAGTTCATTACACTGGAGAGCCTGCACCCGCTCAAGATCACCCTCAGTTCCGGCGACGGCCCGGACATCGATCTGACCCCATATGTTCCCAAGAGAATGAATGGCCCTCAATGACATGCGTTGCGGCCCGAAACCCTTTTTGCTAACAAGAGGCGACTCCCCACCTTGAAAGGTCTCGCTTTGGAAAATCCTTCCGCCTGCATTGCCCCGTTGAAGCCTCCGGTCCACGCCGGGAAAAAACTGATCAGCGTGGTTAGCGGCTGCTATAACGAAGAGGAAAATGTTCGCGAGTGCTATGAGCAGGTCAAGAAGGTCTTCGCGGATCTCGGTCGTTACCGATACGAGCATATCTTCATCGACAACTCGTCGAAGGACAAGACCGTCTCCATTCTTCGGGAAATTGCGGCGCAGGATGATAACGTCAAAATCATCGTCAACGCGCGCAACTTCGGCCACATCCGCTCCGGTTACCACGCAATGCTGCACGCTCGCGGTGATGCGGTGATCAGCGTGGTTTCCGATCTGCAGGATCCACCGGAACTGATCAAGGAATTCCTCCGCAAATGGGAGGAAGGCTTTCTGGTCGTAATCGCGGTCAAGGAGAACAGCGATGAATCACCGATCTTCTTCGCCATCCGCAGGCTCTACTACGAGCTCGTCACGCGCCTTGCAGAAATTGAACTGAACAAGAACACGACCGGCTTTGGCCTCTACGACCGCCGATTCGTTGACATCCTGAAGGAGATGGCGGATCCCTATCCTTATTTTCGCGGACTCGTTTCCGAGATCGGATTTCCCGTGGCGAAGATTCCCTACCGTCAGCCCGCGCGGCGGCGGGGCCTCACGAGCAACAATTTTTATACGCTCTACGACATGGCGATGCTCGGCATCACCAACCATTCGAAGGTACCGCTGCGCATGGCGACCATGCTCGGCTTTGGCGTCTCTTTCTTCAGTCTTCTCGTGGCCGTGGGGTATCTCGCTTTCAAGCTGCTCTATTGGAATGAATTCAGCCTCGGCCTCGCGCCACTGGTGGTGGGGCTGTTCTTTTTTGGCTCCGTGCAGCTATTCTTCATCGGCATCCTGGGCGAGTATATCGGGGCGATCCACACCCAGGTCCTGAAACGACCGCCCGTGGTCGAGCTGGAGCGGATCAATTTCGAGAAGGAATCCTGATCGGTCTAACATTATGAAAGTCGTTATTCTTTGCGGTGGATTGGGCACGCGTTTGCGGGAAGAGACCGAGTTCCGGCCCAAGCCGATGGTACCGGTAGGCGGACGTCCCCTGCTCTGGCACATCATGAAATTCTACGCCAGTTACGGATTCAAGGAATTCATTCTTTGCCTCGGTTACAAGGGCGATGTGATCAAGGAATACTTCTACCACTACCAATGGCACAGCAGCGACGTCACGCTGAAGCTCGGTCCTTCGCCGCAGATTACTTTCCATAACAAGCACGACGAGGAAGACTGGCAGGTCACGTTGCTCGATACCGGCCTCTCCACCATGACGGGCGGACGCGTCCGCCGCGCGCTGGCGCACATCCCCGACGACGAATTCCTCCTCACCTACGGCGACGGCGTCAGCAACGTGAACGTGCCCGAGTTGATCAAGTTCCATCGCAAGCAGGGGGGGCTCGCCACGCTTACCGCGGTGCGCCCCAGCGGACGTTTCGGCGAACTCACTCTCAACGATGCCGCTGTCACCAGTTTCCGCGAAAAACCCGACAGTGAGGTTGGCTACATCAACGGTGGATTTTTCGTCGTGAACAAAAAAATTGGTGACTACCTCTCCAGCGACAAGGACATCTTCGAGTTCGACGCCCTCCCCAAGGTTGCCGACGCTGGCAAGCTGAGCGCGTTCCGCCACGATGGCTTCTGGCAGTGCATGGACAACCAGCGGGAGATGGAAATCCTCAACAAACTCTGGGCCGACGGCAAAGCGCCGTGGAAAGTCTGGTAGGCCTATCCTTCGGTAGCCGCCGATGTGCCATCGGCGGATTTTCCCTTGGTAAGCGCGGCTCGATCCGGGTCGCGCTTTAAGGCATCGCTCCATCCGGCGTCAGTTGTCGATATGTCCTGCCATCGGGTTTGAATGCATGGGAGATGAAGTTGGGTATGGAGCCCTCAAGATTTACCGTTGCCGGTATTTTGATAAAAATCGCTCGATTGGATTTATAGTAGGCGGCGATTCCAGGGGCGGCCCATGGCTCGGAGTCTCCTCGCAACCACGCCTGCATGGAGCGCGAGTCACTAAATTGCGGAGAAGTTTTAAGCGGAATGGCAGAACCTCCGGGCGCATAGCCCAGCCGATAGCCCGTTGTGAAGACCACGGGCAGTTCGTCTGAGGAATTCGAATCAAGCCCGCTGGTCACATCAAAACAAACATTTTCCGGTTTCAATTTTTGCCCCGGCTTCGGCTTGGTCTTCCCGGAGCGGGGGATGTAGAAGACCGTTGAGTCACTGGCATATTTTTCATCGAGTAACTTTTGAAAAATCTCCGTTGAACTATTGCCGTCCGGATAACGGCCATTGTTATCGTTGGCGTAATAAAAGAGGAGAAGACCAATACTGCGTGATTGCTGCATGGCAGCGCCTTCGGGGACGCGTTGGTTTCCCGGGCCGATTGGTCCAAGGGCAACCCCGGCAAGAAGAGCCAGAACCACCCCCAGCAAGAGGCAACCGGGGATAAAGTTACCGGAATAATACTTTCGTTTCGGCTGGCGGTGACGGGTGTAAGCGGAATCACTCACAAGCTCAAAATTACCTCCAGCATCCCGGGATTGTCGAAGGATCAGTTCTGTCTGTAGCGCTGGTCATGGATCGCCGCTACCATAGAGGGCAATCTGTTCCTTGGTAATCTCAACCATCGATGGCGCCACCTTTTTCTTCGCGCGCTCAAAATCTTCCCGATACCAAGTAACCGTCTTTTCCACTGTCTCCGCAAAGTCCCAGCGCGGTTGCCAACCGAGCGTCTTCTTCGCCTTGTCGATGGCGAGGCTTAGTAGCGGCGCTTCCTTGAGATGCTTTTCCTGGTGCGTCTGCTCCCATGTGCCGGGCCAATATTTCAGGACTTCTTCGACGAGATCACGCACGCTGCGGTTTGCATCGGGATTGGGACCGAAGTTGAACGCCTGAGCGTAACGGGCAATTTCCGACGGGTCCTTTTTTTGGCGAGCCTTTTCGAGTTTCGCTCCCAGCAGAAGATATCCGCCCAAGGGCTCCAGCACGTGCTGCCAGGGACGGGTGAAGACGGGATTCCTCACCGGGACAGGCTTTCCCGCCGCCAGGGCACGGATGCAATCCGGCACGAGCCGGTCTTCCGCCCAGTCACCGCCGCCGATCACATTGCCCGCCCGCGCGGAAGCCAAAGCGATCTCGGTTCCATGCGAAAAATAGGAATCACGGTATGAGGCCACCACGATTTCCGCCGCCGCTTTGCTCGCGCTGTAGGGATCATGCCCACCGAGGGGATCGCTCTCCTTGAAAGCGCGTGGACGACCGTCGTTTTCATAGCATTTGTCGGTGGTAATCACCACGATCGAGCAGGGGAAACTCGCCACGCGCACTGCTTCGAGCACATTTGCCGTGCCAATGACGTTGATCGCAAAAGTCAACACCGGTTCGCGGTAGGAGACCCGTACCAGCGCCTGCGCAGCGAGGTGAAAGATGAAATCGGGCCGCAAATCGGAAATTTTCGCGTTCAGCGCGGCCACATCGCGGATATCGAGCACATTGTGTTTCATTCGTTCCGCCAGCCCAAGCGCCTCGAAAAGCGATGGTTTCAGAGGCGGCAAGGCGATGCCATGCACCTCCGCGCCGAGACCCAGCAGCCATTCACAGAGCCACGAGCCCTTGAAGCCGGTATGACCGGTCACGAGGACGCGTTTGCCAGCGTAAATTTGCAAATCCGGGAGCATGTTCGAGGAAAGCGGCTTTTGCATGGCAAGGCCGCCTGCTTTCTTTTATAGAGGAGGAGCGCCCCGCGCTGCCATCATGAATTCCGCCGATCTTACTGCACCCCAACTCCGCGAGGAGATTCTCAGCCTCGTCACGCGTTATCACGCCCTCGCCCACGCTCCCAAGCCGTTCATTCCCGGCCAAAGCAAGGTTCCCTACGCGGGCCGCGTTTACGACGACGAAGAATTGCGCCTCGGCGTCGATAGTATCCTCCAGTTTTGGCTGACCGCCGGGCCTTTCGCGAACCAGTTCGAGACGCAGATGCGCGACTACTTCGGCGCCAAGGCCGCCTATCTGGTCAACTCCGGCTCCTCGGCCAATTTATTGATGATCGCCACGCTGCTCAGCCCGCAAATTGAGGATGGACTTCGCCGCGGCGACGAGGTGATCACACCCGCTGTCACTTTTCCCACCACGCTCACACCGCTGGTGCAGAACGGCCTCATTCCCGTCTTCGTCGATTGCAAACCCGGCGTCTACGATGTCGACGTTGCGCAAATCGAAGCCGCCATCGGCCCGAAAACACGGGCCATTTTCGTTCCCCATACCGTCGGCCTTCCATGCGATCTCGATGCGCTCGTTGCCATCGCGGAGAAGCACAATCTCTGGCTCCTTGAAGACGGCTGCGATGCCCTCGGTTCGACCTGGGACGGCAAGCTTGTCGGCACCTTCGGTGCGATGTCTTCCATTTCATTCTATCCCGCGCACCACATGACCCTCGGCGAAGGCGGCATGGTCATCGTCAACAAGGGTGGCGTGCGCAAGACAGCTCTCTCGGTGCGCGACTGGGGCCGCGATTGCTGGTGCGAGACCGGCGTCAGCGACACCTGCGGCAAGCGCTTCGGCTGGCAGCTTGGCGGTCTCCCTTTTGGTTACGATCACAAGTACATCTATTCCAACCTCGGCTACAACCTGAAGGTCAGTGAAATGCAGGCAGCGGTCGGTTGCGCACAGTTCAAGAAACTGCCCTCCTTCATCGCCGCGCGTCGCGCCAATGCCGCGTTCTATCTCGAGCGCCTAAAAGCACATGAAGAGCACATCGTCCTGCCTGTAGTGTTGCCCAAGGCCGATCCCTCTTGGTTTTGCTTCCCGATCACGCTCAAGCCGCACATCGACCGCCGCAAGTTCATCGCCTATCTTGAGGAAGTCAAGATTGAGACGCGCCTCGTCTTTGCCGGCAACGTGCTCAAGCAACCCGGTTTCGAGGACATCCCGCGGCGTATTCATGGTCAACTCACCGGCACTGACACGATCATGAACCAGACCCTTTTCATCGGCGTCTATCCGGGTCTCATCCCGGAAATGCGGGAATTCGTTGCCGATCGCATCGCGCAGTTCTTCAAGACACAAATTTAATTTATGCGAGGTTTGCCGCTGCTCCTGGTAGGTTGGCTCAGTGTCGGCTTGCTTCAGGGCCAGACCAGCAACCCGGCGGACAACCCTGCCCCTGGTCCCACCGGAAGCACAGAGAGTCCTGCGCCCGCCAACCCGACAGCGATCGGTCCCGCCTTCCGCTCCGCCTGCTGGAAAGGCGACCTTGCCGAAGTCACACGGCTGCTCGACCAAGGGGCGCCTTTGGAGGGTCGCGATAACCAGGGCCGAAGCGGACTTTTTCTCGCGTGTCACGGTTCGCCGGACATTGTCAAATTGCTGCTTGCCCGCGGTGCGAAAATCGATTCGCCTGCCTTCAACGGGGACACGACCATTGGCCGGGCCTGTGAATATGGCGACTTGGG
>Ga0207641_10000986_pt1 | contig 29083 bp, 20 predicted proteins | sample KBSSwiS62_FD_184306 | JGI IMG/M metagenome (GOLD analysis project Ga0207641, IMG submission 184306) | Switchgrass rhizosphere microbial communities from Kellogg Biological Station, Michigan, USA - KBS Switchgrass S6-2 (SPAdes) (version 2) | ecosystem: Host-associated > Plants > Roots >... | reverse complement strand
GGAGGGCTTCGGCTCCAAGGTGCGCGAGTGGAACCGCACCGAGTTGCTGACGCACTGGCGTGAGGCCTGGGCCGAACACGTCAACACACGTCTTGCCGAACTCGACATCGATGCGCGTGTCGATCACCGCAGTTTGGAGGCGCAAGGCATCGAGCTCGAACCCCAGCATAAGATCGGTCCAGCCGCTTCGCGCATGGCAGGGCAGGGGCTCGCGAGCGAACGGCTCGACGAGCATCATGCGATCGCGCGCGAGAACGGGACACGGATCCTTGCCCGGCCCGAGATCGCGCTCGAGGCGATCACCCACCAGCAGTCGACCTTCACCGCCCGCGACCTCGCCAAGTTCGTGCACCGGCATAGCGAGGGCAAGGACCAGTTCGACCAGGTGCTGGCTGCGGTGCGCACCTCGCCTGAGCTGGTGAAACTTGGCCAGGATGGCCGCGGCGAAGACCGGTTCACCTCACGCACGATGATCGAGACGGAACGGCGGCTTGACAGTGTCACGGTCAAGCTCGACGCGGCGCGGAGTCACGGCGTCGATGACCGACATGTGGAGCGTGCGCTGCTCGCTGCCGAGAAGCGCAGCATGGTGCTCTCGTCCGAGCAGCGCGGCAGCCTTGAGCATGTGACGAGTAGCCGCGGTCTCTCCAGCGTCGTCGGCTATGCCGGCACCGGCAAGAGCGCGATGCTCGGCGTGGCGCGTGAAGCCTGGGAGCATGCGGGCTACGAAGTGCGCGGGCTTGCCTTGTCCGGCATCGCTGCCGAGAACCTGGAGAGCGGTTCGGGGATAGCCAGTCGCACGATCGCCAGCATGGAGCATCAGTGGGGGCAGGGCCGTGAGCTGCTGACAGACAGGTCCGTGCTCGTCATTGACGAGGCGGGCATGATCGGCACGCGGCAGATGGAGCGCGTGCTGGCCGAGGCCGAGAAGCGCCGCGCCAAGGTGGTGCTGGTCGGCGATCCCGAGCAGCTGCAGGCGATCGAGGCGGGTGCTGCCTTCCGCTCGATTGCCGAGCGGCACGGCGCGGTCGAGATCACACAGGTGCGCCGTCAGAGCGAGGACTGGCAGCGCGATGCGACGCGCCATTTGGCGACCGGGCGCACCGGCGAGGCGCTCGCGGCCTACGAACAAGCAGGGTATGTCCATGCCGCTGACACCAGAGAGGCAGCGCGCACCGATCTCATCGAACGCTGGGACAAGGATCGCCACGCGAACCCGGATGCAAGCCGCATCATCCTCACGCACACCAACGACGAGGTGAGGGCGCTCAACGAAGCGGCGCGAGTGCGCCTTCGTGCATCCGACCAGCTTGGCAGGAACGTGACGGTGAACGTCGAGCGCGGCAGCCGCGACTTCGCCGCGGGTGATAGGGTAATGTTCCTGAAAAACGAGCGCAGCATGGGTGTGAAGAACGGCTCGCTCGGCACCATCCGATCCGTCAGCCCGATCGGCATGGTGGTCATGCTCGACGATGGGCGTGCCGTCGCCTTCGACTTGAAGGACTACAACCAGGTCGATCACGGCTACGCCGCGACCATCCACAAGGCGCAGGGCATGACCGTCGACAGGGTGCATGTGCTCGCGACACCAGGGCTCGACCGGCATGGCGCCTACGTCGCGCTCTCGCGACATCGCGACCAAGTCGATCTGCACTACGGCAGCGACGACTTTGCCGATCGAACACGCCTCGTGCGCACACTCGGGCGGGACCGTGGCAAGGACATGGTGGCTGACTATACCCGCACGGCTGATGGGAGGCACCCACAGCAGCGCAGGCGCGCTATGTTCGATGGCCTCGAACTCAAGCCACAGACGAAGGCATTCCCCGAACGTGATAGCGCGAGAGCCGCTGCACCCACTCCATCGCACGTCCGCGGGATGGCCCCCGACCGACAGGCCCCGGATACCTCGCCTGTCGGCGCGGAAAGGGCATCACCTCCACCGGACCTTGCACCGGCTGTGGAGCGTCACGGCAAGATCGTATCGGCCATGCGCTTTGCGCGATCGGTCGGGGAGCCCTACACCCCTGACCAGCGCCTTGAACTGGCCCAGAGCCGCGCCGCACTCGACGCTTTGCGTCCGGATGCCTGCCGCGATCTCGAGCAAGCCATGGTGAACGCCCCGCGGCTGATCACCGAGGCTGCGCAGGGCAAGACGCAGGCGGCCTTGCGTGCCATGCAGCTGGAGGCGGAGATGAGGACTGATCCAGTGCTGCGAGCCGACGTATTCGTCCAGCGTTGGCAGGCCCTCGACCGGCAGCGCAGATCGCTCCTGAAAGACCACGAAAGCAGCCGCGCCAACCGCGTGGCCGAGACCATGATCGGCATGGCCAGGAGCCTTGAACGCGATCCGCAGCTGGAATCCCTGCTGCGTCAGCGCAGGAGCCAGTTGGGCTTGCCCGAGTTGCCCACGCGCAGCATGGGGCAGAGCCTCGCTGAGATGGTGGGCAGAGGCCGTAGCAGGGGGATCGAGATCGGGATGTGAGAGTGAGATTGGCGGGCGAGGTGATAGGAACCAACGGAACGTCTGAAATGTCGGACGGTCCGGTAAGTACCCTTTGGATTGTCAATCGGCTCAAGCCGTCCTTCATTCATGGAGTGCGGAAGGAGCTTGGCAACCGCTGGCGGGCTATCGCTGTCAAGTTGTATCGATTAGGAATGCTGGACACTAGTCGTGAGACATGAAGGCCGACGGCATCGCCTACGGCCAAGATGACGCAAAATTTTGCTTTTGAGACGGAACATATGCAGGACAATGTGATCACCAGACGGCGGACCCTTGCAGGTTTTATTGCCGAAGGTGCAGTGGACCAACGAGTCCTCGAAGTCGTTCTGCCAAATGGCGTCCCGCTGCCCGACGAGGACTACTTCTGGGATTTTAAGATTACCCTCCCGATCCTGGCGGCCAATCCGAACGAGGAGCAGAAGAAGCAATATGCCAGCAAGATGGCCCACATCTGCAAAGATGCCGTGGCTTTCTACAACATGTACGGTGGCTATCTGGTAATTGGCGTCGAAGACAAGACCAAAACCTGTGCAGGATTTTCCGAGGAATTCGACGCGAACGACCTTTGCAAGAAAATCGAAGGCTACACCAGGACTGTCATAGATGCGAAATATCGTAGGGTGGATTACGGAAGCCACGGCACGTTTGGACTCCTGTATATCCCCAAGCGCAACAACCGGATTGAACCCGCCCAGTTCGTCAAAGTGGCAGCCAAGGATGAGTATGGGCAGCATGCATTCGCTGCAAACGACATCTATATGCGGTCGCGCGAAGAGTGTCGCAAGGCGACAAGTAGCGCCGACATATCGTTGCTGTTTAATCGTGAAAAACAGGGATTGGGCACGGGAACCCTCGAAGTCCCCAAGCTCCTGAACAATCTGCCAAACCGCGACCCCAGCCTAGTCGAATTCATTGGCCGCGAGAGCCAGATCGACCTGCTCTGGACCTGGATGATCGATCGCTATCATGCCGTCAAACTGCTCTCCGGCCCTGGCGGTGTCGGCAAGACTACAATTGCCAATGCCTTTTGCGAGTCTGTCGCCGAAAATGCGCCGGCCGGCCTTGAGAAGATCATTTGGCTGACTGCGAAGAAGCGAACCTATGCGGCCGTCGTCGGCAAATATGTGGAAATCGCACATACCCGCTTCCATGACGTTGAATCCTTGCTTGTGGCCTTGCTCGAAGAACTGGGGGCGCCAGATGACCTTTTTGGCGAAGATATCTCTCGCGAGGAGCTGATCGAACATTCGATAGAGTATCTGAAGGAATTTCCTAGCCTGCTGGTTGTCGACGATGTTGACTCGCTCGAAAAGGAGGGCCAGTTCGACCTGTTTCAGACTGTCTCGATGATCTTTGACCGGGTGATTGCGGCAGGCGCGAGCCGTGCCCGGTCAATCCTGACGGCAAGGCTCACGCTGGGGGCTTCACCGGGTCAGCTTATGACGGTAACGGGACTGCCGCTCGAGGATTTCGAGCATTATGTCCTGACTGTTGCCAAAGCAATCAATGCACCTTTCCATTCCGAAAATTCGGCAAAGCAGAAGGAGCAGATCAGAAAGCTGCACGAAGCAAGTGAAGGCTCACCTCTCTTTGCATCCGCAATCTTAAGGCTGATTTCCCTTGGAGAGCCGCTTAACAAGGCGATCAAACAATTCAAGGGCGAGCAAGGTGTCGAGGTCCGGCGATTTGCCTTTGAGCGCGAGTTGGAACAGCTAACGGACAGTCAACTCAGGGTCCTGTTCGCCGCAATTAATCTTACAACCTCGACGATTTCCGATATCGTCGAAGCGACCCAAAGCAACCGCACGGCTGTGCAGGATGATATTGGCGTCCTGCGCGACTATCACCTGATGTCAGTGCGCTCGCAGGACAAGGGCTTTGCGAAGTCTGAAGGGCGAATTTCCGTTTCAAACGAAATCAGGTCAATGGCGGACCTCATTCGCAGCAAGCTTACTGATCCTAGCAGGATCGAGAAGAATTGCGCGAAGATAAACAAGCATTCGGAATCCAGCGATAAGGTCGTGGCGGACTTTATTCGGGAAGTTACGAGTTTCTGGCGCGACAATGACTTCCAGAACGCCCTGGAAGCAGCGCAGTTCGCAGTGAAAAAGGCCGCGCCCAATGGCGATTTCTATTGCCTGCTCGGGCGATGCTATCTCCAGGTCACTCCGCCTGACGCCAAGAGTGCCGATGTTGCCTTGCGGCGGGCAAAGGAATTGGACTGTGTGCGCCCCGAATTGTTAAACCTGCGCATCGATGCCAAGGTTCTTCTGGAAGATTGGATCGGTATTGTCGAAATTCTGGCGGACCGCGAGGCCAACCTGTCGGCAAACGATTCACTCGAACTTGCACATGCCTACAGCAAGCTTGGCGACCTTGAGGTTCGCGCGCGCAGCTACAGTTCTGCCGAAAACCATTATCTGCACGGCGGTCAGGTGATCAAGCGTGCCTTCGATGAAGGTCGTGCCCATGGGGCAGTTGAAGCACTGAAGGAACTCAAGCACGACCTGATGCTGCAGTATTTCGACTGCGTGATGGCCCGGGTTGAAGGGGACAATGACAAGATCGACTGCTGGGACGCGCTTCTGAAGGCCCGCTCAATGAGCGTTTACAACAAGGGGATCACAATCAAGGCCATGAAGGCTTTGGTCGACTGGGCCAAGGCGATAAACCGGCGCGGGGCCTTTAACGCCAATACGTTTTCGAAGCTGGAGACGACAGTCAATCAGTTGAAAAAACTGGAGAAGGGACTGAGTTCAGCCGGGCCTAACTGGGATTATGTTGCCCAGCTGGCACAGACAAGCGCCAGGACGCTGTCTAGCGAATTAGAAAAATATAAAATGACCGAAGCCTGAGGATTGTTGTCAAGCTTCGGCTCTCTCGAAGGACGTCTGGCTGAAATGCATGAACGACCGCTGTTGACGGGCGCATTTCATATCGTGGACGGCAGCTTAGTCAGCGCACCCTCACGGTCAGTCCAGGGTGCTTTCGCACGCCGGAGCTATCTGCGAGAAAAGGGCGACTTCATGGTAAACCTCTCGCACCCTTTCGAATAGCGAGTGAAAGTCACAATGCGAAATCGGCGCGTGGCGGAAAATGCCGTATCTATTGTCCGGATGCATTGTCATAATTCTGTCGTCATAGAACTCTTCAAAAAAGCGCGTCCCCGACTGATCTTCATTGAAAAGACCGTGAACGAAGGTTTGGGCGTCATGTGACGATGGGTTAGGGTTGCCCAACTTCATTAGTTGCCGCCGGACAAGTGAAAACAGCGCATCTAAAGCCACGTAAAGAGCGTAATTCGCTTCTTCTGCAAACTCAGCGTGCATCGCAACCATACGAGACTTTAGTAGGGCATGGAGGCCCCGCATCATAAGATCATCGTCCTTGCTGACCGCTGAAAATACCTCTGCCAGTCGCGCCGGGTTCAGCGGTCGATGATGATACTCGAACGGGGCCCCGTCGATTGCCAGAATTGGGGGCGAAGTAGCAAGGCGGCGTATCCCGGCAATTTCTCTTCGCAAAGCTTTTTCAGCCGCGTGCAGGAAGTCTGGGTCGTGGAGCGGTCCGTCGTATTCGAGCGCGAACGAATCTGACACTGGGTATGGAGCCACTAAACCTTCGTCGAAGCCTACAGCCATGATCATTGCGGCGAGGAAGCGAACTTCGACGTCTGCGAGCTCGTCGAACTCGGTATAGTATTCCCGGTCCTTGACGCCTGGAATGTAACGGCACGCGGTAAACATGACGCTCTCGGTTTTGTGGGCGACAGCCTCCTCAAGCCGGATCGGGTCTGCCCAATACCGGCCAAAGGTCGACATTGGCCGTACCACGACGTGGGGTCGGCCTTCCCAGTGGGGCACATGGCGGAAGGTTAGTTTCACCGGCGCAGCCTGGCCTATCTTTCCTCGCGAGTCACGAGACGTGCTAAACGGCGATCTGCTGGACCTCCCCTGCGCCCATGGAAATGCAGATATCATGAACCCAGACGGGCACGGCTGCAGATATTCGGGGCTGTCGGGCGAGTAGTCTGAGGCCGCTTCTGATAGCAGCTGCCACTAATCGCGGCCATCTCGAGCGGCAGCTAAGCCACAAGGCGCCTCGCTCGCACTAGCGCGGCTGCGAGATGAATAGAGGGCAGGTACCTGTGAACGGCTCTGGTGCCGGGAAGGTCGGCTTTGGCGGCGGCATTCGCCACGCCATTGGCGGCGATCGCAGGGGCAGCAGCCGACCCAGACTCCGTCTTTCCGCTCAGCCACTGCGATCATCCGCTTTAGACAAAAGCTGCCATGGGGACTTTGCGAGCGGCCCGTCTGCTTAGCGCGTCATCCCATTCGCTCTGGGCCACCTTCGCCGATCTCGTGAGCAGACGCTTATTTACGAGCCGTCGATCGAGTGGTTAACTATCAGCTCGTTGAACTGGCCAGCAATATTCAAACTAACTGTGCGGCGTCGCATCCGGACCAACCGGCGCCTCGTTCCACCGTTTCCGGCTGAGTGGCACGGCGCCGCGAGGCAGACGGCTGGCATAGCCAGCAATTTCCCAAGCAACATCATGGACGCAGGCGTCCTCTGGTAGGGTCCGGCGGCGGTAGCGGTTCATCCGCAGCACCTGCCGCTGGCGAGCACGGTCGTAGCGCGCCTTTGGAACGAATTCCGCAAGATGCCAAAGGCCCTTGAGCGAGACGTGGAGCGGCCCCGGTGCCGCCGCCACGAAGCCTTCGCCGCGCCGGCCTAGCACCTGCTCCACACGGTCCTCGTCTAAGAGGAGCCCGGCCCCTGCCGCCTCGGACATCATCCATTCTAGCGGATACTTCGAAATCGCACTCTCCGTCTCGGGATAGCCGCCGCCGACGTCGCAGTGGACGCCGGGAAACCACACCTGCTTTAAATCCACGTCTTCCCCTTCTCCGAACCAGTTGATGCGATAGAAGGCGCGGCGCTCGTCAATCGCAATGGCATGGCGGACGACGGAGATGTCGGAGTTGCTTCGCGTATAGGGGATTGCAAGCGGGCTACCGATCCAGCCAACCGAGTTAACGGTGTCCCAGACGCCCAAGAAGTGCGGATTGCACGGTCCTGCCGACAGAGTGCGTGCGAATTCGGCGGCGAGATCAAAGTAGGCCTGCGCCGATCCGCCCTTGCCGCTGATCGACCACAGCATGTCCACCGCATAGGGTACCAGAGCCTCGTTACCCGGCATGGACAGCCCGTAAAGCTTCAGCATCGCCGCGATGACCCGCGCAGTATAGGCGCCGCGGCTGAAGCCGAACAGGAAGATGCGGTCGCCGGGACGGAAGTGGTTCATCAGGAAGATGTAAGCGTCGGCAATATCTGCCTTCAGGCCGTATGCGAAGGCCAACCCCGCCAGCTTGGCTATCTGGCCGCCCACTGCAGTTTGTACGCTGATCGGCGCGCGAGTGCCAATGCCAGGATGGTAATAGACCAGCTGGCGCTCCACATCCTTTGTCAGCGCGAAGCACAGCTTTAGCACGTTGGTACGATCGGCGGTAAAATGATTCGCAGTGCCGTCGCAGCACAGCACCAAATTGCGCGCCATAATTTCTCTCGTCGATGGAATCGCCGTTTGGCGGATACTATGAGATAAGCTATTCAACTGCTACCGTAGAGTCGAACGACTACGCGACTGACCTGTGTATAAATAGTCAAGCGGGAGTGTGTGACCATGACCGTTTCTCGCAGCCGGACAACGGTTGGCTGGAGGATTGCCTTCGCGCTGTTCGCGGCAACGGCCTTCCTCAGCATCCGGGCCGAGGCGCGCGGCACGTTCCAGGCGCTGCCCCTGCAGAGCGCGGGACAGGCCAGCTTCGCGATCGACGAAGGCGCGAGAGCCGCCTACATCATCGACCTTGGCAGCGTCGGCGACGGTCAGAAGCTGCTCGCCGGCCGTAACGGTGCCCTGTTCGAGGGTAAACCGCTAATCGACTATCTGGTCGAAGACCGGAAAATCGAGCATCTCGTAGTCGTCTGCTCGCACCCGCACGCCGACCATGCGGGCGGTATAAAAGAGTTGTTCCGCAACGCGCCACGCTGGCTGCTCGGAAAGGGTGAGAGTCCGCGCAGCCGCTTTAAGACGGTTTCGACCATCGATAATGGCGTCTCCAATTCGCTTGCGAAGATCTACTCTGGTTTCGCCGATCAAATGCGAGGCGCAGGGCTGGAGTTCCGCTCCATCAGCGTCACCGGTTCTGACGGCCAGCCGCGCGATGCTTTCGCTGAATTGCCGTTCGAGCAGCAAGACATCCGCATCGCGAATGTGCCTTATGCGCAGAGCGAGCCAGCCGACGTGCACGGCCGCGCGGTCATCACCTTTACCCGACTTGATCCGGCCGCATCGGCGAGTGGTATACTCGATCCCGACGACGCCAGCACCACTGCGATCGAGGCGGCGGTCGCCAGATTGAAGGTGCAAGGCGTGACCGCGATCGACAGCTTCATCGTACCGCACCACGGCTCACGCTATCACGATAGCGAAGCGATCCTTTCGCTCGGCCCCAAGCGCGCCATCGTCTCAGTTAATCCGGACAACTATTTCGGACACCCTGCGGCTGAGGTGATTGAAAAGCTAATCGACCGGCTGGGTCCCGAAAACGTCCTGTTTACCGGTTCGGTAGGCGCGGTGGAGATCGGCCTGGATGGGGTGAAGGCGCTGCACAGTGCTGCGGATCCAGACACCTTCGCCTTGTTTTTTGAGCAGCGGCTAGCGAAAGCCGAACGGTTGCCGACAACTAAGGCACGCAACGAGGAGATCGCCGCGCTTAAGCGGGTGCGTGCCAAGATCCTCGATCGCTCTCCCGCTCGGCCCGGCGCGCTGGACACAATGATCGCCGCACGCGCGCAGGCGACGGGCACGATTCATCCGAGCGATTTCGAGGCCGGGCTGGTGCCGTTGAAGGACGGGCACGCTGATCTCCTGGCCGCTAGTCGGTTGTTCACCGTGACCGCAGCGGTGCCGGCGGTGTACGTCACCGCCGATCACTCGCTGAGCGACGAAGACAGCCGTAAGGTCTGGCAGTCGCAGGGCGCGGTGGACATCCGCGTTCAGGCCGACACGGGTCTTCCCAGCGCCTATTTCCCGGATGTTCTCCCGCCCGCACCATCCAACGGCGGCGATCCGGGAGCGCCCCTGCGGCCGCACCCGGGCGGCGGCGGAGCCACCACCGTTAGTTTGGGCTCGGACCTGCTGCCCGATGGCGGCATGGTGTTCCTGGATGGCGGTCGCGTCGAGATCGCGGGGGCGCAGAGCGAGATGACTGGGGCACGGCTGGCGGTCTGCGGCGCCGCGGCCTGCCTCACCACTTTGACAGGAGCCAGCTATCGGCTGCCCTTCACCAACATGGCGCTGTTCGGCGAAGTGCTCTGGCGGGTGAACCGCGGCACGAAGGCTTTCTATCTCAGCATCAATCCACGCAAAAAGCTGCTCCAGGCCAACTTTCCGATTACGCAGGTGCCTTCGGGGCGACTGCGCTTTGGTCCAGGGCACGGCGGGGCGGACGCACTGAACGACGTGGTGACGACCGGCGGAATCGATCGTTCTCGGATCGGCGACATCCTGTGGCGCGCAGACGTCGAGTTCAAGTCGAAAGCACTGGGCCTCGACGCGCTGAGCGGCGTTGCCCGGCCAGCCGATTCCCGATTGCTGTTCAGCGGAGATGCGAAAGGCGAGGAGGACGACGCGGTTGCCGAGGCCGACCGCTGGTGCCGCCTCTACTGGGGCAGCGGCACGCCTAAGATCTCCTTCACTCCACCTTCAGGCGTGGCGCTCGGCCGCGTCACTTTCGCCGGCTCGGCCCTGAAGGCAAATGCAGAGGCGATGGTGCCGCGTGCCGGCAAGCTGCAGCCGGCGCCCTTTGGTGGCTGGTGCGCGCGCGAGAAGGCGGTGGCGCGGGCGCTGGAACGTGACGCGAATGCGGCGTCGGCGGGTACGCTGGGCGAGTTGCGCACGCTCGCGCAGATGCAGTCGTTTGCGCTCTGGGCCGAGCGCAGCGGCGTGATTACGACCGACCTCGCGACCTTACCTGCCCCCATCGCCGCTATCCCTGGCTGGACGAGTGGCATCCGCACCGCCACGACAACCGTCGTGAAGCCCGAGCGTAACGTCGCGAGTGCCGCACCCGGCGCAAAGCGCGGCTATAACATCCACGTCTGGTCCTCCAACCCTGCGGCTGACGGGTGCGCTTGGCGGGTCTGGAGCGCCTTCGACCACGATATGGCAGCGTTGCAGATGCCACGCCAAAACGGTGCGTGGGTTGTAGACGCGGCCAGTTATCCCAAGCTGGACGTCTATGTGACGCAGGCATCCGCCCGGATCGCCAAATGCACGGGCGGTCGCGCCGAACCGGTTAGCAACAATCCCGATATCGACATCAACCAGCGGGTCGCCGCCACCATAGCTGCGCCGCGCGTGCATTCGCTTTCTTCCCAGCTTCATGGCGGCGTGCTGTTGGCTGAAGAGGGCGAGAAGCGCGCATTCGAGCACGCCTATGGCGACAAAGGCATCCTGTGGTCGCCTGACGGGACGTTGCTGTTCAAGCGGATCGGCGAATCGCTCCATTTTTGGAACCGCCTGGCCGGCGAGCGCGGGCTGCAGCATGTCGTAGTGACGCGCGGCACGCTGATGAACATCAATGCCGACGAGGGGGGCCTTATGTTCGAGATCCAAGCGCAGCCGGGCGCGGTTGTGCGATCCGATCTGCGAGCCCGAGGCATGGCGATAAGCGACGGATTTGAGTGGATGGGGTTGTGGCACGGCGCGGATGGCGCGCCGCTCATCGGTAAGGTGGCCGCGCACTGCGCCGCGGGCGATGCACCCGCAGGCTGCGTCGACGTGCGCGAGCTGTCCGATGACGCGCTGCCCGAGCGGCTGGAGGCGATCGGGCTCGATCCCGCGCTGCAAGTCGTGCAGATCGGCGACGAGGCGTCCTGGGTCGTCCGTATGGACATTCGCCGCCTCGCTGCGAAGCTCCGTCCGGCAGGGGATGCCGATGCCGATGCCCGGATCGCCGCGGTCGGCATGCTTGGCCGCTGGGGCTTCAGGGACGAGGCGCTCGGCGTCCTCGCTGGCGCTCTGGACGCCGTGTCACCTGATGCCGAGGACACGCTGCTGCGTAGCCTGGCGCTCGGGTCGGAATAATCTCCGTTTCCTGTCATTCTGCGATGCCGGTTAGGCAAGCGCGGAATGTCGGCTCATGACGGCAGCTGCCCGTCGATCTATCGCTCTGGAACGGCAGATCTGTCCCACTTCGCGGCGTTCAGGATTGGCTCGACGACGGTGAATGAATGTCAGCTTCCGACGACGGCACTGCGGGCGCTGAATGTCGCCTTTGGCGGCGGCAATCGACCAGCGGCTGTGCGGCTCCGGGGACACAGATTTAACGCATCATCCCCGGCAATCACATGGGCGTCGGCTCAGCTTGCTTGCGCGAGCGCGACAGCATCCGCACCCGCTGGAAAGTGCAATTGTCCGCTGCCGTCATGCAGGGCGTTCCAGACGCCGACGGCGACGTCGCTCTCCTTCGTCGTCAGGGCCACGGTGCCAAACGCCTCCATGATCGGCTGCGCGAACGAAGCATAGTTTTCCGGGATAAGCTGATCGACCGGGATGATGGCATTGGCGGCAAACCGCGTGGTGGGCGCATAACCGGGTTCGACCAGCTTTGTGCGGATGCCGAAATGCGCAAGCTCCAGCGCCAGCGAGCCGGTGAAGCCCTCGATTGCCTGCTTGCTCGCGGTATAGGCTGCGGCCAGCGGGAAGGTGCCAAGCGTCACGCTGGAGGTGACGTTGATGATTGTGCCTGCGCGCCGCGCCCGCATCTGCGGGATGACCGCTTGGCACATCGCCATCACGCCGATCGTGTTGGTCTCGAAGAGCTGGCGCACCAGCGCCATGGGTGTCACCTCGAATGCGCCGACCGCGCCGACGCCGGCATTGTTGACCAGCACGTCGATGCGCCCCGCCGCGTCGATCAGCGCCGTGATGCTGGCGGCGTCGGTTACGTCGAGCGGCAAAACGCGCAGGCGGTTAGGATTGCCTTCGAACGTGGCGGTTTCGGGGCGGCGCATCGTCGCGATGACATTCCAGCCCTGTTTCAGGAAGTGTTCGGCGATGGCCTTACCATAGCCCGACGAGGTGCCGGTGATGAGGATCGTATCGGTCATTGTCCGTCTCCATTGGTTGGGGGTGACCGGAAAATAGACAGACAGAGTGATACGACCTATAATTTGAAATCCGAATTTAATTATGGATCGTACACGATGGACCCGTTGAGCGATATGATTGCGCTGTTACGTCCCGGCGCGGCGGTTTCGAAACCCATCTCCGGCAAGGGAGCTTGGGGCGTGTGCTATGCGGCCCATGATGCGCCGGGCTTCACCATCGTCCTTGCTGGTGAGGCCTGGCTGACCTTTGACGGAGAGGAACCGCTTCGTCTTGCGCAGGGCGATTTCCTGTTGCTGCCAACCACGCCGGCCTTTTCGCTGAGCAGCGCACCGCGCATCGCATGCACGCCGGTCGAACCACGTGACGAGGCGGCTCGCCACGGCGAGCAGGAGGGAGAGCCCGACTTCGCGGCCCTTGGCGGCAGCTTCGCGTTCGAGCGAGTGAACGCGCCGCTGCTCCTGTCCCTACTGCCCGACCGCATTCATATCCCCGCCTCGGCAGGCAAGGCCACGCGCTTCGGCAACCTGATCGACCTGCTCGCAGAGGAATGCGCCACCGAAAATCCTGGCCGGGATTTGTTTCTGCAACGGATGCTCGAAGCGCTGCTCATCGAGGCCTTGCGCTGGCAGGGCGTCGGCAAGGGTGGGGCTGTCGCGGGCCTCCTCAACGGGATGCGCGACCCGGCGATTGCCCGCGCGCTTCAGGCCATCCACGCGGACGTGCGCGCGGGCTGGACCGTCGCCAGGCTCGCCGGCATCAGCGGCATGTCACGCTCCGCCTTTTCGGATCGGTTCGGCGCGCTGATGGGCTGCGCGCCCATTGAATATCTCGCGCGTTGGCGGATGGCGCTCGCGAAGGAGGCGCTGGCGCGCGGAGCAAAGTCGCTGGACCGGATCGCCGAGGAGATCGGCTATGAATCGGCGAGCGCCTTCAGCACCGCATTTCGCAAACGACTTGGCTGCCCGCCGGGCAGATTTGCGCGAGAGGTAGCCGCTTAGGCAAACACGCAGTTGAAGCGCAGGCGAGATCGCATGAATGAACGGCAGTTATAGAGATGATAGCAAATGCCGGTGAACGACGGCTATGTTGGCGGCAGCCGTCACCTTGGTCATTGGCTCCGCGACTCATCTGCCACTTCAGACTTGCAGTTCGATGTTGCCTAACGGCGCTTGGAACATCTGCGCCGCGAGAGGGATTTGGTTACATTGCTGTTCACTACCAAGCCGATGGGGGTGGGACGGTTCAATTTGGCCTTGAGGGCCCTCGTTTTACCGCAATTTTGCCTTGCGGGGGTACCGATGGGGGTGCTGAAAACGGCCGACGATAACTTGTAGCGTTTTTTCAACGCATTATCGGACAGGCAAGGTTCTGCGAGGTCCTACCCCCGCAACCATCACACCATCAGCACACAACCAACACACCACACACCAAGCGCGCGGCAACCAGCCGTACCGCTGCGTCCGTGATCCGCAAGGATCCGGCCCGGCGTCATGCGGCTTCCATGCCGCCTTCGCACGGCCACCGGAACATAGTGTCCGCTCGGTTTGGCGCTCTCAGGTGCACCTCTACAGGATCACCTCGTGCTACCCCACTCCGGCGGAAAAGCCGTCTGGCGCATCCCGTCACCGGGATGACGGGCGATTTACCGATTGGTAGGGTCTTGCCGCTGCAGCCGATATTGACGAGGTGACAGGCCGGTCCAGCGTTGGAACGAGCGGCTGAACTCAGCCGGGGTGGGGTATCCCAGGTCGTACGAGATCGCCTTGATGGATCGCCCATCCACCTCCAGCATTCGTTTGGCGCGGTCGAGACGCCGTTCGACGAGGTAGTCGCCGAAGGAACGGCCGGTCCGCTCGCGGAACAGGCGGGCGAAATGAGCTTCGCTGTATCCGGCCCCTCGAGCCGCCTCTCGAAGGCTGGGACGCCCTGCGCCGGTGTCGATCAGCCCGATCAAGTCGTCCAAACCGGTAGCGGCCGCAGACGCGCTCTTCTCCGCTCGCGTGCCACTGGCACGGCTGAGCCGGCCCAGCAGGCCTGCGAGTTGAAGCGTCAGGCCTTCGAGAATGATCTCGGAATAGCTCGCCGGTTGGCGCAATTCCCGTTCGATCCAGCGCATCAGATTCAGGATCGTCGGCGACGAGATCGAAAGGGCGGCCGCGAGTTCCTGCGCGGGCCGAGGCTGGTTACCATCAAGCGAGCCGTCTTTGAAATAGCAGCTCAGCGTCGTCTCCGATCCGGCCTGCCACCGCCCTTCGAACGGGGACTCCTCGGGAAAGTACGCGATCTGGCCCACTGCCCCGCCGATGGGGCCGTTCTTGCTGTCGAAGTAGGCTTGGCCCCCGATGCAGCGGCCGGTGAGTGAAAGTTCGAGCATGCCCATCTGGAACGCGAAGCGCTCCGATCCGGCGTTTGCGAAGATGTTCCGGCGGACCACGATCTCGGCCCGGGCGAAGCGGCGCCGAGCCAGGACTTGGGATACCCGTCCGCCGTTTCCATGCAGTCTGCTCATGAGATGCCTTCCGGGTGCGTGCATGGCTGCCGGCAACGCGCATGTTCGATTATGCAAACGGATGTACGAACATGCAATCTGCATGAGGTCGCCAGACCTCGGCTCGATGTCTATCCTGGCGGTGCTTCCATGGCGGCATGCCTGCAAAAAGGTGGCCGCGCAGCGAACGGGAGAGATGCGGTGGGAACTGGCAGGTCCGACATCCGAACACCCGAAGGTGATCGGCAGGCGATCGCGCAAATGCTTTATCTCTACTGCCGCGCGATGGACCGGATGGATCTGTCGCTGGGCTATTCCATCTGGCACGAAGACGGCACGGCCGATTACGGCGAAGGCATCTTCCATGGGACCGGCCGCGGCTTCGTGGATTTCGCCGCCAAGGCACACGCCGGCATGGTCACGCATTCGCATCAGGTGACGGCGATCATCGTCAACCTCGATGGCGACAGGGCGGCAAGCGAGAGCTATGTCACCGCAGCGCTCCGCATCAAGGACGGCGACCGCCTGCTCGAGACCACGACGCGCGGTCGTTACCTCGATCGCTGGTCGCATCGCGGCGGGCGCTGGGCGATCGACAAGCGGATCTATGTCCACGACCTCGACGACACGCGCGAGGTGCAGCCAACCTCCATTCCGCCGCGCTCCGCCCGCGACCGGTCTGATCCGTCCTACGCGGTTCTGGAGTTCCGGTCCTGATCCGGGCCCACGGAGAACGCATCGATGCGCGCCGCTTTTCAACTCGAGAACACGATTCATGTCGGCGACTTGCCCGATCCGGTTCCCGGCAAGGGGCAGGCACTGGTCCGCACGCATAGCTGCGGGCTGTGCGCGTCGGACCAGCATTTTCTGCATTCGGGCGAGAAGATGGTGGCGCTTTCCCGAGATATCGGCGGTCCGTTCAGCCATGTCGACCTGAGCCGGGTGATCGTTCCGGGCCACGAATATGTCGGCGAGATCATCGACTACGGCCCGGGCAGCACGCGGCCGTTGAAGACCGGCACGCGGGTGACTTCGCTGCCGGCGGTGTTCGGCAGGGACGGCCGCGTCGATATCGTGGGCCACAGCAACGATTTTCCAGGCGGCTACGGCGAGTACATGGTGCTTGACGAAACGCTGCTCATGGAAGTGCCCACCGCCCTCGACGACGACATGGCGGCAATGACCGAGCCGCTTGCCGTCGGGCTGGAGCATGCGCGGCAAGGGCGCCCGACGAAGGACGACATCGTGCTCGTGGTCGGCTGTGGAGCGATCGGCTTGGCCGTGATCGCCGGCCTCAAGCTGATGGCCGCGGCACCGATCATCGCGACCGACCTCGATCCCGCGCGCCGCGACCTGGCGATAAGGATGGGAGCGCACATCGCGCTCGATCCGAACGACCTCTCGCCCTACGGGCCCGTGCCTGACCTCGGCAATACGCGAGCGACCCTCGTATACGAATGCGTGGGGCGTCCCGGCTTGCTCGACACCATCACCCGCTCGGTCGGCTACGGTGCCCGGATCGTCATGGGCGGCTTCTGCCAGGAGCCGGAGTCGATCTTTGTGCCCTGCGCGCAGATGAAGAAGCTGCAGGTGATTTTCGCGGGCGGCGAAGAGCAGCAGGGTCTGGATACCGCCCTGCGCGCCATCGCCGATGGGACGATCGACGTGGCTCCATGGGTGGGCGCGCGGATCGGCGTGACCGGCGTGGGGCGGGCGCTCGACACGATGGCGGACCGCGGCGCGCCCATCCGCACCGTGGTCGACCCGCGCAGGCTTTGAAGGGAGAGACGAGATGGACTTGGGGATTGCGGGCCGGCGGGCGCTCGTCGTGGGATCGAGCAGCGGCATAGGCGCGGAGATCGCGGTGCACCTGGCGCAAGAGGGCGTCGACGTCATCGTCCACGGGCGCAGCAGGGCGAGTGCCGAGCTGGTGCGCGAGCGGATCGCCCAGGCACGCGGCACCGCCACCGTCCTGCTCGCCGACTTGGACGAGACCGCGCAGGTGGAAGGCCTCGCCCGGGAGGCCCTGGCTGCCGGCCCGGTGGACATCCTCGTCAATTGCGCGGGGGCGGCATCGACGATCTACAACTGGTTCGACGCGCCGGCGGATGCATGGCAGAGGCAGTTCCAGACTTCCACTTTCTACGCGGTGCAACTGATCCGCGCCATCGTGCCGCAAATGCGCGATCGAGGCTGGGGGCGCGTGCTGAATGTGAGCAGCGGGGCCGCCTATTCCGCGATGCCGGCGCATCCCGAGTATGCCGCGGCCAAGCTTGCCCTCCACTCGATCACAGCAACGCTGGCCGCAGAGCTCGGCGACAGCGGCGTGACCGTCAACACCCTGGTCCCGGGCGCCGTGCGCACGCCGAACACCGAGCAGAACATCGTCGCCCAGGGGGCCGCGGCCGGCTTTGGCGAGACCGGGGCCGCGCTGGAGAAGCGGGTCATCGCCGAGATCTGGAAGGCCAGCATTCCCTTGGCGCGTGTGGGTCGGCCGGAGGAACTCGCCAGCGCGGCCTGCTTCCTTGTCTCGGAGCGCGCTTCCTATGTGATGGGTGCGGCGTTGCGGGTGGACGGGGGTGCGGTCGGCAGTATCGCCTGACCGTTCGGCCTTGCGCGAAGACTTGGTGAGGATGGGAAGATGACTGAAAAAACGCTCAAAGTCGGGATCATTAGCGGCAACTTCGGGATGTACGCGCACAAGCCCGGTTGGGAGGCATGCCCGGGCGTGGAGGTGGCGGCGGTCTGCACCTCGCGCGAGGAGACGGCCCGGCAGGCGGCGGCGCAGAACGGCCTTGCGAAGGCCTATTGGAATCATGCCGACATGGCGCGCGATCCCGACCTCGACATCATCGTCGTGGGCACGAAACCGCACTTGCGGCGCGAGATGGTGCTGGAAGCGATCCGCAATGGAAAGCACGTCTTCGCCATGGCGCCCTTTGCCGCGAACCTTCAGGATGCGCGGGACATGCGCGATGCCGCGCGCGCGGCGGGCGTGGTGGCGGCCATCGACTCGGTCATGCCATGGCACGGCGCCAACCGTTTCATACGCGACGAACTGGCCTCGGGCCGCGCGGGCAAGCCGATTTCGGTCGAGGCCAGGTTCGTGATCAACTTGTTCAACGGCAACCCGCACGGCGACTATTGGCAGTGGTTCGGCGTTCGCAGCAATGGCGCCTCGGTGGTGCGCAACCTCGGCACGCACACGCTCCACTTGTTGGTCTACCTGCTTGGCGAAGTGGAGGCGGTGACCGCCTTGACGACCATGGCGCTGAAGGAGTGGCACTTCCAGGATGGCACGATGATGCGCCCGCAAGTGGATGACACGGCGCAGATCCTGCTGCGCTTTGCCAACGGCACGATGGGTTCGGTCACCCTGGGCTGGTGCTCGGCGCCGATAAGCGGTTGGCGCATGGAGCTTTCCGCCGAGAACGTGAGCTACCGGACCGAAGACCCGGGATATTTCCCGACCAACGCGGACCTGAAACTCTTGCGGGGCGAGCGCACGCAGGCGTTCGTGCCCATGCCTGTGCCGCCGGCCTATCCGTCCGCGCCCGATGAGCGGTTCCGATCCGCACTGGGAGCGGCGCAGGCCTGGGACATCGCGCAGGCGGCGCAGGATTTCGTCAGGGCGATTCGCACCGGCGGCGCGCCATTGCCCGATTTCGAGACCGGCTACCACGTGGAGGCAGTGATCGAGGCGATCGCGCGGGCTAGCGAATCCCGCACCTGGGTGAGCGTGGCCGACGTGTCGGCAGGACGCTGACACCCAGGCAAGAGCCGCTCGCCTTTTCCCGTGCCTGCTTCGCCGCGAGGCGGCCATGCCGATCGGCATCGGCACGGGCAGGATCGTCTTCAAGCCTTGGATGACGTCGAAGCCGGACAGCCGCGGCATGCCAACCCTGATTTCTCGACGGCGATGTCCTGCAACCGATTGGCATCGCACATAACGAGGAACAGCGAGCCGACCTCGCCTTTGACGATCGCGGTACCGTAGTCGAACGGCGCGACTGTGGGACTGTCCCCCCTTGCCGGCCTGCGTGCGTGTTCGTGCGCGCAGGAGGAACAAGCGTCGCGCCTCGCCGTTGTGACGATCGGCTAGGGGAGTACCGATTGCAGATATTCTCGCCCTCGGCGGACACCTGGCTGCGTGCCGGGATCGCGGCACTGGTCGTCGCGGTGTTCGCTGCTGGGCTGGTTGCCGCGGGTTACGCGGACTCCACGTATGCGACGCAAGTGGGGTGGGCCAAGGACCAGGACGTCCCCTTCAGCCACCGTCATCATGTCGGCGAGCTCGGGATCGACTGCCGCTATTGCCATGCCACCGTCGAGACTTCCGCCGATGCCGGGCTGCCGGCCACGCACGTCTGCATGACCTGCCATTCGCAGCTGTGGACCGGGGCGCCGATGTTGGCGCCGGTCCGTGCCAGCCTGGCGCAGCACCGCCCCTTGCGCTGGCATCGGATCGCGCAAGTGCCTGACTACGTCTACTTCAACCACTCGATCCACGTGCAGCGCGGCGTTCCTTGCGTCGAGTGCCACGGGCGAGTGGACACGATGCCGCTGACATGGCGCGCGAAGCCGTTCCAGATGCAGTTCTGCCTCGATTGTCACCGCGATCCGGCCAAGCACTTGCGTCCGCCCGAGCAAGTGACGCGGATAGACTGGGCGAGCTGGTCGCCGCAGATGCGCCAGACTTACGGCTCGGCGGCGCTGCGGCGCTACCACATCGACACCGGCGAGCTCGACAACTGCGAGATCTGTCACCGATGAGTGCGCCCGGGGATCCAGCGGGCGTCGATGCCGCACTCCGCCGCCTCGGGGCCAGCCAGGGGCGGCAGTACTGGCGTTCGCTGGAGGAGCTGTTCGAGACGGCCGAGTTCCGCCGCCGGATCGCGGCCGAGTTTCCTGCGCTCGCGCGGATGCCCACTGACATCGATCGCCGCAGCTTCTTCCAGTGCCTCGCCGCGGCGGTCGCGCTGGCGGGGCTCGACGGATGCGAGCGGCGGGCGGACGAGGACGCCTATCCGCTGGTCCTCGCCGATCGCGACAGCCAGCCCGGCATGGTGCGCCACTATGCCACCGCCTGGGAGCTCGACGGTGTCGGCCAGCCGGTGGTGGGCACCTGCCGCGACGGGCGGCCGATCAAGCTGGAAGGCAATCCCGACCACCCGGCCAGCGGCGGCAAGACGGACGCCTTCACCCAAGCGGCGCTGCTCGGCCTTTACGATCCGGCGCGGTCGGGCGGTCCGCTGCGCGATGGCGCGCCGGCCACATGGGACGGCTTTGGCGCGGTGGCGCTTGCGGCGCGCGAATGGTTCGACGCGAGCGGCGGCACGGGCTTTGCCTTGCTGACCGGACCGGTGCAATCGCCCACGCTGCTGCGCCAGATCGCTGGCATGCGTGCGCGCTGGCCGGGGATGGCCTGGCATGTCCACGCGCCGATGGCGGAAGGACCGGCGGCCCTCGACGGCATGCCGCCGCTCGACACGATCGACGTGTTGGTCTGCTTGGATGCCGATCCTCTGGGGAACGGGCCGTTGCAGACCTGGCATGCGCAAGGCTGGTCGGCGCGGCGGCGCGCCTTCCAGCAGGGTGACGGCGCGGCGCGGCTGCTGGTGGCCGAACCCACCCCGACGCTGACGGGCGTGACCGCCGAGGCGCGCCTGATCGCGCCGCACTCGCGGATCGCGGCGCTGGCGGCGGCGCTGGGTGCGCGGCTCGGGGTCGCGGAAGGGGCCTCGCAGCCGCTGGATGCCAAGGAGCGCGCCTGGATCGAGCAAGCTACCGATGCGCTTCAGGCCAGCCGGGGCAGGGGGCTCCTGTGCGTCGGTCCGCAGCATGGCCCGGAGCTTCGGATGCTGGGGAGCCGGATCAACGCTTCCCTGGGGAATCAAGCCGTCGCGTCCCGATCGCGGCCGCAGCCGTCGGGCGACCTGGCTGCGCTGCACCGCGCGATCGGGTTGGGCGGCGTCCACACCCTGCTCATCCTCGACAGCAATCCCTGCTACGCCTCGCCCGACGCGGCAGGCTTCACAGCGGCGCTCAAGCGCGTGCCGTTGACGATCCACGCCGGGCTCCACCACGACGAGACCGGGCAGGCCTGTCGCTGGCACTTGCCGCTCGCGCATCTGCTGGAGAGCTGGAGCGACGTGTGCTGCGCCGATGGTTCGGCAGGGCTGGTGCAGCCGCTGGTGCGCCCGTTCCTCGACGTGCGCACGCGCCACCAGGTTCTTGCGCTGCTGACCGACGGCGAGGTGCCCGCGCACGACCTCGTGCGGCAGACCTGGCCGGGCGACGAAGTGCAATGGCAGTCGCGGCTGCTCAAGGGCTTCGTCGCCGAGGCGGCGATCCCCCCGGCCGAGCCAACCGCGTCGGTGGCTGCGCCACGCTCCGCCGCGCCACAACCAGGCGACGCGCTCGAGATCGTGTTCCGTCCGGACCCGACAGTGCACGACGGCGCTTTCGCCTCGAACCCGTGGCTGCAGGAGATGCCCAAGCCGCTCACCAAGCTGACCTGGGATAACGCGGTGCATATCGCCCCCGCGCTCGCCGAGGAGTTGGGCATCGCCAACGAGGATCTCGTCGAAGTCTCGGCGGCGGGTCGTTCCATCGTTGGCCCTGCCTGGATCGTGCCCGGCCAGCACGCCCGCACGGTGCTGTTGCACCTGGGTTACGGGCGGCGCGCCGGCGGTCCGGTGGCGCTCGGCTCAGGGTTCGACGCCTATCCGCTGCGCAGCCCATCCTCGCTCTGGGCGCGAGGCGACGGGACGCTGCGCAAGCTCTCGGGCACGCGCGCGCTCGCCTGCACCCAGACGCACTGGGCGCTGGGCGGTCACGACTGGATCCGCACGGTCGACGCGCCGGGCGAAGCGCTGCCGCGCAAGGAGGAGCAGAAGAGCTTCTTCCCGCCCCAGCCCCGGGAGAAACCGGAAAACGGCGCATCCCCGCCCCCCGCCTGGGGCATGGCGATCGATCTCGACTTGTGCATCGGCTGCAATGCCTGCGCCGTCGCCTGCGTGGCGGAGAACAACGTGCCGATGGTCGGGCGCGAGCAAGTCGCCAAAGGCCGCGAAATGCATTGGCTGCGCATCGATCGGTATTACGAGGGCACCCCGGACGAGCCGCGCCAGAGCTTCCAGCCGGTGCCTTGCATGCACTGCGAGGATGCGCCGTGCGAGACCGGGTGCCCGGTCAACGCCACGGTGCACAGCCCCGACGGGCTCAACCTGCAAGTCTACAATCGCTGCATCGGCACGCGCACCTGCTCGGCCTACTGCCCCTACAAAGTGCGGCGGTTCAACTGGCTGGACTACACCCGCGAAGCCGCGCCGGCGCTGGTGGCGCAGCGCAACCCCGACGTCACGGTGCGCGATCGCGGCGTCATGGAGAAGTGCACCTACTGCATCCAGCGCATCGCCGAGGCGCGGATCGCGGCGGACAAGGAAGGCCGGCCGATCGCCGATGGCGAAGTCGTCACCGCCTGCCAGCAAGCCTGCCCCACGCAGGCGATCGTCTTCGGCGACCTGACGCAGGCCGACAGCGCCGTCGGCAAGCGCAAGGCGAGCGGGCGCGACTACGCGCTGCTGGAGGATGCCAACACCCGGCCGCGCACCACGTACGGCGCGAAGATCGAGGGCGGCGGCAAGGGGGCGGGATGAGCCGCAATGCCACCTACCGCCGCGTCACGCGCGAGGTCGTCACCATCTCGACGCGCTTTCCGGCGCCGCGCATGTGGTGGGCGATGTTTGCGGTGTCGCTCGCGCTGTTCGGGCTGCTCCTGGTCTCGGTGGTGGTGCTGTTCGCGCGCGGGCCCGGCGTGTGGGGCAACAACATCCCGGTCGGGTGGGGCTTTCCGATCTGCAACTACATCTGGTGGATCGGCATCGGTCACGCGGGCACGCTGATCTCGGCGATGCTGCTGCTGCTCAACCAGTCCTGGCGCAACTCGCTCAACCGCTTCGCCGAAGCGATGACGCTGTTCGCGCTGACGTGCGGCGGGCTCTACCCGATCCTGCACTTGGGCCGGCCCTGGTACTTCTACTGGATGGCGCCTTATCCCAACACCATGGACGTGTGGCCCCAATTCAAGAGCCCGCTGACCTGGGACTTCTTCGCGGTCCTGACGTATCTGCTGGTCTCGCTGCTGTTCTGGTACATCGGCATCGTGCCCGACCTGGCCTCCGCGCGCGACCGTGCGAGGAAGCGACGCTGGCAGGTGTTCTTCGGGGTGCTGGCGCTGGGCTGGCGCGGACAGGGGCGGCATTGGCTGCGCTGGAAGCAGGCCTACACGATCACCGCCGCCATCGCGGTGCCGCTGGTGGTCTCGGTCCACTCCGAGATCTCGATGCTGTTCGCCGCTGGACCGATCCCTGGCTGGAACTCGACCGTGTTCCCCGCTTACTTCGTTCTGGGCGCCGCGTTCTCGGGCTTTGCCGTGGTGACCATCATCGCCGTGGTGCTGCGCCACATGCTCAAGCTGGAGGATCTCGTCACCGAGCGACACCTCGACCTGCTCGGCCGCATGACTCTCGCGACGGGCATGATGACGGCCTACGGCTACGTCATGGAGGCGTTCGACGCCTTGTACGCGGGCGGCTACGAGCTGGACACGCTGCAGGACCGCTACGGCGGCTACTACGCCTGGAGTTACTGGGGCGCGCTGTTGTTCAACTTCGTCCCGCTGCAGCTGCTGTGGTGGCGGCGCTGGCGGGTCTCTCCGATACCGGTGTTCCTGATCGCGCTCAGCGTGGTGGTGGGCATGTGGATGGAGCGGTTCATGCTGCTCGTGACCACATTGTACCGCGACTGGCTCGACAGCTCAGTGAACCTCTACCACCCGACGTTCTGGGACTGGTCGCTGTTCATCGGCTTCATCGGGCTGTTCTGTTGCGAACTGCTGCTGTTCGTGCGCTTCCTGCCGGTGATCTCCGCGTTCGAGATCAAGGAGGACTTGGCCGATGGCTGAGGCGGCTCCTTACGCGTTGCTGGCCGAGTTCGCCGATCCGCAACCGGTGCTCGATGGCGCGCGAACGCTGCGCGAGGCCGGCTGGCGGGTCGAGGTGTTCTCGCCGTTCCCGCTGGACGGGCTGGGCGAGGCGCTGGGCTGGAGTGAAAGCCGCGTGCCGCTCGCCTTCCTGATCGGCGGCGTGGTGGGTGCGCTCGCAGGCTTCCTGCTGCAAGCGGGAACGAACCTGCTCTATCCGCTCGACATCGGCGGTCGGCCGCTGATCGCGGTGCCCTCGTTCCTGATGATCACCTTCGAGACGATGGTGCTCGGCGCGGTCTTCGCCGGGATCGGCACGATGCTGGTGAGCAATCGCCTGCCCAAGCTGCACCACCCGGTGTTCGATGCCGAACGCTTCGATCTTGCCACCGACGACCGCTTCTTCCTCGCCGTGATAGCGGGGCGCGACTTCGACGCCTATGCCGCCCGGGCCGCGCTGTGGCGGCTGCAGCCGCTCGACGTGACCGAGGTCGGGAGCGCGACACCGTGAGGTATGCTGCGCTTTTCGCTGCGATTCTGCCGCTCGCCGCTTGCCACGACGGCAACATGGTGCAGCAGGCCCGCTACGACAGCTACGAGCGCGCGGCGCTGTTCCCCGATGGCATGGCGATGCAGCGCCCTCCGAGCGGCGTCGTCGCGCGCGATGCTGCGCAGCAAGCCGCTGCGACCCGGCGCCCGTCGATGAGCTTGGCGCTCGTCCGGCGGGGGCAAGAGCGCTACCAGATCTATTGCGTGCCATGCCACGCGGCGGACGGATCGGGGCAGGGGATCGTGCCCGCGCGCGGCTTCTCGCATCCGCCCGACTTCCACTCGGAGCGCCTCAAGGCCGCGCCCGACACGCACTTCTACCAGGTCATGACCAACGGTTACGGCGTGATGTACTCCTACGCCGACCGCGTGCCGCCGCAGGACCGTTGGGCCATCGCCGCCTACATCCGCGCGCTGCAGGCGACCGGGCTGCCGCCGCGCCGGGAGGAGCCCGCCCGTGCCGACTAGGCTGCCCGGCTGGATCGGCGTGCTGCTTGCCGTCGCGGCACTGGCGCTGGCGTTGCTCTCGCCGCGCGCGGCGCTGACCGGCTGGCTGGGCGCGGCGGTGCTGTTGCAGGCGCTGCCGCTGACCGGCTTGCTGCTGCTGGCGATGATGCGCCTGATCGCCGGCGAGTGGGAGGCTGAGCTGCGCCCGGTCTGTGAGGCGGCGGCGCGGCTGTGGCCGCTCGCGGCGTTGGCCTTCGTGCCGGTGCTGCTCGGAATGCCGGCGATCTACGATTGGCAGCGCGAACCGCCGGTCTCCGCCTTCCAGGGCGTGTGGCTGGGCTACTGGCAGTTCGCCTTGCGCACTGTGTTGTGGTTTGTTGCGCTCGCCATGATCGCGCGCAGTCAGGTCGGTCGGCAGGCGTCCACCAGGGCGAGCATCGTCGCCGTGATCGTCCTCGTACTCGGGGCATCGCTGGTCCATGTCGACTGGCTGATGTCGCTCGACCCCAAGTTCCATTCCTCCGGGTTCGGGCTGCAACTGCTCGCGCTGGAGGTCGGCGCCGGGTTCATGGCTCTGCTGGTCGCCCGTTTGCGCACACCGATCGAGGCCAAGCGCGTGCCGACGCTCGGCGGTTTGCTGCTGACGATGCTGCTGCTGTGGGCCTACTTCCAGTTCATGACCTACCTTATCCTGTGGTCGGGGAACCTGCCCGAGGGCGTCGCTTGGTACGACGAGCGCTCGGGCGGTGCGTGGACGGTGGCGACGGTGGTGTTCGCCACGCTCGGCCTCGCGCCGCTGATAGCCTTGCTGCTGCCGCAAGTGCGCAACCGGGCCGGTCCGCTGCGGCTAGCGAGCTTGTGCGGCCTGGCCGGCAAGGCGATCGAGTTCGCGTGGTTCGCGGTGCCGGGCCGGAGCTGGGTGGCGGTGCTCGCCTATGCACTGGCGCTGGGGGGCTTTGCCTTGCTGGTGTTCGATCCGCTCGGCGCGAGGCGGGGCGCATGATCCGCGACCTCCACCCGCACACGCGCCCACAGCGCACCGAGAACCCGGAACAAGTCGACGAGGCCGCGCGCAAGCTCGGCTACGAGCCGCAGGACTGGCTGGTCGGCAAGATCGCGCGGGGGCTGGCGACCTTGTTCCTGATCCTCGGCCTCGTCACGGTGGCGGCGGCGCCCCTGGTGCGCAGGCTCGGGCCGGACTGGCAGACTTCCTCGGCACTGGCCGCGGCGCGCGACTTCAAGGTGCCCGGGCCACGACTGGAATCCCGCCCCGGCATCGACCGCGCGATCCTGGAGGCGCGACGGCGCCAGGCCCTCGACCATGCACCCACGCAAATCGACGCAGCCATGCGCGAAGTCGCGGCGCGCGGCTGGGACGAGCCCAAGCCATGAGCCGCCTGCTGCTGCCGCTGCTGTTCCTGCTGCTGGTCGCCGCCGCGCCGTTCGACCCGTTCGGCGCGGCGAGGGTCGACGAGCGCCCCGGCGCGCAAGTGCCCCTCGACGGCGCGCTGAAAGACACAAGGGGCGGGGTCACCAGCCTGCGCCGCTTGGCCGAGGGCAAAGTGCTCGTCCTCGTGCCCGTGCTGCACGACTGCCCGAACATCTGCGCAGTGACGCTGGCCGGGATTGCCGATGCGGCCAAGGCGCAAAGGCGCTTCAAGGCGACCCGCGACTTTCGCCTGGTCGCCTTCGGGATCGATCCCGCCGAGACTCCTGCCGATGCTGCAGCGGACCTCGCTCGCCTGAAGGCGCAGCATGGAGGGCTCCCCTTCGCCGCCACGACCGCCTCGCCATCCACGATCCGCGCCGTCAGCGACGCGGTCGGCTACCACTACGCCTACGACCCGCGCATCGGGCAGTACGCCCATGCCGCCGCCAGCGCGGTGATCACGCCCGACGGGCGGCTGGTGCGCTGGCTCTATGGCCTCAACCCCGATCCGGGCGATCTCGAGGCGGCGATCGCCGATGCGCAGGCCGGCCGCACCGGCGGGCTGCTGCGCCAGTTGATCCTGCTGTGCTATCATTACGACCCGCAGACCGGCACCTGGTCGCCGATGATCGACCGCATCTTGCAGTATGCCGGGGTCGCGACGGTGCTCCTTATCGGCGCGCTGATCCTCACCTTGCGCAGGCGGTTCGCATGAGCGGCCTGCCGCTCTGGCCCGACCAGGCCTCCGCCTACGCGCGGGAAGTCGACTGGCTGATTGGCAGCTTCGGCGTGCTGGTGACCTTGCTCGCCGCGCCGGTCTTCGTGCTGATGCTGCTGTTCATGCTGCGCTACCGAAAGGGCCGCCGCGCCGATCGCAGCCCGCCGGAAGACCGCAATGTCTGGCTGGAGACGAGCTGGTCGGTGATCCCCTTCCTGCTGGTGCTATGCTTCTTCTTCTGGGCCACGCGCATGTTCCTGATCGAGCGCAACCCGCCGGCCGACGCGATGACCATCGCCGTCGTCGCCAAGCAGTGGATGTGGAAGTATCAGCACCCCGAAGGCGCGCGCGAGATCAACGACCTGCACGTGCCCGCCGGCATGCCGGTGCGCCTGACGATGACCTCGCAGGACGTGATCCACAGCCTCTACGTGCCGGCGCTGCGGATCAAGCAGGACGTGCTGCCGCGCCAGTACACGCAACTGTGGTTCAATGCCGACCGGCCGGGCGTCTACCCGATCCGCTGCGCCGAATATTGCGGCACCGACCATAGCGAGATGATCGGCCACCTGATCGTCCAGCGCCCGCAGGACTACGCCCGCTGGCTCGCCGCCTCGGACACTGACGCCGGGCTGGCGGAGCAGGGCAAGCGCCTGTTCGTGCGCTACGGCTGCTCGGGCTGCCACGGCCCGTCGTCGCCGGTGCACGCGCCCAAGCTCGACGGGCTCTACGGCTCCGTGGTCGGGCTGGAGGGCGGCCGGGTGACGCGCGCCGACGCGCAGTACATCCACGACTCGATCATGCTGCCCAACAAGGACGTGACCGCCGGCTACGCCCCGATCATGCCGCCCTACGGCAACCTCATCGGCGAGGACGAGGTCGTGCGGCTGGTCGCCTATATCAAGTCGCTTGGGCCGGGGAGGGAAGGGCCATGAACCGCACGTCGCAGGACCCGATCCCCAACACACCCGAGGAGAACGTCAGCTACCTCAACGCCGGGCACACGCTGCGCTCGTGGTTGCTGACGACCGACCACAAGCGGATCGCGCTGCTCTACCTGGTCTCGATCACCTTCTTCTTCGCCATCGGCGGCAGCGCGGCGGCGCTGATCCGGGCGGACCTGCTGACGCCCGAGGCGGACTTGCTGAGCAACGATGGCTACAACCGTGCCTTCTCGCTGCACGGCATCGTCATGGTCTGGTTCTTCCTGATCCCGTCGATCCCCAACGTCTTCGGCAACTTCCTGATCCCCTTGATGATCGGCGCGCGCGACTTGGCCTTTCCCCGGCTCAACCTCGCCTCGTGGTACATCTTCATGGCGGGCGGACTGGTGACGCTCGCCGTCGTGATCCTGGGCGGCGTCGACACCGGGTGGACGTTCTACACTCCGTATTCGTCGACCTATTCCAACGCCTACGTCATGGGCGCGCTGACGGCGGTGTTCGTCTCGGGCATCTCCTCGATCCTGACCGGGCTCAACTTCATCGTCACCGTGCACAAGTGCCGTTGCCCGGGCATGACCTGGGGGCGGCTGCCGATCTTCGTGTGGTCGCATTACGCGACGTCGGTGATCCTGGTGCTGGCGACGCCGGTGCTGTCGCTGACGCTGATCCTCGTCGCGCTGGAGCGGATCGTGGGCATCGGCATCTTCGATCCCCGCATCGGCGGCGACCCGTTGCTGTTCCAGCACTTGTTCTGGTTCTACAGCCACCCGGCGGTCTACATCATGGTGCTGCCGGCGATGGGCGTCGTCACCGAACTGATCACCGCCGCCGCGCAC
>Ga0207641_10000983_pt1 | contig 29120 bp, 22 predicted proteins | sample KBSSwiS62_FD_184306 | JGI IMG/M metagenome (GOLD analysis project Ga0207641, IMG submission 184306) | Switchgrass rhizosphere microbial communities from Kellogg Biological Station, Michigan, USA - KBS Switchgrass S6-2 (SPAdes) (version 2) | ecosystem: Host-associated > Plants > Roots >... | reverse complement strand
GTGGATCGCAAAGAGGCATTCAACAGTGCAACGGGTTTATTCACCAACTCTCCGCTGCCGACGACCCAGTCCAACGCGTTTTTCATAACGCCGGGAACGCCATGGGCATATTCGGGGGAACTTATCAGCACACCATCAGCGTCCTGAAGTTGTCGCCGATACTGTAGTGGCGCGTCTGATTCCAACCCTTCCAGATCAGGGTTGAAATGAGGAAGGTTGCCGAGACCGCGGTAAATAGTGATCTCGACACCTTCCGGCGCGAGCAGTGCGGCTGCCTCCAGCAGGGATGTGTTCGATGAACGACTGCGAAGACTCCCGGAAATTGCAAGAATACGCGTCATCGCCCTGATGGCCCCTGCCTGCTTAAAGACGAATTAGAGGAAAAATATTCCAAGAGCCGCAAACCCGTCGGAAAAATAGTGCTGCCCTCGATCGCGGAGGGCAGCTTTAAGTAACGGTCAGAACTCGCCGGCCTGGCTGGATACAGGCTCCATTATCGACACACCATTCGCATCGGGTGCGCCAAGATCAAGGGCACTCCCGCTTGCTGCCAATTCTCCAAATTCGTTGTACGTAAATACAGTCAGATGAGAAGTAGCTCCCGATCCGCCGTTGTGATCAATCACAACCAGGTAACCGCCCTTCGCATCCGTATAGGTTGGCGAGCCTGTCGTGACTTTGGCAGCTACGGCACTGTCCGTGAATACATTACTGCCGGTTCCCAGTACTCGGGTGATTGTTCTACTGCCGGGATTCACGACGAAAACGTATTTCCCGACTCGGGTGGTCCAGCAATTACCAGCCTGGCCGGCGCTGGGGACTATGGATGTGAACGCCCCGTCCCGGAACAACCCGTTATGGCCGGAGTGTGCCAGAGTAATGAGGGCGGTGCCATCGGGGTAAACCGAAAATCCGAATGGAGCAAGAGTACCCGCGGGGGCAGAAACGGCCTGGGCATTTCCATAGACTGCGCCATTCTTAAGCGCAACGACGTCTACGGTTCCCGGAATCGGATCGGTCTTCAAAGTAATGAGAAGGCTGTGATCATTGGTTGCTGCGACTTGAGCGGTACTGCCGATGTCGGGGATGCCACCGCCCGCCAGGTTCAGTGCTGTCGTGCCATCAAGGAATCCGATGTGACCTCCGTTCAACGTGAAGGAGTCCACGGTCGTTGTGCCGGCAACATACATGTGCCCGTTGGCAAAGTTCACACGGACCGGGGAACTGGTTGTGACGATCAGGTGTTCAAAGACCAATCGATCACCGGAGCGGCGGAATACTGCAACCGTCCCGGATCCATTGTTGACGGCAGCGAGCAAACGACCATCTTACTGCTCGACCCCACCCGCATTTCCGCCGACGCCGCCTTTTCCATGGGTAGAAAGTATTTGAAGCCGCTGGCGCGTGACAGCGTCAAAGACGATGATTGCGTTCGACTGGGGGTCGTTCGTCATGGTGATGACCAACGTTTTCTGCGGCTCATTGGCGTGGATCGGTAAAGAAAAGAGCCAAAGCCCGTCGCGTCCCGTTTTCATAAGTTCTGCTCCTTTTGTTCTCATTCAAACTTTGCGCTCCTCTGGTTAGAACCCGCGAGGTGTTACCGAAATTCCCCGGGAATAAAATTGGAGATGTTGCAGTCATTCCAGTGCACAGTCGTGAAGCCTCAGAGAGTCGATTGCATTTTTGCGACGCGCTGTAATAAAAGGACGCTTAGCTCGACTAATCCGTGTTGGCTTGTCCACCTTGTGTTCCACTCATCAAGAGCAGACAATAGTCGGTCGAGTGTTGTAAGACATGAATCCGCTAAGTTTCGGTAACCTTCGGTGACTAGAGTGGAGAATGGAAAACGAATCGTCTTTGATCCCTTTTGCCTGGATTTGGCCAACGAGTGCCTCTGGAAAGGTTCGCAGGAAATAAAACTCCGCCCTAAGGCCTTCGCCGTGCTCGACCATCTCGTCGGGCGTCCGGGCCAGCTGGTCAAGAAAGAAGAACTTCTCAATGCCGTCTGGCCAGGAACCTTTGTCGGTGAAGCCGTCCTAAAAGCCGCCATTCGTCAGGTCCGCGAGGCTCTCCACGATGACCCAGCGTCTCCACGCTTTATTGAAACCGCACATCGTCGCGGGTATCGCTTCATCGGTCAGACTGCGGAGAACATGCCGGCACAGTCGGATGATCGGAAGATCGGGAGCTATAAAGGCGCTCAGGGCTCACCGCCGGGTTTCGAAGACTCCCCTCAAAGAGTCGTCGGACGCGAGCAAGCACTGTCGCGGATGCGAGGCTGGATGGCCAGGATGCTCAGGGGAGAACGTCAGGTCGTGTTTGTCACAGGAGAAGCGGGCATTGGCAAGACCGCTCTGGTCGACACGTTCACGCGCAGCATCGCTGCCGATCGAAACATTCGAATCGTTCGAGGGCAATGCCTGGAACAGTACGGGAAGAGTGAGGCCTACCTGCCGGTGCTCGAAGCCATCGGACGGCTATGCCGGGAGCAACCGCAGGTGGTCGATGTATTGCGCGCTAACGCGCCGATGTGGCTGCTGCAAATGCCGTCACTCGTGAGCGCCTCAGATCGCGAGTCGCTGAGTCGAGAAGTGTCCGGAGCCACGCGGGAGCGAATGCTTCGAGAGATGGGCGACGCGCTGGAAGCTCTGACGGTAGATCTGCCGCTGGTGCTCATACTGGAAGACCTTCATTGGAGCGATTACTCGACCCTGGACCTGATCTCTTACCTGGCAAGGCAACGTCAGGCCTCGCAGTTGGTGGTGATTGGAACATATCGGCCAGTGGAGTTGATTGTCAGCGGGCATCCTCTCAAGGCCGTCAAGCAGGAGTTGCTGGCCAAACAGCAATGCGAGGAGTTGCCGCTGGAGTACCTCAGCGAAGAAGCGGTTGCACAGTATCTGTCTGTTCGATTTCCCGGCAATCGATTTCCAGCGGAGCTTGTAGTGTTGATCCACGAACGGACAGAAGGGAATCCGCTGTTTATGGTCAACGCGGTCGACTACCTTGTGGCAGAGGGAGGAATTGTCGACCGTAAAGGGCACTGGGAGTTGGTTATCGACGTCGAGAAGGTTGAGGTCGGCGTGCCCGACAGCATCAAACAGATGATTGAGAAGCAGGTCGATCATCTCGACGCAGAGGAGCAGCGGACACTGGAGGCGGCAAGCGTGGCGGGCGCGGAGTTTTCGGCGCTCGCCGTGGCGGCTGGACTGGGAGGGGATCGAACGACCATTGAAGCGCGGTGTGATGCACTGGCTCGCCACCGTCAGTTCATCCAGGATTGCGGCGTTCAGGAACTGCCAGGCGGAGAAGCGGTGACTCGATACGGCTTCATACACGCCTTGTATCAGAACGTCCTGTATGAAAGGGTATCCCCGTCGAGGCGCGTTCAGCTCCACCGGCGAATAGGTGAACAGGGGGAAGTGCTTTATGGCGAGCGCGCCGGGGAAATCGCAGCAGAGCTTGCGATGCATTTTGAGCGCGGATCGAACTACAGGCGAGCCGTCAAGCATCTTCACATGGCGGCAGAAAACGTTCTCCGCCGGTATGCCTATCGGGAGGCCGTCGCGCTCTCACGCCGGGGGTTGGAGTTGATCGGGAGGCTGCCGGACACTCCGGAGCGCGCTCGGCAGGAACTCGGGTTGCGCATCACGCTAGGCGTGCCATTGATTGCGACCGAGGGTTATGCGGCTCCCGATGTAGGAATCACTTATACAAGGGCCCGAGAACTCAGTCGGCAGGTCGGCGAGACGCCGGAAATCTCTCAAGTACTCTGGGGGCTCTGGACGTTTTATTTAGTGAAGGCAGAGCTGGCCACAGCACGCGAGATCGCTGAGGAATTTCTGCGTCTGGCGCAGGACAACCCGTACTCTGCGTTCGCGATGGGCGTCACCCTTATGCACCTCGGGGAGTTTGCTCCGGCCCTGGAACACTTTGAGAAGGCCCTCTTACTCTATGATCCTGAGAGGCATCGCGACGATGCCTCCCGCTACTCCCAGGACGCTGGAGTTGGAACACATTCCCATGCCTCATTGACACTGTGGTTTCTGGGTAAACCCAATCAGGCTTTGGACCAGGTCGAGAGAGCCCTGGCGCTCGCTCGCGAGTTATCCGAACCTCACGGTTTGGCGCACGCGACGTTCTTTGCGGCTCTTCTTCATCAACTACGTCGGGAGGAGCGGATGGCCCTGGAACGCGCTGACGCCGGGATCGCCGTTTCCATCGAGTATGGGCTGGCGCTCTATCAGGCGACGGCTATGGTTACGCGGGGCTGGGCGCTGATCAAACAGGGGCAGGCTGAAGAGGCGATTGAACAAATAAGCCAGGGTCTTGATGCCTATCAGGCGACAGGGACGGAATTACTACGTGCCCACTTTTTGGGTTTGCTCGCCGAAGCGCTGGGGAAGGCGCGCCGAACCGAGGAGGGACTGCGCGTATTGGAGGAGGCGATCGCGATGGTTCATCGCAACAGCGAGCGATATTACCTGGCCGAGCTCTATCGCCTCAAGGGCGAGCTGTTGCTCCAGCAAACGTCAACGCGGGCCGTCTCCTCCAGGCGGTCCACGGTTAGTGCGGCCGAGAACTGCTTTAATCAAGCCATCGAAATTGCTCAACAGCAGGAGACGAAGTCCCTGGAACTACGCGCTGCGATGAGCCTGGCGCAGCTCTATCAGAACCAGGATAGACAGCAAGAGGCTCACGATGCACTCGCACCAGTCTACGAAAGCTTCACTGAGGGATTTGATACGACGGACTTGCGTGAAGCGAGGGCGCTAATAGCTGAGTTGTCGTAATATCGCGACACGATACTCACCACTTCCTGGCTTCTTCGCTCGTGGTACTGCTGCGTCGCTAACCTTTCGCGGTTCAATCTCTCGAAGCCTTCGCGGCCGAAGAGGCATAGAAAGCGGAGCGGGCACGCACATGAAGGTTCCCGGTTGCCTTTGCGTGGGCCCTGACGCGCAGCTTACGCCACTTCCCGTCCGCCCCGGAGTTGCTGGAACGGTACGCGATAACGTACTGGCTCTTGATTGCGACGCCGATTTTGAAACAGATATCTTCAAGTTCTTGAACGGAGTCAGGAAAGAAAGATTGCCCTCCGGTGAGCTCAGTCAGTTTCTCAATCAGGTCACGGCCCACACCGTCGGCCGCAAGTGGCGAACCCCACCGGTCGACAATGCCTATGGCGTAGATCTGGACGTCCTGCTCCTTGACGTACTCCCGGATGTTGGAAAACGTGTAGCGGCTGCGATTGTCTTCACCGTCGGTAATAAGAAGCAGCACCTTTTTCGCATGTGCGGCGTCACGCAGTTTATCGAGCCCTACGTACACCGCGTCATACAAAGCCGTCCTTCCCTTAGGGTACACTCCGAGCAGATCTTCTGAAATCCGGGGAATCTCCGTCGTGAAGTCCACCGCCACCCGCGGCCGATCGGCGAAATCCAAAAAGAAGAATTCGTCATCCCTGTTCATCACGGCCCGAAGAAATGTTGTTGCGGCATCGCGAGCAACACCAAGCTTGTCCTTCATGCTTCCGCTCACATCGAGGATAATCCCGACGCTGATGGGAACGTCCTCAGTGGAAGCGTGCAGGATTTCCTGTTCTACGTTGTCTTCCCATAGTTGAAAATTGCCCGGTTCAAGACCCGAAACGTAGCGGCTTTCACCGTCAGTCACGGTAACGGGTACGAGGACGAGATTCACATCGACCTTCAGAGTAGTGGGATGCTGGGAGTAGGAGTCGGCTGACGGCCTCAAAGGACCCTCCTGGGCCATCGCGGCGAAGCCGGCAAAGAGGAGCAGTGCGCTCAGACTGGCAACGCGGTATCTCATCGGTTCGAGCCTCCAACAGCGAGACCATCGGCCGAGACGACATAGCGACTTCGCAGATATCGTCCGTAATCCTCCGCCAGGGCAGGATCAATCGAATTCAGCGTTTCCTGTACCGCCAGCGCCGAACGCGTATCGCCGATCTCAAACTCGGCAAATCCGAGGATGTAGTGCGCGAGAGCGAAGGACGGATTGAGCGTTGTGGCCTTCCTGGCCGCTTGAATGGCCTTGTTGAACTGCCCGAGGTCCTTCTCGGCGATCGCGATTCCCATGTAGGCGCGCTCGTCGCCAAGGTTGTCGCCAATAACCTGCTGCAGGGTCGCGATACCCTCGCGATACGAGCGAAGCCCGATGAAATAAAAGCCAAGTTTGATCCTGGCGTCGGCGAAATCCGGGCGCAGGCGGATGGCGGTTCGCACGGATTCGACAGCTTCGGGTAGCTGCCCCATGGCGGCCTGCGTGCTGCTCAGGTTGGAATACGCCGCCGCATTCTCGGGACTGATTTCGATTGCCCGCTGAAACATCTCCCGAGCTTCTTCCCTGCAGAGAAACATTTGAGCCAGCCGCTCGGATGGACGGAGTTCAATGGAACGCTGGAAGTGATCAATAGCTTCCAAAGGCTCCTTCAGTTCCAATAAAGCCCGACCTGATAACAATTCGGCATCCGGATCCTGAGAATCCAGTTGAAGAGCTTTTTCGAACCAGCTCAGGGCTTCCGCATAGCGGTGCGCTTGAAAAAGCCGGACACCCTCATCGAGCAAGGCCCGCCCTGCCAGTGCCTTCTCCCCAGGGGACGCCAGCGCAGACAGTGCGGACGCACTGAAAACGATCACGAAGGCGCCCCATAACTTCCATCCAGATCTGATACGGGTTCTATGCGACATTGGGAAGACCCGTCGCAGAATTATTGAGAATCATGATTCCACCTCTTTCCTGAAGTAAATTCCCTGCCCTTTCGCGGCAGAGATCGAATTACAGGATGGAGAATAGGGCTGCCAACTTGTTCAAGTCATAAATCCATCGTAAATCTGAGGTAACGTTTCGGTAATGTAGGCAGGAGATGCTCCCCAGAATGAGAGCGAGTCGCAGCGCCGCTTATGATGGATGCACAGCGCGTTTATTAATCAAAAGCTCGGTTGCGTGCGAGTCGTCGAGAGGTCTGGAAACGAAAGTGCCTTGTCCGAGCGTTCGATCACGCTAACTCCGCGAGCAGCGTTTTTGCTTCACGCAGGTCCAGGGTATCAAATCCCTCAGTGAAGCTTTCGTAGACGGGCGCGAGGATATCCCGTGCCCTTTTTCGTTTGCGCTGGTGTTGATAGAGCCGCGCGGCGCTCCTGACCGCGCGCAGTTCCAGAGACTTTGCCTTCTGCAGCCGGGCAATCCTGATGGACTGATTGAAACAGTCCTCGACGTCGGCAAGGCTCCTGGCCGACTGGGCATCGGATCGACCTTTAGATTGAGTCAGCAGACGTTCCCCTTTGAGACGATAGAGTTCCGCCTGGTAGGATCCTTCGCCGGTGCGAAGGGCGATTTCCAGCGCCTCTTCCAGAACGTGGAGCCCTTCTCCGGACTGGCGTGTCTTTGCCAGCGCTTCGGCCAGCAAGGCCAGGAAGTGCGGACACATCAGGTTCGCCCCTGTTGCCTGATGGGCAGCAAGCCCCTGCCGCATCTGTTCAATCGCCTCTTCCTCCAACCCCTGTTCGATCATCGCCCAGCCTCGCGTCATTGTCGCCAGCGCCTGATACATCACCATCCCATGCTCTCTGGCCACTGCGATGGCAGCCTCGGCGTGTTCCTGTGCCAGCCGCTCTTCCCGCCGCAACTGATGAAGGATCGCCGCAAAGAAGAGGGCATGTGCGAGACCGTGAGGTTCGGATAACTCGCGTGCCAGGCTCAGAGCTTCCTGAATCCGATTCAATGCCTGATCAGGCAGGCCAAGAAACCACAGGGCCCAGGCGCCAAAACATCGCATAGCGACGCCTGGGTTCAGCGCGTAAAGGAAAGCATCATCGCGATGTACCTCCGGATCATAAAGTACGAGGGCTTTCTCAAAGTGCTCTACGGCCGGAGCGTAATGCCCCAGATGCGTTAACGTGATTTCCATCGCCAGGTGGCCTCGCATCGAGAGTCCAGGCTGCGGGAGACGATCAGACAGGCGCAGGAATTCTTCTGCGATTTCGTGGGCTGTTCCTAACTCTGCGCTTAACGTATAGAAAGTCCAGACTCCCCAGAGCACCTGAGAGATCTCCGGCGGCTCGCCTAACCGCTGACATAACTCGCGGGCTTTCAGATATACGCTTCCTACATCCGGAGCCGCGTAGCCCGCGGTCGCAATCAATGGCACGCCTAACGTAAGTTGCAGCGAGATCTCCTGCGCGACGTGTTCGGGCGTATCCGGGAGTCTTTCGAGTAACTCGAGACCCCGGCGTGCCAACGCGATCGCATCCTGATATGCAAACCGGCGGATGCTGTTGTCTGCTGCGTACTGGAGATACTTAGCGGCGTGCGTGTAACTCGATCCGCGCTCGAAGTGCATAGCGAGCTCCGACGCAATCTCCCTGGCTCGCTCGCCATAGAGCAATTCTGCCTGCTCCCCTATTCGCCGGTGGAGTTGAACGCGCCTCGAAGCGGAGACTCTCCCGTACAGCACATTCTGGTACAGAGCGTGTATGAAGCCGTACCGGCTTATGGCTTCCCCGTTCGGTAGCACCTGGACACCGCAATGCTGAACAAACTGACGTTGACGAGCCAGTTCATCGCACTGGTCCTCAACAAGGCTTCGATCGTCCGCCAGTCCAGCTGCAACGACGAACGTGGAAAATTCCGCTCCGGCAACGCTTGCGACTTCAAGCGTTCTCTGCTTATCTGCATCGAGATGATCGATCTGCTTCTCGATCATCTGCTTGATGCTTTCGGGTACACGCACTTCAACGTTCGCGATCTCTGCGACCAGCTTCCAGCTCTCTTCGGCCTCACCGATCAACCTCCGTAATACGAGGTAGTCGACGGCGTTGACCATGAACAGCGGGTTCCCCTCCGTTCGCTCGTGGATTAACCCGGCCAGCTCCACTGGAAACTGATGGTTGGGAAATCGAACAGACAAATACTGGGCCACTGCCTTTTTGTTAAGGTATTCGAGCGGCAACTCCTCGCATTGCCGCTTGGCGAGCAAGTCCCGCTTGACGGCCTTGAGAGGATGCCCGCTGACAATCAACTCCACTGGCCGATATGTCCCAATCACCATCAACTGCGAGGTCTGGCGTTGCCTTGCCAGGTAAGAGATCAGGTCCAGTGTCGAGTAATCGCTCCAATGAAGGTCTTCCAGTATGAGCACCAGCGGCAGATCTGCCGTCAACGCTTCCAGCGCCTCGCCCATCTCTCGAAGCATTCGCTCGCGCGTGGCCCCGGATACTTCTCGACTCAGCGACTCGCGATCTGAGGCGCTCACGAGTGACGGCATTTGCAGCAGCCACATCGGCGCATGGGTGCGGAGTACATCGACCACCTGCGGCTGCTCCCGACACAGCCGACCGATGGCTTCGAGCACCGGCAGGTAGGCCTCACTCGTCCCGTACTGTTCCAGGCATTGCCCTCGAACAATTCGAATGTTTCGATCGGAAGCGATGTTGCGCGTGAACGTGTCGACCATGGCGGTCTTGCCGATGCCTGCTTCTCCCGTAATAAAGACCGTCTGACGTTCTCCTCGAAGCGTCCTGTCCAGCCAGCCTCGCATCCGCGACAGTGCTTGCTCGCGTCCGACGACTCTTTGAGGGGAATCTGTGGCGGGCAGCGATGAGCCATGAACAGCTCCATGGCTCCTGAGTTTTCGATCGCCTGCCTGCTCTGGCGCGTTTTCTGCAATCTGACCGATGAAGCGATACCCGCGACGATGTGCGGTTTCAATAAAGCGTGGAGACGCTGGGTCATCGTGGAGAGCCTCGCGGAGCTGACGAATAGCGACTTTTAGGACGGCTTCACCAATAAAGGTTCCCGGCCAGACGGCGTTGAGAAGTTCTTCTTTTGTGACGAGCTGGCCCGGACGCCCGACGAGATGGTCGAGCACGGCGAAGGCCTTAGGGCGGAGTTTTATTTCCTGCGAGCCTTTCCACAGACACTCGTTGGCCAAATCCAGGCAAAAGGGATCAAAGACGATACGTTTTCCGTTCGCCACTCTAGTCTCACCAAAGGTTACCGAAACTTTACGGCGGGTTTATGACTTACAGCGCCCGGGCCATTATTGTCTGCTCTTGATGAGTGGATGGCAACACAGGGCGGCGTTCGTTGTCCAGTTTCGACCGGAAACGAATATTGATGCTGGGCGGTTCGAGGGCAGAGTGGAGCACGTTGCAACGAACAGGGCAATACGCTTCCACTCGCTCGACGAGTTGCTTGGTTTCATCGCAAGCGTGCTAACGGAAGTCCGCGACAGCGAGCAACCCTGGAATCAAGGCAACCAAACTGGCTGACAACGAGGGCTGACAGAACGAATTTGATGTAGCCGCGAGACGAAAGCCGTACAAGACGGGAGGCGCAGGTCATTATTCTTCTTCTGCCTTCGATTGTTTTACCGAAACGTTACCCCACTTTTACTTCACGTTTATGACTTCCGTGAGCTGTCAGACCTATCCTCCTCCTGTTGATCAAACGGCGTCTCTGTCAGGGTCAGGGAATTCGCTTGAAAGACAGGATGGAAATGAGCCGGTTTGAGAACTTTCTGTTAGAGACAAACGGCGTAAGGCAAGAGGCGGCGAATCCCGTGGAAAGGCCCCATACCGCCCAGTGTCACGGCGCTCGCATCTCGCGCCGATGGGTAACTTTATTTTGCCGACTAGCAACGACCATTTAGTAAGGAGTTTTTTTGTGATTAAGTCATCAAGTTTGGTCCTCATCGTCACTTTACTGGCAGTCACTCCTGCGTTCGCGCGGGATGCGAATCGCGCCCAGCAAACAGCCGACACCCAGCCGGCGGCGAATACGTCGGAACCGCAAGTGCGGCAGTCAGACTTGCTTCCCTCGCCAAGCCAGCCGGATACCAGTACGGAGAAACAGTCCCCAACAACGAGCCATAAGAAGAGAAACATCATCATTGCAGTTGTAGTGGCGGTAGCCGTCGGCGTCGCAGTTGCCGCGCATAACGGTCTTTATGGTTCGAGCAAGGGATACTAGTGGCACGTAACACCCGTACCGATACGGGTGTTACATGCCACTAGGCGCATTCCGCGAAGATTCCTCAACCGAGAAGTTGTTCTCCGTTGAGTCACCATGTGCGAAGGCAGAGTGTCCAGGCAGCGCCTGTGAACATTTAACGCGCCAAAGTTCATCTCATTAATCTTAAGGAGAATCAAATGCAGAAATCGTTATGCGTAGTTGTCTGCCGTTTAATATTGATTAGTCTTTTTATCATCGGACTGGTTCCCATTTGTCTGTCCGCTCAAGATTATCCAGCCGGGTCTGAACAGGGAGACCAGCCCAGATATCCTGGGATTCCCCCATCCAAAGGCAAGCTGGAGGGCACGATCGGTTCCTACAATCTTCGGTTGTATGGCACGGTGCTTCTGAACATCCAGGCATCCGATACTCCTCCGATTGGAGGAGACGTTCCGCTGTGGGCTCCGCCCGGTTCTTTCAGCACGGCGTTTCTGGACGGAACCATAGACCGCATCGACGATGTTCACGATCTGACCTTTACCGCGCGGCAAAGCGTCTTCGGTTTGATGGTCAAGCCGACGGAGACTACAGGTAATACATGGCAGCCCTCGGGGAAGCTGGAATTTGATTTCTTCGGAGTACGGCCGGTTGATAACGTTCTCCCTACAGGCCGGGTTCTCAACCAGCCTCGGCTTCGATTCGCGTATTTCCAATTGTCCAGGGGCAACCTGAAAATCACGGCCGGCCAGGACAACGCAATAATCGCGCCGCTCGATCCGGTATCTCTTTCGCACGTCGCGGTTCCACTTGGTGCGACTGCGGGAAATCTATGGGCGTGGTTGCCTCAGGTCCGTGTCGATGTGACTCACAAAGTCGGAAATGGATCCCTGTTGTTCCAGGGCGGCGTACTCCGGCCTCAATTCGCTGACCCCCGGCTAGGGGACCTCCCCTCAAGTGGCGCTTCGATCGATTTGACTCCCGGTCTGGGAGAGCGTGCTGCGCAGCCTTTTTACCAATCCCGTGTTGCGTATTCTCACCCGATGAATGGTTCCAATCTCACCGTTGGCGCGGGAGGCCATTACGGGCGTGAGCGTATCGGGGCGGACCACACCCTGGACTCCTGGGCATTTGCCATTGATTATTCGGTGCCGATTCTTCGCCGCGTCACGTGGCGTGGCGAGAACTTCGTCGGGAGTAACCTGGTGCCCTTCGGAGGAGGCGTGTTGCAGGGTGTTGCTTTCCTGCAGCCGGTCGGCACAGCACCACCGACGAAAATCAACCGTATCGGTGCGGGAGGCGGTTGGACTGAACTCATCATCAAAGCAACCACGGACAATAAAAACGTTTTCTATACGGGCGTCGGCGATGACGATCCTCGCGACGAGCATCTCTTGACCGGAACTAATCGTTCCCGCAACGCCTTCGCATGGGCCAGCTATTTCCATCGGTTCGGAGACAACACGACCGTGGGATTGGAGTGGAGTAACTGGCAATTCAAGACGCGCGCAACGTTTGGTGGAGTGCCAGGCCCGCAAGGTCCGTCCGGTACCGCGAACGTGTTTAATCTGGCGCTTGCGTATCAATTCTGAGCCGCAGCGTAAGAAGTTCAAACAGGGGGTAGGCTGGGCTAGAGACAACCGCCGCCCCCGGTCCCGCCCCAAGTCGAGAAAGGACACTTCCTGCGGGTCGGCCAGCGTGTTGCGTTAACAGCGGCGCGTTGAGACAGACGAAGGTCAACGCGACAGCAAATGCAGTGATTTTATTCCCAGGGAATTTCGATGCCACATCACCGGTCTTAACCAGCAGGACGCGAAACTGCCAGCGAACAAACGCGTGGGGAAACCCCGGGACAGTAAGAAGGTTTCCGAAGGCTGCCTACCGAAGCAATCCCGGGGGTGGGCCCGGTGCCACGAAACAAAGGAGAGAACGATGAAAACAGGACGCGACGCCAATCAATCAGGTTTGTATGTTTCAGAATGCTGTATGAAGGAGTTCTATTGCTCGGAAGGACAGATGCTTCCGCGTTGTCCCCGCTGCAGCAGCCTCACCGTTTGGGAACTCGAAGAGCAAGAAACAGGAGATCGAAATGAAAAACAGCTTACTCGCATTGCTTAGCGCATCTTTGGAATCGGGGCCTCCTCTTTAACTATCCAAGCCGGCGAGCGCAGAAAATCCTGGTCATCACCCGACATCGGTCGAGCGAGAAGAGGCGCGAAGTCTGGTGGAAGGAATCTACAACGATCGGGCCACGCGCTTTTGAGGATTCTCGATCCACGTCTTCAGCGTCGAATGTAATAAATCAAGATATCGAAGTTGCCGGGAACGTATCCCAGGGACCTGAGCAGAAGCGCGACCTGCCCCCGATGATGAACGCCGTGGAGGGCTGCGTGGTGAAGTAGGAGTCCAAGAGGGACCGCCCGACTGGGACCGTCGCCAAGAGTGAATTCCACGACGCGATCCAGATCTTCATCCTTAAGAGTTCCAAAGAATTCACGAGTGTGGCTTTCGATCTGATGCCACTGGTGCAGCAGGGATATCAGCGTTGGGTAGTCGGTCGGAATCAGGGCGTTGCCACGTCGTGCGCCGCCACAGCGATCAAGCCAGCCCCATTCGGCGCTCAGGACATGAACCAAAGTGTTGCGAACAGAACCATAGCTGCCGGCAACAGGTTTCGTGAACTCCTCCGGAGTCAGCTGAGCTGCAACTTCAAACAACCTATCGTTTGCCCAATAGCTATAGTCGAAAAGCTCTTCGAGATCTTTCACTCTCATTCGTAGCATCCCCACTTGCATTGACAACCAACCGGACGATTTTATTCCCGAAGGAATTTACTTCCAGTCCGCATTGTCTTGCTTAGTGGACTCGTCGAAAACGCGACTCTTGGCAGTCGCATCAAAGGAGCTTAAAGATGATTCACCAAATGCACCGGCGTGACTTTCTCAAGCTTGCCGGGATTGGCGGTGCCGTTTTCGTTTCCGGAGCCACCCTGCGTGCAGGCCAGATGCAGCAGGACATGGGCGCTTTCTACTTCGTTCAGATTTCCGATACGCACTGGGGATTCACCGGGCCGGCTATCAATCCCGATTCTCAGGGCACATTGAAGAAGGCTATTGCGGCAGTGAATTCCCTCGAGCAGCGACCGGACTTCGTCGTGTTCACGGGAGATCTCACCCAGACTACCGACGATCCCGCCGTCCGACGCACGCGAATGGCGGAATTCCGCGACATTGTCAGTCACCTCAATGTGAAGACCGTGCGGTTCATGCCCGGCGAACACGATGCCTCACTGGACCGGGGCGACGCCTACCAGGAATTTTTTGGCGACATGCATTACACCTTCGATCACAAAGGCGTCCATTTTATTGTTCTCGACAACGTCTCTGACCCTACGGCGTCCGTTGGCGAAGCGCAGCTGGACTGGTTGCATGCCGATCTTAAACAGATCTCGTCGGATGCGCGCATCGTTGTGCTGACGCACAGGCCCTTATTTGACCTGGCTCCTGCCTGGGATTGGGCAACGCGCGATGGAGATGCGGTAATCGACACGCTGCTGCAGCATGAGAACGTGACGGTTCTATACGGGCATATCCATCAGGAACATCACCATATGACTGGTCACATCGCTCACCACGCGGCGAAGTCGCTGATGTGGGCACTTCCGGAACCGGGATCGGTTCCCAGAAAGGTTCAAATACCGTGGGATGCAACTTCCCCTTACAAGGGGCTTGGGTTTCGAAACGTCAAGGCGGATACCGCACAAGCGCGCTACAAACTCGAAGAACTTTCTCTCGGGAGCATCCGATGACGAGGAACTTGATCGCACTTCATGCCACATTGCTCGTCGTGTTTGCAGGAGCCGGATTGCATCAGTTCGCCATCCAATCGTGGGCCCGCGAAACTCCAAACAACGAGAAGACCATCCGGATTTCGGCGTCAACCTTCGAATTCAAGCCGAGCGAAATTACCCTCAAAAAAGACGTGCCCGTGGTATTCGAACTCACGAGTCAGGATCGACGTCACGGCTTCAGTCTTCCTGACTTTCATATACGGGCGGATGTTCAGCCCGGAAACGCCGAAAAGTTGCGGTTTGTCCCGCGCAAAGTCGGAACCTTCACTGTTTTGTGTGACGTCTTCTGCGGGGATCAACACGAAGAGATGACGGGAACGATCCGGGTTGTTGACTGATGAAAACCAGAACCTTGCCCTTCATCATCGGCGCAGCAACGGCCTACGGCTTTGCAGTAATGCTCCTGATTTTCGCCGTCAGGCTCGGCATTTTACCTGTTCAGGCTGACGCCGCCCCGGGCCGGCTGGAAGCAAGTCTGCTTCGCTCGGCTCTCCATGCCTCGGTTGCGCGACATGCTCCCACAGGTGGCAACCCGCAGCCTTCTCCCGAAACAGACCCGATCATGGGGGCTACGAGTTATCGGCAATTGTGTTCGCGGTGCCACGGTCTGACGGACCGTTCGGACAACACTTACGGCAAGTCGTTCTACCCACCAGCACCGAACTTCGCGCTTGGAGGGACAACATTCAGCGAAGGTGAAATCTTTTGGATCGTCAAACATGGAATCCGAAACACGGCGATGCCTGCGTGGGGCAGCCTTCTCACGGATGAGGAGATTTGGAGAGTTGCAGGCGTCGTTCGGAAGTTCAATTCAACACGCGAGTCGGAGTCGGCGCTGCCGGCTGAACCCTAATAGAAGGAGACGCATGATCAGGATAAGAGGCATTTATGAAATCGCGATTCCCGTGAAGGAGCTATCCAAAGCGGAGGCCTTCTACAGAGATGTTCTCGGCCTTGAATTCGGATTAAGAGATGAGACTCGTAACTGGCTGTTCCTGCGAGCAGGAGGACCAGCGGGGATGATCGTGCTTCAGCAGAATGCTGGCGACTGGAAGGCCCAGCACTTCGCTTTCGGTATCTCAGACGAGGAATTGGATGAGGCTGCAGCGGAGTTGGAAGGACGGGGAGTGGCCGTTGATGGGCCTTACTTCCACGAGTGGATGCCGGCGCGCTCGGTTTATTTCAGTGACGTGGATGGACATCAACTGGAGCTGTGCGCTCCTCTATGACACCGGGAACTTCCCTGGAGGTCGGCAGATGCGCGTTACTGAAACGTTACTCTTGTTTTACGGCAGGCTTATGACTCCCATGGTTTGAAAATCTTACTCTCATCACCGGATTAAAGAATGACTGCAGCGCGGCGGTCATGGCCGCAGGTTTGCAACACGCAGGGACAACGCTTTGACACAACGCGGTGTTCTGCGATTTTCAAAGGTGATGATGCGGTGGCTAAGAGAGAAGGACTGTCAGACCCCAATGAATTGATCGGGTTTAACGATGCGGTCCTGCCGCATATGGACGCAGCCTACAATCTGGCGCGGTGGTTAACACGCAACGATCATGACGCCGAAGATGTGGTTCAGGAGGCATCAATGAGGGCTTTTAAGTATTGGGCGGGCGTTTCGCACCGAGACAGCCGCTCCTGGTTCCTCGCGATTGTGCGAAACACCTTTTACACATTGCTCAGGCAAAGGTTACCGGAAACGCCTCGCCAGTCCGATGGAGAACTGGATGACGCCGATACCGATACTCCAAACCCGGAGAGCGCCGCGCTTCGAGAGGCCGACCGAGAAATGCTGAAGTCCGCCCTTGAGGATTTGCCAAACGAGTTTCGCGAAGCAATCGTCCTTCGTGAGATGGAAGGTTTGTCTTACAAGGAGATTGCAGATATCGCGAATGTCCCACTTGGCACCGTGATGTCACGTCTGGCACGCGGCAGGAAAAGACTCCAGGCGATTCTGATTCACCAGGGTGTAAGGAGATGAAATGACCTGCGATGAAGCGCAGAAACTTCTCGATGCTTACGTAGATGGCGAGCTGGACTGGTCGTCAAAGCTCGCTATCGAGAGTCATTTGCAGGGATGCCGCACTTGCTCCAGTGTCCTTGCAAGCCTCAAGCTACTGGTGTCGGCGTTGCAGAGAGGAGCGCTCAGGTTCAAGGCGCCACAACACTTGAGGTCCGTGGTGCTGTCGGGCATTGAACGGGCAAATCCCGCGATCCTCCACTCTTTCGCTGGCTGGCGCTGGGCTGGCTTTGCGGCAAGCATTGTCGTGATCGTTGCGATGTCCTGGTTGGTGGCGGCATGGACAATGAAACCTTCCGTCCAGACGGAGCTGATCGGAAATATCGTCTCCAGCCACGTGCGTTCGCTGATGGCGGATCATCTCACGGACGTCACCTCTTCGGACACACACAATGTGAAGCCGTGGTTTTCGGCCAAGCTTGACTATTCGCCGCCGGCCAGGGATCTAAGCGCACAGGGATTCCCGCTACTGGGCGGCCGCATGGACTATCTGCAGAACCGGCCGGTCGCTGCGCTCGTTTACCGACGCAACCAGCATTTCATCAATCTTTTTGTGTGGCCGGCGAACGAGAGCACGCTGGAGAGTCGATTGCTCGTCCGGGGATATAACCTCATACACTGGGAAAAGTCCGGCATGACGTACTGGCTGGTCTCTGATCTCAATCCGGAAGAGTTGGGGGAATGCGCCGGTTTGCTGAAAGAGTGAAATGGAGTCTTCATGATCAGGAACCGTCGCACGATCAACGAGTCTTTCGTGAGTCCTGGTTCCAGCCGTCGTGGGGCAGAGCAGAAGAGGTACGAGATGATGTCTAAATTCGTCATTGAGAGAGATCCAACGCTGGAACAGATTCAGTATTTGGAAGATCGAATTTACGAATTCAATTCAACCGTGACAGGCCTGACGGATGGCGAGATGATAGCGATCTTCGTGAGGGACGCGGACGCTCGAATCGTCGCGGGCATTTGCGGCAATACCTGGGGCGGCTGCTTTGAGATCCGTCAGTTTTGGGTGGAGGAACGCCGACGAAAACACGGCGTGGGAACGGCTCTGCTCTATGCGGCGGAAGAGGAAGCCCATCGACGCGGCTGTAGTCAAATCATTTTGATGACGTTCAGTTTCCAGGCGCGGGGGTTCTACACGAAGCGCGGCTTTCGGGTTCTTGCAACCGTGGACCATCATCCGCATGGTCATAAGAATCTGCTGATGCGGAAGCAGCTTTAACGCTCTTTGGCTTTCGAAACACCCGAGCTTGCCCCAATTCTTCCAATAGAACTTCACTCGGGAATGGGAAACGGCATCTTCAGGCTTCTCGGTAGTATTTGCGGCCCAGGGAGGTGTTTTGTGGAACCAGAATCGTACCTTCTTCTGACAGAACGTCACTTTTTTGCGGCACTCGTGGACTCGTCCAGTGACGCGTTAGATAGATTGCTGACTGATGACTTCACCCTGATCGATGTAATGAAAGGTGACGAGATCTCAAAGGCCGCGTTCCTGGACGCATTGCAATCCGGTCTTCTCCATTTCGACAGAATAGAGCCTTTGGAATCTCGCGTACGTTTCTACAACGGGACGGGAATTATCACCGGCCGTACCGAGATGAGGGGGCATATTGACGGAAACGCGTTCGACAGAAGCAGCCGTTACACTCATGTGTTCATCGAACAGGACGGCGCCTGGCGGTTGGTATCGGCTCACGGCACGCTAATTCAGACTGACCCTGGGCCTGAAAAGGGCCAATTAAAGGATGTGTACGTGCCCGCGACGGAACAACTCGTGACCGAGGTCGTCGTGAGAGACATAAAACGATCTACCGAGTTCTATTGTCGCATGGGTTTCAAACTTCTACGTGACGGTGGCGATTTCGTCGAACTCACATGGGAGAATCACCGTTTGTTTCTTGCTGAACTGTCGGCTTTCGACGGTATCCAGGGGGTGGAATCGAAGGCACCTCCGGATGTGCCTGTAGCGAATGTTCGTGTGATGGTTCCAGAAGTGGGTGACCACTGGAAGATAGCCAACCAAATCGGTGCGCGGATTATCCTGCCGGTTTCCGATCGGTATTATGGTTTGCGCGATTTCACCATCGCCGATCCGGACGGATTTGGCATTCGTTTCGCGACTGTCTTGTGATGCAGAAGATCCTGCTGTTGGTGCGCTTGGACCATATGCCTGGAGAGAACGAGAACTGGAGCTCGCGCGCCGTAGTCGGTTAAAGCCGGTACAACACCGCAGATGGAATTTCTGCTTTCCTGAGCTCAATCAACCTGAAGATCGAGGAGATCGCTGAATTCCCAGTTTCTGCATCCGGCTGCGGAGCGTGCTGGGACTCATGCCGAGAATGCGCGCAGCACCACGCTCGCCTTCAATCAACCATTGAGCCAGCCTGATTCAGGATCGATTCGATATGTCGCCGCTCGACGACGTCGAGAGCACCCGTGCTGTCGGCCTTGCTCGCAGCTTCGATGGGGATGGTCTTTGTTGCCTTGACGGGAGCAGTTGCGGCCGCTGCCGCATGTAGCTTTTCCGCCAATACGGATGCCAGCGGCAACACTCAGTGCGTTGTCTGTACTTAGGCCAGATGAGATCTGTGGAGGCTGACCCAGGAATTAAGCTGTTCGCCCTACAACACGATTTCTAAGACCGAGAATGCGTGACACGGAGGCCAGGTCCCGTGAAGATTTCGATTCTGGATGACTATTTCGATACCCTTCGCACTCTCGCGTGCTTTCGCAAGCTGGACGCACACGAGGTAACGGTGTGGAACGATCACACGCAGGACCTCGACACGCTTGCCATACGCCTGAAAGACACGGAGGTGCTCGTGCTGATTCGCGAGCGTACGCAAATCCGCGAGCCATTGCTCGAACGCCTCGACGCGCTGCGGCTGATCAGTCAGCGAAGCGTCTACCCTCATATCGACATCGACGCGTGTACGCGACGCGGAGTCATCGTATCGTCCAATCAGCATGCCGGCACTCCGTCCTATGCGGCAGCCGAACTGACCTGGGGCTTGATCATCGCTGCGATGCGGCAGATTCCCCAGCAGATGTACGCGCTACGGAGCGGAAAGTGGCAGATTGGGGTGGGCAACAGCTTGCGCGGGAAGACGCTGGGAATCTACGGATACGGACGGATTGGTGCGACGGTGGCAGGCTATGGGAGAGCCTTCGGGATGAATGTCCTGGTGTGGGCACGCGAGACGTCGCTGCAACGCGCGCGTAGTGACGGCTACGCGGTGGCGCAGAGCAAGCGTGCCCTCTTCGAATCATGCGACGCGATCTCTCTGCACATGCGGCTGGTAAAAGAGACGCGGGGCATCGTCACCAGGAGTGATTTATCGTGCATGAAGTCCACCGCCGTGCTGGTCAACACGAGCCGGGCGCCGCTGATCGAGCCGGGCGCTCTCGTTGATGCTTTGCGCGCGGGACGGCCCGGCATGGCCGCAATCGATGTCTACGAAGAGGAGCCACTGCGCGACCCTGACTACCCCTTGCTCAGAATGGACAACGTCGTTTGCACGCCCCACATTGGATACGTGACCCGGGATGAGTACGAGATCCAGTTTTCCGACATCTTCGATCAGGTCACGGCCTATGCTGCAGGTAATCCAATCAACGTGGTCAACCCGAAAGTCTTCGACATATTAAACGGTCATCGGGCCTTTTAACGATCTTCGGAACATCAGATCGCGTTCACACGTTCAGAAACTAAGGAGGGCCCCGGATTCCAGGGCCTTCCGCTCTTGCTCCGCCCGGGCTTACTGAGGGTTGGGTGTAAGATCTTGCCCGCTTCGTGACCGGCTAATGGTGACGATGTTTCGGGCGACCCCGGTGCGTGCGAACGTGTCGGTTACCTTGGCTGTGATGGTTACCGTGTCCTCATTGGCCGGCAGCAGGAGAGCTGTTCCCACCACCCAATCCGCTGAGACGCGAACGCGCCCGCTTGCATCAATTTCCGAACCGGCAATGTTGAATAGCGGGGCCAGGTTCACGCCCGCGGGGACGATGTTGCCGTTGGCCTGCCGGACTGGAGCTGAGAACGTGAGTTCGAGGCCGGGGAAGTTGCGATTCCGCCCGCCCGTTGCCCCCGTATTCGGGTTGGGAATTTGCGAACCATCGGCGATGAGCCCGACGGTTGGATTCACGACGTCCGGACGGAGACCGTTCTCGCTGACCGCGATCTCGGCGTTACCTTCAGCCACAGCACTGACCTGAATGAAGAACAAGGCGCCGTTGGTGGCGTTGAGCGTATTGTCCTGCGCGCCCAGAGCGATCGAGGTGGGCACGCGCGGCGCGATAATTGTTACTTCGGGTGCACCGGGAAGGCCTTCGGCGCCAATTCCGCCAAAGGGCGCGGGCGTGAGGGCCTGGCCAGAAGACTTAGAACGATCCACCTTTACCGTGATTCGGTCCATGCCAATGCGGCCGTCGTCATCCACAAAGGCAGCCGTCATCGTGAACTCGCCCACGTCCTCGGGCACCGACTCGAGCACGTGCCAGCCGAGCCAGGCTGTGATCCCGTCGCCGGGTGTATCGTCCGTGCCAGCAATGTTGAACGCCGAAGCAAAATTGTTGAACTTCGGCAGGACTCGTCCATCAGGAGTAATAAGGTCAACATCAAAGAAGAAATACAGACCCGGGGCATTCGGGTTGAGCGCTCCCACATCGAGGAGGTCCGCGCGCCGGATGTTGGTCGCCTCCCGTAGGCTCACTGGGGTCTTGTCGCGCGTGACAATCTCCAGGTTAACCAGGAAGCCGGTGCCGTTGGGGCTTCCTGCTCCAATCCTGCCTTCGCCGGGCGCGACGCGTGACTCGGCGAGCGGCGATACGATACGCACAATGGGAGTCAAGTCGCCTCTCACGCCGTCGTGTGGCCCAATTTGAATCACGTTCGTGTAATTAACTGGTTGCGTCTCCGGAGTCAGGTTGCCCTGCCCCTGTGCAACCGCGTATGTGGATACAAACAGCAATGTGATGGCACCTGAAGCAACGATCTTCTTCAGACCGATGCCCGCCAGTGATTTAGCACAACGACCCATGAGGCTCCTATTCTTTGAGTAGCAGAGATCAGTGGCCGCCTTGCCCTCGATGCTGTCTGGGCCCAACAGAAATTCATCAAACCTGTTCATTGTTCCATCCTTTCATTTCAAGTATTCGTCGAGCAAAAGGAGGTTAGCCTTGTCAGTTGAGGGAAGTCGTAAACTTGCAGTTAATGTGGAGTGAGGTTTCGGTGATGCCGAAAAAGGAAATGCTGTTGAAGGATCCTGCCATTGATAATCACGTTCGAGCTGAGTCGCGGACTTGAGCTAGTACGTCGGCGATGAATGTGAACAACTCGTCGAGGGAATGAAATCGCGTTGCCTTACTCGACGCAACGTGCTCAACCCTGCCCTCGAGTTGCTTCGACTCGACGTTGCTTTCCGGCCGGAAGTGAATAACGAAAGCCGCTTTGTATTGCCATCCTTCCATGAAGGATGGAGAATACTCCCGCATCGCGTTGAGCGTCATAATCCTGCCGTAAAATTTCCGTAACGTCGGAGCATCGTGGCGAACGAAAAACGCATCATCTTCCACCCTTTTTGTCTCGACTTGAGAAACGAATGCCTGTGGGAGGGCCAAAAGTCGATAAAGCTCAGACCCAAGGCCTTTGCAGTACTGGATTACCTGCTTCGGCATCCTGGCCAACTCGTCACAAAAGAGGAACTTCTTAACGCAGTTTGGCCGGGAACCTTCGTTGCTGAAGGTGTCCTCAAAGTTGCCGTTCGCCAGCTGCGAGAAGTTCTCAGCGACGATCCAAAGTCTCCACGGTTTATTGAAACCGCCCATCGCCGAGGCTATCGCTTCATCGGTGAGGTCGCGGAGAGCAAACCGATGCAGGCAAAAGAGCTGGAAAGCAAACACACCCATTCGGCTTTGGGTTCGACGAAGCTCGACGCAGATTTCCATCAGCGAGTCGTTGGGCGTGATGAAGCCTTGTCGCGGATGGGACGCTGGTTGCAAAAGATGCTCGGAGGAGAACGGCAGATCGTATTTGTTACGGGTGAAGCTGGCATCGGCAAGACCGCTCTGGTTGACACGTTCGCCCAGCACATAGCTGATGATCGGAGCATTCGGATTGCTCGAGGTCAATGTTTGGAACAGTACGGGGCTGGCGAAGCGTATCTGCCTGTTTTCGACGCGGTCGGTCGGCTGTGTCGAGAGCAAACGCAGGTCGTCGATGCTTTGCGCGCTCATGCACCGATGTGGCTGCTGCAGATGCCTTCTCTGGTGAGCGCTTCAGATCGCGAGTTATTGGGCCGAGAAGTATCGGGAGCAACTCGCGAACGAATGCTGCGAGAGATGGGCGACGCAGTGGAAGTTCTAACGGCAGAGGTGCCACTGGTGCTGATATTGGAAGACCTTCACTGGAGCGATTACTCGACGCTCGACCTGATCTCATACCTGGCAAATCAGCGTCAGGCTGCGCGGTTGATGTTAATTGGGACCTACCGGCCCGTGGACGTGATTGTGAGCGCGCACCCACTCAAGGCTGTCAAACGGGCGTTGCTGGCAAAACAACAGTGTGAGGAGCTACCGCTTGAATACCTCAGTAAAGAAGCAATCGCCAGGTATCTGGCCGTCAGATTTCGCGGCAATCGGTTCCCGGCAGACCTTGCTCGGTTGATCCACGAGCGGACGGAGGGGAATCCGCTCTTCATGGTCAACGCCGTCGACTACCTTGTTGCAGAAGGATTGATTAGCGAGTCCGAAGAAAGCTGGCAGTTAGTTGTGAAGATCGAGAACGTTGAGGTGAAAGTGCCCGACAGCATCAAGCAGATGATCGAGAAACAGGTCGATCATCTCGATGCAAATCAGCAGCGGATGCTTGAAGCGGCAAGCGCGGCGGGAGCGGAGTTCTCAGCGCTCGCGGTCGCGGCGGCGCTGGGTGATAATCGAACAGCTGTCGAAGAACGGTGCGACGAACTTGCTCGTCAACGTCACTTTATTAAGGATTGCGGGGTCCAGGTATTACCGAACGGGGAAGCCATAAGCCGGTTCGGCTTCATACACGCTCTGTATCAGAACGTGCTTTATGAAAGGGTGCCCGCATCGAGGCGCGCTCAACTCCACCGGCGAATAGGCGAGCACGTAGAATCGTTTTATGGCGAGCGCGCCGGAGAAATTGCGGGCGAGTTGGCGATGCATTTTGCGCAAGGGGCCAAGTATGAGCAAGCTGCCAAGTATCTGCAGCAGGCTGCAGACAACGACATCCGTCGGTTTGCATATCGGGAGGCAGTCGCGCTATCACGGCAGGGGTTGGTGTTACTCGCGAGGTTGCCGGATAGCCGCCAGCGCGTCGAGCAGCAACTCCGTCTGCAACTCACTCTGGGTGTGCCATTGATTGCGATCAATGGCTATGCGACGGCTGATGTAGGCAGTGTATACATGAGAGCGCGCGAACTGTGTGAGCAGTTGGGCGAAACCCCGGAAATCTCACGGGTTCTCTGGGGGCTTTGGACGTTTCGCCTATTGAGGGGCGAGTTGGTAGTAGCCCGCAAGATCGCCGAGCAGTTTCTGCGCCTGCCTGAACGCCTCTCGTACCCTGCGCACATGATGCGGGCTCACCTGGTGATGGAGGTTACCTGCATGCATCGGGGAGAGTTTACTTCGGCAATGGAACACTTTGAGAAGACCCTCTCGCTTTATGATCCCGAGCGGCATCGCGAAGATGCTTTCTTCTATACGCAGAACCCTGGCGTTGGGATGCGGTGTTTTGCAGCGTGGGCGCTGTGGTTTCTTGGCAAACCCGATCAGGCTTTGAAGCGGGTGCAGGAGGCCCTCACGCTGGCGCGGGAGTTATCCGAACCTCACGGTGTAGCATACGCCCTGTCCTTTGCGGCGATTCTGCATCAGCTCCGCCGCGAACCTCGGATGGTGCAGGAATACTCTGAGGAAGAGCTCGCCATTTCCACCGAACACGGGCTGGTGTTGTACAAAACACAGTCAACGATGACGCGTGCCTGGGCGTTGATCGAGCTGGGGAGGCAAGGAGAGGGGATTGAACAAATGCGCCAGGGTTTTGCCGACTACGAAGCGACAGGCACTGAATTGATGACCCCCTACTTTGGGTCCTTGCTGGCTGAGGCATTAGGGAAGGAACGCAAGCCCGAGGAAGGACTCCTGGGATTGAAAGAGTGGGTGGAGGTGGCCCATCTGAACGGAAATGGATCCCACCTCGCTGAAGCCAATCGCATTATGGGGGAACTGCTGCTTATTCAAGGCACAGGTCGAGCCGTTTCCCAGGCGGCTTCAGCTGGAAAGGCTGCATTTGAGGCCGAGCCGGCCTCCATTGCACAGGCCCAAGCCTGTTTCAATCAGTCGATCAAGATCGCACGAGAGCAGAAAGCGAAGTCCTGGGAGCTGCGCACGGTGATGAGCGTAGCTCGTCTCTATCAAAGCCAGGGCCACCAGAAACAGGCACGGGTGCTCCTCGCAGAAATCTACGACAGGTTTACCGAGGGATTCGATACGGGGGACCTGCGTGAAGCGAAAGTACTGCTTGATGACTTAGCGTGACCAAACGTCGTCAGCTAGGTGTGGATGGCGAATTCGTGAAATCATGCAGCGATAGGTGTGTGATAGGGCCCCCGACAGTGTTGCTGCCATCGATACGACGCAAAGTTCAACGGAGCCCGTAGTGTTCGGAAACTGCAGTCACGTCCGTGTTATCCTGATGTCGCGTTATGCCGCACGGCAAGGCTCTCGGCTTGCATCGTAGCTCGGCTACGATGCGGCGGTAAGAAGGGAATCGAGCATCATTGATATAAGGTGGAGCCGATTAGTCCACGAAGGCTACCAACCTGGGTCTGCAAGTCCAATATTTGGAATGCACATTGGGAACCCCGATGAGGTTTTCAGCCGGCACAATCGCCGAACGTTCGCAGAAGGCAAACTTCAGGCGCGTTCGCGAGTGAACAATTTAGTGAACAATTTTCCCCGAATGAGATGAACTGAGGCCAATTGAGCTGGTCCAGATCCACGAAGAGCCAACAAGATAAGCTGCTAGGACCTGACTTTTAAGCAGGGGGTCGCTGGTTCGAATCCAGCACGGCTCATTAATAACTTACAGGAAATTTTAGCTGCTAGAAAATACGTCGGGGTAACGCAAGGGGTAACAAATTGCGTTTGCTTGGAAATGCCAACCAATCAGCAGTCGCGACGACACCACTATGTGCCGCAGTGGTACCAAAGACGGTTTATGGTCCCTGGCCAAACACAATACCACTACCTCGATTTGAAACCGGATACTGTCGTCAGAGACGGTGTCTCGCATCAGAGAAGGGATTTGCTCCATTGGGGGCCCGCCAAGTGCTTCTACGAAGATGACCTGTATGCTCTGCAGGTTCGCGGATTGACGTCGGACGGATTCGAAAAGCGCTTTTTTGGTGAAGTGGACCGCCGAGGGCGAGAAGCAGTGGAAACCTTCGGCAGTTACAGTGGCTTCAGTCATCGAGTTCATGAGAACTTCCTGACTCTTCCAACCTATATGGATGCCCAAAGATTCCGGACTCCTCGCGGACTGGATCAGCTCCGTACGATGGCCTCTATTCGTGGTCAAAATCAAACGATGGCAGTGATGATGCATCTTTACCGGCTCCACACGACCATGTGGACTGAAGGAGTTTGGGAGGTGGTTTATGCGCGAAACAGTCGTGCGAAGTTCATCGTTTCCGATGAGCCCGTGACGTTTTTCAACCGCCGGATCTTCCCAAATGAAGTTGGCTATCCCGGCAGCATCGAACTCGATCGAGTTGGCACGCGCACTTTGTTCCCTCTCGCCTTGGAGTCATGTCTGATCATCACTCATGTTCAGCTTATCAGGAATCCATGGGGTAACCCGTTGACTCTGCGCGCCAACCCGAGAGCCTACGACAACACACTGGTCATGACGAGTGGGACTCACTTTGGACGTGAACTAGAGGACACGGAGGTCCTACGAATTAATTGGATCATGAAGAGACGGGCGACGCGCTATATAGCAGCAGCGGAAAAGGATTGGTTGTATCCCGAGCGGGAGCTTTCTGCCGCGGACTGGGCAAGCCTGGACAATGATTGGTTTCTCTTTCCGCACCTCTGGAAGATACCCTTCACAGGTGGCGTGGTGGCTGGCTATAGGGATGGTTCGTCATATGCCCGGGACGAATACGGTCGAAGGCGAAACCATCCAAGCTATCAGGATAAGAAATTGCACGATCAGGAATGGCACTCCCATCTCAGGGCTCGAAAAGAGTGGGCTTTGAAACGCCTCGGCAAGTCCGTGGCGCACGTTGACGACCATGATCGCACGGATGACGTGGGAGATAAGTTGATGAACAAATACCTCGAGAGCCTTTCGCCTGGCGATACAGATGTGTCCGTACTTTGATCACCGCGCGATCATCGTTCTCGCCACCTTGCTGTCGTTCCACTCATACTCCCGCCCGAGGGTACAAAGCCGCCAGATTCGCGCCAGGTTTGCCGACGTCGCATCTTCACCTTGCCCCCGTAAATGCCCGAGGTATAACGTGCGCCACCGTCGCCTGACAAGGACGGCTCGTTCCAGGAAGTTGACTGAATGCCAGTGTGCTATTTGACCATCAAGAAGTTCTCAGCCGAGTCGGGTTACAGTCCCGACGCTATACGCGCGAAGATCGTGCGCGGGGACTGGCTCCGAGACCAGAACAATACACACTTCTGCGTCCCGCGAATGTCCGGGGTATTTACGCGCATCTGCGCATTTTCTGGATTGCCGAGAAATCACCCGACTCGAAGCGCGATAAGTCATCGTCAACCAGTTCCCACTCCGCACGGATCATCCGCTCAATTTCGGGTAGCATCTGCTGAAACTCGGTAGCCTGAAGATCGATTGAGAGTCGGCGCACTCAACAGTGGCGAAGTGCGCTGCACCGTCAAGAACTACTTCCTCCTTGCAGGCAATTAGCCATTGACGAAGTTCTTCGAGCGTTTAAGGTTCATTGTCATCCATGCTGCCCGCCCATCTCCTTGACCTTCTTTTCGAGATTTTGAAGATGACGTTTGTGACCGTCGAGCTGCCGCTGTTGTTCCAGAAATTTTTCCGTGAACGCCGAGAAATGCCGTGACACTAGTTCTCCTGCTTGGTGAAAGATCCAAATCATGAACGGGAGCTGTCAGAACACGTATTTCAGCGCGAACTGCATAATTCGTGGCGGCCGCGCGATTCTCAGTTTTCCGAAAAGCTGGTTGGTCACGTCATTGAAGCCTGAGCCCACCGGGTATGCTGTGGGATCATTCGGATCTGCGGCACGGAAGCTGTTGGTGACGTTGTAGACTTCCCACCGAAGCTCAAGGCGCCTGGCTTCGTGAAGTTGGAAGGACCGGGACAGAGCGATGTCGAAGTCCCACTGTGACGGTCCCGCAACGGTTCGAGTGCCGACATTGCCAAGTGTCCCCACCGCCGGATTTGCAAATGCTGCTTTATTCAACCAAAACGTATTCGGACCGGCCGAGTGGTCGCCGATCGGATCGCCACCCTGATAGACCGCCGGCTGATTGTTGATATTGGTTCCATCACGCGCGAAATCGTTGTTGCCGCCGGAGACCACGTTGATAAAGGTCCCCGTATGGTAGCGGTACAGCGGCGATAACCTCCACCCAGATGCCACAATCCGTAGCGTGTTGTTCGCAAACGGCGGCGTTTCGAGAACGGAGCTAAGATTGAACACGTGGCGGAGATCGGCCAGGCAGTTCCCGACGCGTGCGTCACGATTGCCCGGGAAAGGCTGTGGCAGATCCGGGTTGGCGCCGGTATCGCCTGCCTCGTTAGCCTGGTATGCGCCGATGCAGTGGGACCACGTGTAGTTCGTGTCGATCGTGATGCCTTTTGCGGCACGCTTCCGCAGTCCCAGCAGGAGGCCGTTGTAGCTGGCATTGCCGCCGCTTTGGATTTCGACCAGGTTTTGCACGTACTGGCCGGTCTGTTGCCGGTCGATCAATGTCAGGCGGCGCCTGGTGTTCGTGTTCACGAAAGTCGAACAATCGGAGCCCGCAGCCGCTGTAATCGTATAACCCTGGAAAGAACAGTTGCCGCTGGCATCCGCAACACCGGGGAAAAAGAAGGCGGGATTCAACTGCTCCGAACCCAGCATGTGTATCGTATGGCTCCCCAGATAGCTGGCTGTCGCGAGCCAGTCGTTTCCAAACTGACGCTGGACCGTGAGATTCCAGCTCTGCGCCTGGGCTGGATGAATATTGCTGATCACGGTGAAATTCCC
>Ga0207641_10000982_pt1 | contig 29176 bp, 26 predicted proteins | sample KBSSwiS62_FD_184306 | JGI IMG/M metagenome (GOLD analysis project Ga0207641, IMG submission 184306) | Switchgrass rhizosphere microbial communities from Kellogg Biological Station, Michigan, USA - KBS Switchgrass S6-2 (SPAdes) (version 2) | ecosystem: Host-associated > Plants > Roots >... | reverse complement strand
GCAGGCGGCGAGCGTGCTGACGACCGTGAAACGCGACCAGCTCGCGCGCGAGGGTAAACCGTTCCCGGCGGAAGAGGAAGAAGCTATCCGCCAGCCGATCCTCGAGAAATACGAGCACGAAGGCTCGCCTTACTACTCCACTGCGCGACTCTGGGACGACGGGATCATCGATCCGGTGGACACGCGGCGGACACTGGCCCTCGGTCTGTCGGCCGCATACAACGCGCCGATCCTGGACGCAAAATTCGGAGTATTCCGCATGTGATCTATCCGCATTTGATCACGCGTCGCGACGGCGTCGTCGAGTACGTGATCCTCAATCGTCCCGAGGTCCGCAACGCCTTCAACGAAGAGGTCATCGCGGAGCTGACCGCGTGGGCGGCCGCGACGCGCCAGGCGGCGGCGCAAGGAGACGTGCGCGTCGTCGTGCTGTCTGGCGCCGGCAAGACGTTCTGCGCCGGAGCGGATGTGACATGGATGTCGAAGACGGTCGAATTCACTGAAGACGAAAACCTGCGGGACGCGATGGCGATGTCGCAGATGTTCGGTGCCATCGATGCGATGCCTGTGCCACTCGTCGGCCGCGTTCAGGGCGCCGCCCTCGGCGGCGGCGCCGGCCTGGCCGCGGTGTGCGACGTCGTCGTAGCCGAAGAGTCGGCGGTTTTCGGCTTCACCGAGGTCAAGCTCGGGATTCTGCCCGCCGTGATCTCGCCGTTCGCGCTCGCGAAGATCGGCCGCTCGGCCGCGCGCGAACTGTTTCTCACCGGCGCGCGTTTCCCGGCCGCGCGAGCGCGCGAGATCGGGCTCGTTCATGCGGTCGTGCCGGCGGCGGAGCTGGATTCGGCGGTCGAACGCTACGTCCACGAACTGCTGACGGCAGGTCCAGAAGCGATCGCCGCCGCGAAAGCGCTCATCCCACAGGTGTGGGGACGGTCCGCTCTGGAAGCCATGCCGATCACCGCCGCCGCCATCGCGGCACGGCGCGTATCCAAGGAGGGCCAGGAGGGGTTGCGGGCGTTTCTCGAGAAAAGACCTTCCGCGTGGTCCAAGGACACGAGAAGCCGCTGAGATGTTGAAACGGCTTCTAGTCGCAAACAGAGGAGAAATCGCGCTCCGGATCATCCGGTCGTGCCGCGAGCTCGGCATTGAAAGCATCGCGGTCCACTCATCAGCCGACGCCGGAGCGCCGCACACATTGGCGGCCGATCGGGCCATCGCGATTGGGCCGGCGCCGGCGTCTGAGAGTTACCTGTCGATTCCCGCCATCATCCGGGCGGCCCAATCGGCCGGCGCCGACGCCATTCACCCGGGCTATGGGTTTCTGTCCGAGAACCCACGCTTTGCGGAGGCGTGCGCGGCGGCGGGCATCATCTTCGTCGGGCCGCCGTCGCAGGCCATCGCTCGCATGGGATCGAAGATTGAGGCGCGGCGGCTCGCCGCCGCCGCTGGCGTGCCGGTCGTCCCCGGCGAGACGCCGAACGATCAATCCGATCGCGGCATCGCGGCGGCGATCGATCGCATCGGGCTGCCGGCCTTGATCAAAGCCTCCGCCGGCGGCGGCGGCAAAGGCATGCGTCGGGTCACCGACGCGGCCGATATCACGCAGGCAATCGAGGCCGCGCGTCGTGAGGCGACGGGCGCGTTCGGCGACGGGACGCTCTACGTCGAGAAGCTCATCGACGCGGCCCGCCACGTCGAGATTCAGGTGTTCGCGGACCACCGCGGTCAGGCCGTCCACCTCTTCGAGCGCGAGTGCTCGGTGCAGAGACGCCACCAGAAAGTCATCGAGGAAAGCCCGTCGCCGGCGCTGACGCCGGAGTTACGGGCGCGCATGACGACGGCCGCCGTCGCAATGGCGCGCACCGTCGAGTATCGCAACGCCGGCACGATCGAGTTTCTGGTCGATGGTTCGTCGTTTCATTTCCTGGAGATGAACACGCGGCTCCAGGTGGAACATGCGGTCACCGAACAGGTCACCGGCCTCGATCTCGTGCGCGCGCAGCTGCTCGTCGCGTCGGGCGAACCGCTGCCGTGGACGCAGGCGCAGATTGCGCAGCGGGGCCATGCGATCGAGGCGCGCGTGTACGCCGAGGATCCGGCGCAGGGCTTTCTGCCGCAAGCCGGGCGATTGGCCGTCTACCGCGCACCCCATATTCCCGGTGTCCGGGTCGATTCCGGAGTTGCCGAGGGCAGCGAGATCTCCGTCTACTACGATCCGATGCTCGCCAAGGTGATCGCGACCGCGGAGTCGCGTCCGTTGGCGATCAATCGCCTGGCCGCGGCGCTGCGCGCGCTCGACATCGAGGGCGTGCGGACCAACGTGCCGTTTCTCATCCGCGTCCTGGAGCTGCCCGACTTCCGCGATGGCCGGATCGACACGGGTTTTCTGGATCGCGAAGGCGCCAGGCTTGCCGCCGAACACCCTGCGGTTGCGATTGCCCGACCGCGCTCGCCCGCGCCGGAGCGCTCCAGAGATCCCTGGGATTCCACTGGGACGGACGTCACGAGGACGTCACGTGGTCCGCGAGGGAGGCCTGCCACCTCGAAGCCCCAAGGGCGCGGTGCCAGCGGTGGAAGATCGGCGCCGTCCGAGGGCGCCGGCCGAGCGGTGACCGCGCCGATGCCAGCGACGGTCCTCCGCATCAACGTCAAGCCCGGCGACGCGGTGAAGAAAGGCGACGTCCTCGTGCTGCTCGAGGCGATGAAAATGGAGCTGCCGGTCCGCGCCACGGACGCCGGCTTCGTCGCCGCGATACGATGCCGCGAGGGCGAGCTCGTGGACGCCGACGCCGTACTGCTGGAGTGGCAATGATCACCGTCGTCGAAGTGGGCCCGCGTGATGGGCTTCAGAACGAGAGCGCGGACGTCGCCACCGCCGACAAGATCGAGTTCGTCAACCGGCTGAGCGCGGCGGGGCTTCCGGTGATTGAAGTGTCGGCGTTCGTCAGCCCGAAATGGGTTCCGCAGATGGCCGACGCAACGGAGGTCTTCGCCGGAATCGTGCGCCGGCCGGGCACGCGCTATTCCGCGCTGGTGCCGAATCTGGCCGGCCTCGAACGCGCGCTGGCCGCCCGCGTGGATGAAGTCGCGGTGTTCGCCGCCTCGTCAGAAACGTTCAGTCGGCAGAACATCAACCGCAGCATCGACGAGTCGCTGGCGATTTACCGCGAGGTCTGCGATGGCGCCCGTGCCGCGGGTCTGCGCGTACGCGGCTATCTCTCCACGGCATTCGGCTGTCCGTTCGAAGGCGACGTGGCGCCGGATCGCGTCGCGGACGTCGCGGCCCGCCTCGCGGACCTGGGCGTCTACGAGGTCGCGGTCAGCGACACGATCGGCATCGCGCATCCAGGCCAGGTCGGGCGCGTCCTCGACGCAGTGCTGAAGCGACTGCCGGTCGATCGACTGGCGCTGCATTTCCACGACACCAGGGGCACTGCCCTCGCCAACGTGCACGCAGCGCTGCCATACGGCGTCAAGACCTTCGACGCATCGGCCGGCGGCCTCGGCGGCTGCCCGTACGCGCCCGGTGCGGCCGGCAACCTGGCGACCGACGATCTCATTTACATGTTGAATGGAATGGGACTCGAAACGGGCGTGTCGCTGGAGGCGGTCAGCGAAGCCTCAGCCTTCATCGCCGCGAGGATCAACCATCGGCTGCCGTCGCGCTTCGCACAATCCGAGGAAGCGCGACGGAACTCAGAACTGAGAACTGAGGACTAAAGTTCTAAGTTCTCACTTCTACGTTCTCAGTTTGCAGGATCTTGACTACCTCATCCCACGGCATCATGTTGATGGCGTCGTAGTCTGGCGGGCAGCCGAACTCGCGCTGCTGCGGGGCGGTGGGATTGCCAAGGGTCACGCAGAGGCCGCAGCCGATGCACAGATCGGCGCGGACCGCGCAGACCATCCGGCCATCCCGATCGGGCTCCTCGACGATGCAGCCGGCCACCGGACAGGCAGCCTGGCAAATCGAGCAGGCAAACGCCCCAAAGCAGCGATCCGGATCGATCACGGCGATGGTTTTCGGGGCCTTTTTGCGCGGCCCGGACATCATCTTGGTCCACATATGGACCGGATTATAGCTGAATCAACGCAGTGGATGACCCGAGACCGGCTGGCCGACCTCCGGCATCACCGGCCACAGAGACGCGCCGTCCTCGAAGATCGCGCCGTTCGCGTTGGTCGAGAAGAAACGCGGGATCCCGTTTCCCGTCCCGACGGGATCCGCGGCAGCCCTGAAGCCTCTTCCGGCCGACCCGGCGGCCAAACCGTTGCACGCAGCCGGCGCGCCGGCGTAAGCCGTCGCGTCCAGTTGAATGGTGTAGCCGCTCTTGTTGATGACGTCGGCCGCTCCCAGGCCGCCGCTGACGAACGGCTCGTTACTGCCGGGGGGCGGCGTGCCGAGCGTCGTCAGGTTCGGAGCATAGAAGCCGTTTCCACAGGTCAGGGCGTAAGTGAGTTCCGCGCTGTTAATGGCGCGCATCGAACCGATTGCGGACGCGGATCCAGCCGCCGCCTTGGCGAGCAACAGGCGGGGCGTTGCCATGCTGGCCAAGAGGCCAATAATCCCACAGACGAAGATCAAGTCGATCAACGCAAAGCCGTTCGCTTGCGCGTGGCGATTCCTCACGAAACGGACACTCCCCCAGCCTCTTCGCAGGCCGTCCCCCGCAACTGCAGAGCTCGTGCCATGCCGACACGACCTCGCATTCCCAATACCTTCAACAATTTAGAGCCGTGGCTATGACGTCGCTGCTGACACTTTCCGTCATTCCACAGAAGACGTGACAAATGTTGCCAACGATTTCGGCCGCAAGCGGGACCGGCTGCAGTTAGCCGGCCCGACGCAGGCGCTCGGAGAGGCCGTCGACCAGCTCGCGGTCGTTGGGCGGGAGCTCGTGGAAGAAACAGTTGATGGCTTCAACGATGATGCGCCACTGCGCCTGTCCAGTGACAGCGCTGAGCGCATTCAGGCGCACCTTGAATTCGAGCGGCACCCGAATACTTAGCTGTGGGTAGTCCTTGACCTTCTCTCCTTCTTTGGCGCCGGCTGGCGGCCGGCCCGCGCGACGGCGCACGTTCAATCGGTTGTCGGACATAATCCTCGGCGCTGGCGTCGCATGGCTGAGATACGCGGACTCCGGTGCGTATCGGACACATGCGGTCTTCGGCGATTAAACGCCAGCGACAACATCTTGCTTTTGAATGGTGCAAGGACAGATCCAATCTGGCCTGACAGTCATCCATTTAGCGACGTGAAAGATTCGGGGGATCCTCGCCGAGCGCGGTCGCGAGGTCGATGAGGTGTTCCTGTTCCTGTCTGAGGATCTCGCGGATGTCCTCGGCGATCGCGTATTCGCCGAGCGACTCGCACTGCCCGACGCGTTCGCGATAGGCGCGAATCGTGTCGCTCTCGTTCTTCAAATCAGCGCGCAGCATTTCATCCGGCTTCTCCGATTGCTTGACCGGCTTCGGCGAGGCGGTCGGCATGCCGCCCAGATAGTCAATGTGTTTCGAGACCGTCAGCGCGTGTTGCAACTCCTCGCCAGCGTGCTTCTCGAGCTCTTTGGCGATGTTCATGTACTCGGCGCCTTTGAGCACCTGCGAGTAGATGACGTACGCGATGATTGCCTGATACTCGCGCGCAAGGTCCTCGTTCAATCGGTCGATCAGCGCCTCTCTCGTGATCGTCTTGTCCGCCATCGTCGTCGCCTCCGATCTGTCGTAAACTCATCTATCCGGGCCTGAATTCCGGACTTGAATTTGCACAACTCGGACTGCATGAAACGATCCGCGCCTCTTGTATTACTGCTCTCGGCCACGTTGCTGGCGTCGCAGGAGCAAATTACTCCGCCAGACAATAAGTACACGCCCACCCAGGACGTCGAGCTGGGCCTGCAGGCGGCGGCGGAGGTGCGTCAACAGATGCCGCTTATGCGGGACGACCTGATGTCCTCCTACGTGGAAGAGCTTGGACGTCGTCTGACAGCGGCGATTCGGCCGGACCTGCGCCGTTCGGAATTCCGCTATAGCTTCGAGGTCGTCAACGTTCGCGAAATCAACGCGTTCGCGCTACCTGGCGGCCCGATGTTCGTCAACCGCGGGATGATCGAAGCGGCGCAGACCGAAGGCGAAGTCGCCGGCGTCATGGCGCACGAGCTCAGTCACGTCGTGCTGCGGCATGGCACGGCCCAGGCGAGCAAGGCCACGAAGTACGAGGTCGGACAGGTCGCCGGCGCCGTCCTGGGGGCGATCATCGGGGGCGGATGGGGCCAGGTCATCTCGCAGGGGACACAATTCGGTCTCGGCACCGCGTTCATGCGATTCTCGCGAGAGTTCGAGCGCCAGGCCGACATCGAAGGGTCGCACATGTTGGCGCGGGCCGGCTACGACCCGCGCGACATGGCGAACATGTTCAAGACGATCGAGAAACAGAGCGGATCGGGCGGCCCGCAGTGGCTCAGCGATCACCCCAACCCGGGCAACCGCTATGAATACATCACCCGCGAGGCGCAGCTGCTGCGAATCGACAACCCGATTCGCGAAACGCGCACGTTCGACCAGGTGAAGGCACACCTCCGGCAGTTGCCGCCAGCGCCGACGACGGAGCAGGCAACGAAGAGCCGGGGCCGCACAACAGGCACGTCAGGGCGCAACACGGGCGTGCCGACGGGCCGGGTGGACCCGCCGTCCGCCAGTTTCCGGACCTACAACGAAGGCAACCTGTTCCAGGTCAGCGTGCCGGCGAACTGGCAGGAGATCCAATCGAGTAGCTCCGTGACGTTCGCGCCGAGCGGTGCCTACGGACAGAACAACGGCCAGACCGTTTTCACGCACGGCGTCGAGTTCGGGTTGGGTCGCAATGAAACACACGACCTGCAGACCGCGACCGACGAACTCATTCAGTCGTTGGGTAACGGCAATCCCAATCTCAGCCGGGCCTCAGCGTATCAACGCGTGAATGTCGGCGATCGGCGCGGCTTGCGCGCAGTGCTGCGGAATCGATCAGAAGTGACCGGGCAGGACGAAGCGATTCACCTCGTCACGACGCAGATGCAGGACGGGAACCTGTTCTACGCCATCGGCGTCGCGCCGGGCAACGAGTTCTCGAATTACCAGCGCGTTTTCGAGCGCATCGTTGGATCGCTGCAGCTCGCGAGGCAGCGGTAAAAGGTTCTAGAGTGCTAGAGTTCTAGGGTTCTAGGGTTCTAGGGTTCGGTTCTAGAACGTTAGAACCCTAGAACCTTAGAACCTAAAGACGAGCCCGGCGCTACCGCGCCAGAAGTCGACCTTGTCGTTCACGAACACACCAAGCGTGACGTCCTGCAACGTGCGGAGGTGCCGCACATCGCCGCGAATGCCGAAGGTGTGGCCGAAGAAGATGTTCAGTCCGCCGCCGATGTCCCACCCCAGGGAGTTCTTGTCCAGCGCGAGGCTCGTCGCATTGAACTGCGCGTGCGAGCGCATCAGCCCGAGGCCGATCAGGCCGTAGGGCTGAATCGGTCCGGCCGGGATGACGAGCATCAGATTGCTCATGAGCGTCAGCATCCCGTTGTCGCCGCCGGGTGTCTTGCCGAAGAAGTCCGGCGTGTAGCCGATGTCCTCTTCGAATCCGAACACTCCGTTGACGGTGCCGAGCGAGACGCCGAAACTCGTCCGCTTGTCCTCGCAGTTCGTGAGGCTCGCGCAGTTCGACGAGTTGCCGCCGAAGTTGAAGCCGATGAACGGCGAGATGAATCCATCGGCGCGGGCTGGCATGACGTTCCCGACGAGAATGGCAGAGGTTGCGCAGGCGATAGCGAGTGCACGAATACTCGGCATCCGTGCATCATCGCACAGCCTCTCCAGACTTCAGACTTCCAACTTCAGACTGATTGGATTCACGATCGCCGGCGCGCGATGCTGTTGAAGTTCTTCGCGAGATGCTCCGCCGTCCGCCACGCGAGCGCCTGCGCCGTCAGCGTTGGATTGTGCGCGCCGCTCGTGCCCATCACCGACGCGCCCAGCACGCCGAGATTCGGCGCCTCGTGCGAGAAGCCCCAGCGATTGACCACGTTGGTCTCGGGATTGTCGCCCATCCGCGTGCCGCCGTAGGCGTGGGTCGACACGCCCATCGCGCCGCCGACCGGCGCGCGCTGGATGGCGATGGCGCCGGCCTCTCGATACCACTGCTCCATCTTGTCCTGCGTAAAGGCGGCGATCCGCCGCTCGTTCTCCTTGTATTCCGCGGTCACGCGGCACACTGGATAGCCGAGCGGATCCTTGACCACTGGATCGAGATCGAGGAAGTTGTCCTCGTACGGCAGCGTCGACTTCTGGATGTAGGAGTTGTTCGATCGATCGGCGTTCTCTTTGATGAACGCCTTCCACTGCGAGCCCCAGTTCGGCGCGCGGCCGAACGTGTTCATGCCGGCGGCGCCGATCGGACGGCGATCCGAGTACACCCACAGATTGCCGCCGCCGATGAAATCGAGCGGGCCGTGATCGAAGTTGTCGTCCGCCCAGTTGTCCACGGCAATGCCCTGCGCCGGGAGGCCGTACCAGGCGTTGATATCGAACGGAAACAGCGCCGACACGCCCGCACCCTGATGGTGGCTGAAGTAGTGGCGTCCGACCTGATGGTGATTGTTCGATAGGCCGCCGGGGAACGCCTTCGACTTCGACAGGAGCAGCAGCCGCGTGTTCTCGTAGGTGAAGCTCGCGAGCAGGACGACCTTCGCCGGCTGAAAGTACTCGACGCCGTCGGTCAGGTAGTTGACGCCCGACGGCAATCCGTCGGCCCCGACCTCGATCGTCGTGACGTGAGCGCGCGTGACGACCTTCAACTTCCCCGTCGCCTGGGCGCGCGGAATCGTCGTGACGGCGGTCGAGTTCTTGGCGTCCACATGGCAGCCGCCGCGATTGCAGAAGCCGTGGTACATGCAGGCCGATCGATTCTGATACGACCGCGAGTTCACGGCCGCCGGTCCTGGAAATGGATGCCAGCCGAGCGACTTGGCGGCGCCCGCGATCTTTTCGAGGAACTCCGTCCCCCGCAGCGGCGGCATCGGGTAGGCGCGCTTGCGCGGGCCTTCGAACGGGTTGCCGCGCGGATCGATCTTGCCCTCGATATTCCCGGCCTGGCCCGACACGCCGATCTCGTACTCGACCTTGTCGTAGTACGGCTCGAGATCGTCGAGGCCGAACGGCCAGTCCTCGACGGTCGAGCCCGTCGGGATGCGCGAGGCGCCATAGCGGCGTTTGGTCTCGCTCACCACCTTGAAGTCCCACGGGTTCAACCGCCAGCTCTGCGCCCAGTAATGCAGGGACGTGCCGCCAACGGCGTTCTGCATCGGGTGAAGATTGCCGCGCGGTGCGGTCGGCGAGGCCGCGGTGGCGCGCGATGTCGGGATCTCCTGATTCGCTTTCTGGACGCCCTGCGGCCAGCCGCGATAGTTGTTCCGCAACTCGTCCGGCGCGAAATCGCGGCGAGTGAGCCAGGTGCCGGCCTCGAGACCGACGACCTCGATGCCGGCCTGCGTCAGCGGCAGCGCGGCAACGCCACCCACCGCGCCCAGACCGATGACAACGACGTCCGTTTCCTTGAGGGTTGTCGCCATCGGCTACGCCCTCGCCTTCGCGTCTGAATCGCGCGCGGGCAGGCTCTCGTCTTCCAGCCGTGCCGTGGCCTTCGTGAACATGTCGGCGTCGTAGGCCGACTTGTGATTCGGTTTGAGCGCGTGCTTCTCGAGTTGTTGCTGGTCGGCCGTGGTGACCATCGTACGGACCCCCGGGTAGCGGACGAGATCCCAGCCGACGAAGTTGGCGTTGCCGCCGTAATACGGATCGCCGAAGGTGCCCTGATGCGTGTGACTCAACAGCAGCGCGAAGAACGCCGCCGAACTGCCGGTAAAGCCAGTCGCGGCGCCGGTTTCGACGTCGATCAAGACGGAGTCCTGATCGGTCGCCGACAACTGTGTAAACGCCGCGCCGCGCGACGATCGAGCGTATCGATCGAGCGCCGCCATTCCCGACGTGTACGCCGGGCGCGACGGCGCCAAGGCGCCGCCCAGCGCCCGATCGATGTAATGAGCCGCACGGGCTTCGGTGGCGCCGGGACCATTGGCGTCGGTCGGAATCAGCCGCGCGACGACCGCGTCGAGGATGTCCATCTCCCCCGCCGTCAGGTTCTCGAGCGGCTCGCGAACGCGCGCCGGCTGGAGCGCGAAGGCTTCAACCGAGCGTTCGTGTGACTGCGACGGTGTTTCAAGTAGATCGCTCGGCTGAAGCCGTCGCGCTCCGGGTACAGCGGCACCAACAACCGCCGCACGTTTCAAGAGATCGCGTCGTGAGATGAACGTCATGATCGCTCCGGGCAGGCCTGAAGGCCTGCGCTACTTTGCCCTGCGGGTCTTTTACTTTCGTTCGTACGTGGCGACCAGCTCGCCGTGGCCGATGACGTGTCCGTTGATCGCGTCCAGCAGTTCCACGCGGTTCAACCCTGGCTTCAGATCGAGCGCCGCGTCGAGCGCATAGACGACAAAATGATAGTGATGCACTTTGCCCGGTGGCGGCGCCGGACCCCGATAGATCGGACGCCGGAAGCCGGACACGCCCTGGATGGCGCCGGCGATCTCCGCCGGCATCGGCACGTCCGGCTCGAAGGGCACGTTCTCGGGTAGCCCCTTCGCTGTCGGCGGAATCTTGTAGATCACCCAGTGCACAAACGGCGGCGGGTTGCCCGCGTCTGGATCCTGGAGCACCACGGCGAGCTGCTTCGTGGCGGTTGGCACGCCCTTCCAGGTGATCGGCGGGGAGACGTTGCGGCCGTCTGCAGTGTAGTCGCGCGGTATCGGCTGATCAGCCTTGAGCGTCGGGCTCTCGACGGTGATTGTCTGAGGCGTTTGGGCGGCGGCACGCACGCCCAGCAGCCCGACACAGAGCACCGCGACCGGCCATCTCGACATCACGACTCTCCAACCTTGACGACGAAACGCCCGCGGGCGCCGCCAGCGAGCAGCGTGGCAAACGCGTCAGGCAGCGCGTCCATCTCGATCGTCCTGGCAATCGCCGGTAACGCCGGCGGCTTGAGGTCGCTCGCCAGCCGCGTCCACACCTCGCGCCGAGTCGCCATCGGACACATCACCGAATCGATGCCGAGCAGCTTGACGCCGCGAAGGATGAACGGCAGAACGGTCGTCTGCAAGTGGGTGCCGCCGGCCAGACCCGACGAGGCGATGCAGCCGTTATACATCATCGTCGTCGTCAGCCACGACAGGGTGTCGCCGCCGACCGCATCGACCGCCCCTGCCCACGTGGCTTTCTCGAGTGGACGGGTGCCGCGGCCGAGACCGTGGCGGGACATCACGTTGGCGGCGCCCAGCGATCGCAGGTAATCGTGCTCGCCGTCTTTTCCGGTCAGCGCGGTCACCTGGTAGCCGCGTGCCGACAGTATCTGTACGGCGAGGCTGCCGACGCCGCCCGTGGCACCGGTCACGATCACCGGGCCGGATGCGGCCGTGAGCCCGTTCTTCTCCATGTCGAGGACGGAGAGCGCCGCCGTGAATCCGGCCGTGCCAATCGCCATCGCGTCAAACAGCGTCAGCCCCGACGGCAACGGCACGACCCATTCACCGGGCACCCGCACGCGTCCCGCGTATCCCCCATCGTGCGCGACGCCGAGGTCGTACCCTGTCACGAGCACGTGGTCGCCCGCCGCGAACCGGGCGTCGGCGCTCGATTCGACCGTGCCCGAAACGTCGATGCCGGCAATCAGCGGGAATCGGCGGACGATCTTGCCGGTCCCCGTTGCCGCCAGCGCGTCCTTGTAGTTGACGCTCGAATAGGCCGCCTTGATGACGACATCGCCGGGACTCAGCTCTTCGAGCGTTGCGGAGACGACGCGACCGCTGACGACACCACCTTCCTCGAAGACGCGAAAGGCGCGGAAGGACGTCATGGCTTTCCGGCCTTCGCCGCCTTGAAGAGCGCCGCCATCTCCTCGCGCCCCGGCAGGCCGGCGTACATCGAGGCCGTGCGTTCCAGCTTGTCGACGACGTCCATGTCCGCGCCGTGCGCGAGCAGCAGGCGCGCGAGCTCGATCCGGCCACCCGCGGCAGCCTTGATGAGCGGCGTCCAGCCGTCGTTGTCCTTGGCGTTCACATCGGCACCCTTGTCGAGCAACAGCTCGACCGTCTCGACACAGTTGTGCGCCGCGGCGACCAGAATGGGCGCGTCGCCTTCCCCGTTGCCGCGAGGGCTCAGACCCGACGCCAGCAACGTACGCACCACGTCGGCATGGCACTCGGAAGCTGCGAGCATCAGCTCTCGACTTCCGACCTTCGCACCTCGCGTCTTCAGCGCCTCGAGCGCGCCGGTCTGCCCCGACGCGGCCGCGTAGGTGGCTGCCGTGCCGCCCGCGGCGTCAGCGGCGGCGACATCGGCGCCGCCCGCGAGCAGCGCCTGCACGACCGCGACGTCTCCGTTGCTGGCGGCTGCCATCAGCGCCGTACGCCCTTCGTTGTCTTTGGCGGTCGCGTCGGCCGTGTGCGCCAGCAGTGGACGGACCGCCTCGACGTAGCCGCCGAACGCCGCCGCCATCAGCGCCGTCATGCCGCCGCCGTCCTTCGCGTTCGCGTCGGCGCCATTCGCCAGCAGCAGATTCACCACATCCACGCGATTCGCGGACGCCGCGCGCATCAGCGCCGTCGCGCCACCCCTGTCCCGAAGACCGACGTCGGCGCCACCCTTGATGAGCAGCTGCGCGATGGCTGCGTGTCCCTGGACGGCGGCGACCATCAACGGCGTCATGCCGGTATCGTCTTTCGCGTTGACGTCGGCGCCGGCGGTCAACAACTCCTGGACGGTCTTCGTCTGACCGTAGAGGACCGCATCGGGCAACGTCGGCGCGCTTTGTGCCATCGTGGCTGTGGTCGACACCATCGCGAGCAGCCACATCATCGCGTGCGGGTGTCCACGCAGGCGGATGCCGGTCACGTCGTACCCTTCAGGTGGGCTGCGGGCATCGCGTCGATTTTCTGAATCAGCCTGGCAAACACCTGAATCTGGCTGTGCATCAGCTCGGCACTCAGTTTTTCGATGCAGCCGTTTGCCGGCCCGGCCAGCAGATAATTCGGCTGCGGGATATAGCCGATTGTCGGCACGCCCGCACGCGACAGGCTGCTGCCCTCCCCGAGGAATCCCCCGCCGGCCGGGTTCACGACGCCGGCGCGATCGCGGCTTCCTTGAAGCGCGTCGATCAGGAGATCGGCCATCGGCTTCGACGGGGTGATCGCCACGCTCCATTCCGGGCGTCCGGTCTCCCTGTAATGCCAGGTGGCATCGTCCATCCACTCGCGGCAGCCGAGGTGCTCGACCGTCACGGCGGCAACGGCCTGCTTGAACAGCTCGGGATACTTAGAGATAACGCCGCGGATCGAGGGCACCCAGGGGCTGGCGAAATGACCGGTCGTCAAGGGACACACGAGCGTCCGTTTGCGCTCGCTTCTCGGAATTCTGGAGAAGTACTTCAGCAGCGCCAGAATGCCGAGCGCACCGTTTTCTTCGGTGGCGTTCGGCCCGTCGGTGTGCGTATTGACGATGATGATCTCGTCCAGCCGCGGGCCCGCACCCGGAAGCGTGGCGATCAGCGTCTCTGTCGGCGTGTCCGGAAACACGTCCGCTTCGAGGACCACCGTCGCGGTGGCGCCAGAGCCTGCGAGCGATCGCAGGCGCGCGCCGGTATCGCGTCCGACATAGAGCGCGGGGATGTTCTGTGGCGGACGTGAAAACGGCGTGTACTGATCCGCGGCGTTGGCGTCCGAGATGTCGGTCCACGCCAGGATGACGCCGACGGCGCCCGCCTTCTGGTACGGTGTCAGATCGCCGACGGGGCCACGCGCCGGGCGCGTTGCGGTCGGGAACTTCTCATCCGTGGGGTGCAATCCCCAGACTTTGTACTGTTCGCTCCATTGACGGGTGTTGATGGGGCACTCCAGGAGCGCGACCTTGCCTTGCAGATTCTCGAGCGCGAAGGTTGGATTTCGACCGGCAAAGACCAGCTCGCCGGTGACGCCGGCTGGCGTTGTCTGACCCGAATACGGAAAGTACGACGTGACCGGCGCCTTGAAGGCCGCACCGGACGCCGGTGCGACGGCGATCCCCCACCGGCGCGCATCCCATCGCGGAAACGTATAGCGCTCGCGAGCGACGTCGACGCCGATCCGTTTCAGCTCCGTCGCGAGAAACTCCACGAACGTGGTGTGCGCGGCGTTGCCGGTGTACTTCGGCCCGAGCCGCGCCATCCACAGTTGCTGATCCCAGACCGCCTTCTGCGTCGGCAGCAGTCCTGGCCGCAGCGCGTCGCCGGGTCCTGCCGCCCACAGCGACGGCCGGCCGGCAACGGCGAGCGCCGACACGGACGCCGCCCATCTCATGAAACTGCGACGTGAGGCTCTCATCGCACGGAAATAGTAATGTAATCTGCCGTCCAGGAGGGCCCATGTTTCTCCGACTCTTCGTCCGAACGGCTGGCCTGTCCGACGCCAAGGGCAAACCGCGGCTGACGTTGACTGTCGACGAGACGGCCAGTCCGCGCATCCAATTTCTTGACGAGAATGGGAAGATTGTCGACCGCATGCCTCAAGGGAGCAAATGATCGATCGACGGTTCACACAGACCCAACATCGCTTCGCCTCGGACGATCTGGAAACGATGAGCGAAGCGCACCGGTATCAGGCGCACGTCTTCGACATGTTTCGGGCACACATCGGCAAGCGCGTGCTGGAGGTGGGCGCCGGCATCGGCACCATGAGCCGCAGCCTCCTCGACGTCGCTGAGCATGTCGTCGGCATCGAGCCGAACCAGGCGTGCGCCACGCGCGCGCTGGCCGCGCTCGGCGATCACCCGCGCTTCGAGCTTCGCGTTTGTCATCTCGAAGAATGCGATCGCGCGTCGCTGGTCGCCGAGCGGTTCGACACGGTCGCGTGCGTCAACGTGCTCGAGCACATCGAGGACGATGTCAGCGCGCTGCGATTGTTCGCCGACATCGTGGCGCCGTCGAGAGGTCACGTGCTGGTTTTCGTGCCGGCCGTCCAGGCGGCGTACGGTCCGCTCGACGCGGAGCTGGGCCACCATCGGCGCTACCTGAAACGTTCGCTGGCCAAAACGTTCGCGGATGCGGGGCTCGAACTGGCGCTGCTGAAGTATACGAACCCGATCGGCCTGCTCGGATGGATGTACAACTCGTGGATCAGGAAATCGACGTCTCACAGTTCGCAGCAGATCCGGTTGTTCGAGTCGCTCGTGGCGCCGTGGGCGCTGCCGCTCGAACGCGTCGTTCCGGTTCCGATCGGCTTGTCGATCGTTGCCGTCGGCCGGCCGCGTGATGGTCGAGCTGGATCGTGATGATTTCAATGTATCCTCGATGGTCCACGAAGGAGCGCTCATGATTCTTGACCGGTGTGTTCCCCTTCCACTAGTCCTGACCCTCGCCGCCTCGCTTCTCGCGGCGGCCTGCAACAAGAAAGAGACGACGACCACGACTTCGCCTTCGTGCTCGTTCAGCGTCGTCCAGCCAACCACCACGTTCGGACCGGAAGGCGGCACCGGTTCCGTGCCAGTCACCGTGAGCGCGGGTACCAATTGCAGCTGGACCGCAACCAGCAGCGCAACGTTCATCACATTCTCGACGGGGAGCGGCACCGGCAGCGGCACGGCCGCGTTCACCGTCGCGGTCAATACCGGCGCGGAGCGCACCAGCACGCTGACGATTGCCGGAGCCTCAGTGTCGATCACCCAGCGCGCTGCCGTGGCCGCACCAGCGCCAACGCTAGCGGCGCCCACGGCGAAATCGCCGGTGAGCGGACAGCTAGTCGATCCCGGGCGGCCCACGCTCGTCGTGAATAATGCCGCCGTGACGGGCACTCCCGGCACCGTGACCTACCGATTCGAAGTATCCGACCTCGCCACGTTCCCGGTCGATCCGGTTCGCACGTTCACGCAGGACGGCGTCGCTCAGGGAAGCGGCACCACGAGTTGGGTCGTCAACCGCGACTTGGGCAAGGATGTGCTGTGGTATTGGCGGGCTCGGGCGACCAACGGCACCGTGACGAGCCCGTTTTCGAGCGTCGAAACATTCAGCACCGGCATACCCTGCACGTTCACCTTGTCGATGACCAGCGTCACAACGAGCGCCACTGGTGGCAGTGTCACGATCAATGTCGCCACGACCGATGCCTGCAGCTGGAACGCCGTCAGCAACGACGGCTTCATCGTGCTGACGAGCCCGTCGAGTGGATCCGGCAACGGCTCGCTGACTTTCTCGGTCGCCGCCAACACGGGAGCGGCGCGCACCGGGAGTGTCACCATCTCCGGGCAGACCATCACCGTGAGTCAGGCGGCGGGCACAGCATCCAGCAACAACAACGTCGTGGCATCGTTCCAGTTGTTCGACCCTGCCAGCCAGGGCGGCGAGACGACCGAATGCCGCTTCAGAAGCACGGTCTCGAGTGCGACCACGTGCACGCTGCGATCGAACTCGTACACGCTCGGTACAACGGGCATCGTCTCGCAGTCGTGGTCGGTGGAATACACCTACGACACAACGAAGACGTTTACCGGAACCGATCCGACGTTGTCGTTCACCGACACGTGCGGGAAGGCGACCGCGACGGACGACGGCGTCTCGCAGCCGCTGAAGGTGACGCTCACCGTCACCGATTCGGCTGGCAACACGGCGACGGCGACCGCCGGAGCCGGGTCGCAGCCGGCGCTGTTCGTGCGGCTCTTCAACTGCGGGTTCTGAAGCGTTCAGTCGTCGAGAGCGAGTTCGGCGACGACGGGCGGGGATCGGAGGCGTGGTGCGCATCAGTGGTGCGCACCCGTCGCACCTAACCCTGGCCGGATCGACTCTTTATGAAATCAGCACGATGGCGGCGCGCCAGAACGCCGCCTTGTTCCCGTCGGGCTGCAGAACCGTCACCTGGCAGTCGTAGCGGCCAGGTGGAAAATCCGCCAGCGGCAGGCTGAAACGCAGTGGGATCGCTTTCGTTCTCGCATCCAGTCCAGTGGTAACCGCCAGCGGCGCGGTCTCGAACACCTTCACGTCCCCACGGTAGAAACTGACGAACGCCACGAGCGGCTGCATCGCCGGCTCGTTGCGCTGGTAGGCCTGGAGAAAGACGTACAGGTCGCGTCCCTTGCTGAACACGCGCGTGACGCTGGGAATGAGCTTCTGCCCGTCGAACACGAGCGGGTCGGCTGACAGCGCCGCGTCCTTTTTCACCGTATACAGGGCGCCGCCAAGCGGCACCCGCTGACTGCTCAGCACCACCGAGCTGATCGGGATACGCTTCTCTTCCCGGTTCAAGTTCGGGATGACGAACGCCGACTGAAACGTCCCGATCCGTCCCGTCTCGGCATCGCGCGCGAGGAACTTGATGACGTATTTTCCCGGCAGGAGCGTAAAGCCGGTCTCGTACTGAATCGGGCGCTTCGCGAGCTGACTCGCGGTGTCGTCGCTCAACTTGATGTCCAGCTTGTCGCGGACGTTCTGGATCGTGACGCCGTAGTCGTCCTTCACCTCGCCGATGAAATCGATTACCGTTCGCGCCGCGCCGCGCCGCCTGGCGAGCACCAGCTCGCTGCCGGGCAGCTTCACGGCCACCGGGACGAAGTACTCCGCGCGATTGAGCTGGAAGTAGTTCACCTCCATTGCAATCGTGATCTCGGTGACCGGGTTTTCCAACATGAGCGCCTCCTCGAGCTGGCGCTCCTTGTCCGCCGCCGTGAATTTGCCGAACTCCTTGTCGGCAAAGTAGCCCTGGCGGTACGTCAGGTCCGCCGACAGGCCGCCGTTGAGCGAAATGCGGACGCGGTGAAAGCGGCCATCACGCTCCGGATGCGTAGTGTAGAACCCGATGATGTAGTAGCTGCTGACCGCCTCGGCCGCCTGAACGATGCCGACGGACAGATCGTTGTTGTCGAACAGCGCCTTGCCGCCGGTATCCTTCGCCAGGCTGTAGAGCGTGTCCTGCGAGCGCTGGAAATTCGTCATCCCGGCATTCGTCAGCTGTCCATTGAACATGCCGATGCCGCCGGGCGAAGCGCGTGTCGCGTCGCCGAGCGGCGCTTCGGCGACAAGCCCTCGGGCATCGACCGGGAAAATCGCGACGTTCGCGCGGATGGCGGCGTTGGTGGTGGCGCGCAGCTGCGCCTGATTGTCGACACCGTTCAGCCGGAGGCCGCTGGCGAAGTACACCAGCGACTTCTGTTCCGGCAGCGACCGCAGCATAGTCGCGGCGGTCTGCAGGGCGGACAACTGGCGATCCGTATTCAGGATGTTGAACTCGGCATCGTCCTGTCCGAAGGCGGTGCCGGTGTCGGTTGCGTCGGAGATGCCGTCACCATCCTTGTCATCACCATAGATCAGCGTGTCGAACACTTCCTGGAGCTGCGCGCGATCGCCGGTGAAGTCGTGCTTGACCTTCACCGCGCCGCCCTGGAAGGTCATGATCGCGACGAGGTCCTGCACCTTCATCTGCGTGGTGATGAACTTCTGGCCCGCGCCGTACGCGCGCATCAGATCGTTGGGGGGCATCGCGCTCAAGTCGAAGTAGAGCACCAGGAGGCGCCGGTCGCGGTAACGGATGTCGCCAGGCGCCGACGGCGAAATCTGATACTGTTCCTCGGGCGGACGCGGCGGCGCAGCGACGGCCGCCGGCGCGGCCGGAACCGCATCGACCGCCTGGAACGGATCGGACGGATTCGGCACGCGCTGAAACTCGACGAAGCTGATGGTCTGCGGGACGCCGTCTTCGGTGATGCTGAAGTCCTTCGCGGTCAAACCGTCGATCGGTCTGCCCGACTTGTCCTTGACCGTGACGGTCTCAACCGTCAGTTGCGCGCCGCTTCGAAAGACTGGCGGCGCCTGCGGCGGCGGTTGCTGCGCGGTCAGCGGCACCACCAGCGCGAAAGCGACCAGGACGCGGAAAAAGGGCCGTACCCGTTTTTGCGCGCTCATCAGAACCTCACCCGGAGACTGCTCTGCACCTTGCGCATCGGGTTGGCCTGACTCGCAACGCCGAACTGCGGGCTGCCGACAATCGTATTCACCGCCGCGAACGTCACGTGGTTGATGACGTTGGTGGCATCGAGCCGCCAATCGAGCGTGAGCCGGCTGCCCCAGAAGAACGAACGGCCAAGCCCCATGTTGAGGCCGAACTGCGCCGGACCGCGGATCGAATTGCGTCCGGCGTTTCCCCACCGGCCGGCCGCCGGAGGGGCAAACGAGGCAGAATTGGCGTAGGTGCCGTCGGTGAGGTCGTTCGCCACGCCGGTCACGTCGGCACGAATGGTACCGGTCACGCCGGTACCGGCCACAGACGCGAGATAGATCGGCGTCAGCGGAAGACCGCTGCCCGCGGAGAGTTGAGTCGTCACCGTCCAGCCCTTGAAGAGCGTCCCGCGCGCGCCATCGAGCAGCGCTCCGCCGCCCATCCCGACGCCGGTCGTGTATTGAAACTGCGCTGTCACCAGATGGCGCTGATCGAAATTCGAGGGCGCCTGCTCGGCGTCGAGATTCAGCCAGTCTTGCGCGATCGCGCCGCCGCTGAGCGTCGCGCCGGTGAACGCCGCCGGCGTGTCGTCGGTCGCTTTGGCCAGTGTGTATTGCACGTTCGCTGTGAGCCCGTTCCGAAGCCGGCGCCGCAACTGGAACTGACCGGCTTGCCGATTGGAGCGGCCGTTCGACGTCAGGTACACGAACCCGGAGGGGCACCCAGGACACGGGTTCGCCGCGCCGGCCGGGTACGTGTTCGGCAGCGATTCCTGCAGCAGGTGACTGCCCTTCGTGCCGAGGTACGTCACCGTCATCGTCAGCGACGCGGGCAGATCGCGTTGGAGCAGCGCCTGCCAATTGTGCGCATACCCGACGCGAAAGTCGGGATCGACCGCGAAGGTGTTCGTCGTCGCGTTGGGCGGCGACACGAACCCGTCCGCGAGCGTCAGCGGGTTGGCTGCGGTGCTTTCCACGCTCAAGGACTTTGACAGCGGCGGCTGCTGCGCCAGCAGCATCTCGATCGACTGGTACACGGAGGTATTGCGGTACACGCCGTATCCAGCGCGAATGACCAGCGATGATCCCGGCACGGGACGCAACGCGACACCGATGCGCGGCTGAAACCCGCCCAGGTCGGCATTCAACAGCTGGTTGCCGACCACGGCCCGCGCCGAACGGCGATCGGGTGCGAGGAGGAGATTGGTCAGCCGGCCGTCGCGTTCGGCGAACGGCGACTCGTACTCCCAGCGCATCCCGATGTTCGCCGTGAACGTCGGGCCAAACCGCCAGTCGTCGGTGATATACGCATCCGGCGCGATCGCTCGAAAGTACTTGTCCGGGTTGCCGAACGCGATCGAGCTGGCGTGCGGGAGGCCGAGCAGAAAGTCGGCGACATCGGAACGCGTCGCGGCGCCGGTAAACGAAAAACTCCCACGTGGGTCCTGCTGCGACAGGATATCCAGGCGCCGAAGCTTGAAATCACCACCGAACGTCAGGTTGTGCCGGCCGCGCGTCCAGAGGGCCTCGGCCATCCATCCGTGCGTGCGATCGCGCGACGACAGATACGGCGCGCTCGAGAGTCCGGCCACGCCGCTCGAGAATGTCAAGGCCGGCGGGCCCCAGTTGACCGGAGCCTGGTCGTTGCCCGCGATACCCGCGGCGCCCGAAATGTTCTCGCGATTGGCGAAGAACGGCGTCACCTGCCTCGTCAACTGCGTGAATTGATATCTCAGGCGCAGCGTGAAAACGGGCGCGAAACGATGCGACCAGTTGATCGGCACGTCGAGTCCCGAGACGCGATTCGAATCGACGAATCCAAACACATTCGCCGAGTCCGTCGTCGTTCGCTGATAGGCGAGCGTCCCGAACAGCTGATTCCGGGTGTTGAGACTGTGCGTGAGCCGCGACTGGAGCGCGTCCTGATGCATCGCAACCAGTACCGGTGTTTGGTAGTTGTAACGAGCGCCCGCGTCGACGTTTGGCGCCGGATAGAGATTGAGGAGCGAAGCCGCCTGCGGGCTGATGCGCGACGACGGGATGACGTTGCCGCCAAACGACAAGCCGGTGCGCGGGTCGACGAGCTGGATCGGGCGGCCGAACGCATCCACGCTCTGTGAAAAATCGCCGTTCCGCTCGAGGATGGTCGGGACCAGGGCCGACTGCGTGCTCGCGTTGTGATCGGTCGTGTGCTGGTAGCCGAGAAAAAGGTTGGGCCGCGTTCTGACGCGGGGAATCTTCAGCGGGCCGGCGAAGCTCCCGAGTAGTTGCGCGTCGTAGTAACTGAGTTTGGGCGTCTGCTGGCCGGTGAACGAAAACGGCCGGCTGTCCCAGGCCGAATTCCCGAGCAGGATGCCGAGGCCGCCGTTATACAGCGAGCGCGCGCCACGCCGATTGTTGCCGAACGCCGGCAGCTGCGCGAACGGCGTGGCAGCGCCGTTGTTGACGCTGCCGTTGATCAGGAAGCCGTCAGCCGCATCGGCCGCTCGATCGCCCGCATCGCCTCCCGGGGAACTCCCATCAGCGGGCGCCGCTGTGCCGGCCGATGCGTTGACCGCGGCGCGCTGAAAGCCTCCCCCTGCGCTCGCCGGCGAAGGCGCCGGCGCCGTACCTTTTGCTGGGCGCGCGGGGACCGGCGAACTCGGTGTCGCCGGCGCCTGCGGCGTCTCGACTGCCGGCGGCGGCAGCCCCGCCGTGATCTCGGCGAAGGGCAGCAGCTTCAACGCAAAGGTTGGCGGCGCGGGCGCCGGAATCGTGACGCTTTCGCTAAGCGGCGAGAAGCCCACCATCTCGACGCGAATCGTCCACGCGCCGTCGGCGAGATTGCCAAGGCGATACACGCCCTGCTGATCGGTGACGGTCGCGCGCTGTGTGTCGCCCCGGATGGCGATGACGGTCGCACCCGGAACCGGCAGGCCGGCAAACGTGACCTGCCCGTAGTGGCCGGCCTGCCCCGCCGACTTGTCGGGCCGTAGCGCGAGCGCGAAGGCGGAAGCTCGCTCGTTGACGTCCGAGCGAAGGCGGGACGCGGCGACGCCCAATCGCGGGCCGATCGCGAGGATCAGCGCGATCGCTATCCGAGAACGCAAAGACCGCAAAGTCGAACTCATATCTTTTTCTTTGCGTTCTTTGAGACCTTTGCGTTCATCGTCGGGACTAGTTCTCCTTCGGCCGCTCCACGCGATCGATGACCAGCACGGTGACCGGCCCCTTCTGCGAGTCCAGCTTGAGACCGAGCTGCTCCTGGAGCGCGGTGAAGATCGACGGCCCGTTCGGATCGGCGGGCGGCGGCTCCGGCGCGCCCGGCGGCCGCTGCGGCATCTGATCCGGCGTCCACGTCAACGTCACATCGTAGTTGCCGGTCAGACCGGTCTTATCCTGGACGGTGCGGCCGACGAACATGGCGAGGCTGTTCGCGAACTGTGGCAGCGGGGTACCGCCCATCGCGAGGTTGCCCATGCCGATCCGGATGCCGCACTGCGGCCTCTCGCCCGGCTGCGGCGGACCCGGCGCTGGAGGCGGCGGCATGCCGCGGCCGCGCCCGGCCGCGAATACCGCGTTGCAGTCGACTTCGGACTTTTTCAGGTCAGGACCAAGCTTGCCGTCGCTGCGGGAGACGACGAGCGCAAAAATCGGCAGTTCCCGCGTTTCCTCATGCGCGACCAACTGGAACCGCTCGGCGAGCAGCGAGCGGATCATCAACTGGGTCCGGTTCGGGCCCGTGCGATCGAGACTGGGCGTCTCGGGTGGCGTACCGTCTTCTGCTTTCGCGACGATGTCGTAACGTTCCGAATTGATCCACGACGGAGCGCCGACAATCTGAAAGTCCTGGAGCTGATAGGCATTCCGGATCAGCAGCCGTAGCGGGATATTCGTGGCGGTAAACCGCCCGCCTGGTTGTTGCTGCATCATGACCCGTCCGTCGCCGGAGTTGTTCAGCTTGACCGACGCGACTTCGAACGCCGGCGCGGGCGTCTGGGGCGCCTGCGCGCGCACGCGCGGCCCGATCGCGACGCCGAAGAGGGCGGTCGCGGCAAGAGTACCGACGGCGGTCGTGGCGGACACGCACCGCGTCTTGAAGGTCATGCGCTTCATGGCTACCTCTTTCTCCCAATTTTAGTCCGGTACGAGCCGCTCCACTCGATTGAGTCGCTGACCGCCACGAGCGCTCGTCCAGGCTTCATTTCTGACGAGCGCCGTCATCATTTGGCCGAGGGATCCTTCGAAAGACGTCCGCAGGGACGAACTTCGTTCCACCGCAGTCGTTCATTGCGTACAATCGCGGTCGTGCCTCCTAATTGATCCCGTCTTTGTCGCAACCTCACTCTCTACCCCATCTACCACATCGTCACGGTCGAAGGCGTCATGCACGGCCTGTACTTGCTCTGGTGGGTACAGGAGAAGCACGTCCCCGTGGCGGTCGTCGCAGTTCTTCTCGCAGCCGGCGATCTCGCCATCACGGCGCTCGAGATTCCCACGGGCTGGCTCGCCGATCGGTTCGGACATCGCATCAGTCTGATTGCGGGATCGCTCACCCAGACTGCAGCCATGGTGTTCTGCTGGCTCGGCGAAGGTGTCGCCGGACTGTTGGCCGCGATCCTCCTCGTCGCCCTGGGCGACACGTTGCGGTCGGGCGCCGATCAGGCGCTGCTCTATCGATCCTGCCTCGCGCTCGAGCGTGAGCCGGATTTTCAGAGAATCGAGTCCCGCTCGCGAAGCCTGCGACTCGTCGCCCTCGTCGCGCTCATCCTGGCTGGCGGCGCCATCGTCGAGACGTGGGGCTTTGCGGCCGGCTGGATGGCCGAGGCCGCCGTCAGTGTCGTTGGCGTCGCCATCGCGTGGGCGATGCGGGAACCTCCGCCCGGAGTCGATGCGTCGACGGGCGTCGTCGACGCGTCCCCAGCGGACGCTCGGCCGTCGCGTCTGTCCGCGCTGAACCTGCGGGTATTCCTGAAGCTGATCGCGCCGGCGGCTCTCCTCGGCGCGACCGCGGGAGCGATGGCGTTCGTGGCTCAGACGTCCGGCGAAACCGACGCCGGCCGCATCACGATGCTCGTCGCGGTGATCACGCTGGCGGAGGCGATGGGAGCAGCCGTTGCGGCTCGTCTCGCTCCGTCGGTCCGGAGCCAGATGGTCCTCGGCGGCCTCGGAGCTGCCGTGGCGATAGCCGGACTCGCGCTTCCGGCGTTGTTCGTGCCGGCGGTGGTCGCGCTCTCGTGCCTCGTAGGCGTTGTGGAGCCGCTGCGTGCGGCCGCAATCCAGCGCCTGGCCGCGGATCACGTGCGCGCGCGCGCGGCGTCGGTCGCCAGTGCGTGCGACAAGGCCGCTGCGACCATCGCGCTGGTCGTCGCCGGTTCGGTGCCGCGGCTGCGGTAGCCGGCGTCAGCGAGGCCGACGGAAAGGGATGACGCGAGCCGAGGCCGAGCGCGTCGTCGAAATAACGCGGCGGTAACGGGCGTTTTGGCCCCGGTTGACGTCAGATCGTCCACTCTCCAGGTCGCCCCAGCCGACCGCCTGTCAAAATCCGTCGGGAATCGCTAAGCTTCCCACGGGCCCTCGTGGCATCGCCGTTGCGTCGACACGCATGGATCAACCTGTGAGGGCGACATGAAGATGCAGAAGGCACTCGTGAAAACCGTCGGCTTCGCCGCCTTGCTGGCCGTCCAGGCGAGCTGGGTCGCCGAGGCGGCGGCGCAGCAGCCTCCACCCATTCAAGGCGTGACGGGCACCATTGCGACCGAGACCAGCATCGACGAGACGACTGACGCCGGCCATGGCATTCTGGGCAAGGTCAAGCGCGTGCTGCATCTGAACGGACGAAGCCCGGTCCCCAGCGGCGATGCCGCCGCCGAGGAAGCGCTGGGCGGGTTGAAGAAAGGCACGCGGGTCGTCGTGTCCGACTCAACGAAGAGTGTCAAAGAAGTGGCGGGCTCGGTCGTCGCGCTGAATCTCGCCGACCGGACGATCTCGGTGAAACTGTCGGACGACAGCATTCAGACGCTCCGCCTCTTCGACGAGGCCGCGGCCGACGCCGAAGCCGCCGGGGACGCGGGCGCGAACGTCATCGTCTACTACAGGAACGAATCGGGCCAGCGCCTCGCGAAGCATTTCAGGCGTGTATCCTGAGCCCAAACGACCGGAGGTGCCTGTGTGAATCGCAGAGAATTCATCGGCACGCTCGCGGTCTCGACACCTGCTGCTGCGGCGGCTGCCGCAGACGAGCAACGTCCGGCGGGCACATCCGCAACGTCTGAGCCACGGCCGCTCACCATCACGCTCCTCGGCACCGGAACCCCGGCGCCCTCGATGGAGCGGCAAAGTTCCGGCTATCTGATCGAAGTTGGAACGGACCTCATCGTGTGGGACCACGGGCCCGGCGCGCACCATCGCCTGCTCGAAAGCGGGCATCGCACGATCGACGTGACCCACGCGTTCTTCACGCATCTCCACTACGACCACTGCATGGATTACGGGCGTCTGGTCCTGCAGCGATGGGACCAGGGCGCCGATCGCATTCCGGACTTGCAGGTGTACGGCCCGCCGCCACTCGCGCGCATGACGGAACAACTGTTCGGGCCCGACGGCGTCTATGGCCCCGATATCCGCGCGCGTTGCGAGCACCGGAGCAGCCTGGACGTCTTCGAGGCGCGGGGAGGCACATCGCCGCGCAAGCGTCCGGCACCACGGGTGACCGAGACCCACGCCGGCTCGATCGTCCAGGGCAACGACTGGAAGGTGACCGTCGGTCACGCGCAGCACGTCCAGCCTTATCTCGAGTGTCTCGCGTTACGCCTCGACGCGAAAGAAGGGTCGATCTGCTACACCGGCGACAGCGGGCCGAGCGACACCATCGTGGAACTAGCCAAGGGCTGCGACATCCTGATTCACATGAACCACTATTTCAGCGGGACCGAGCCGACGCCGGCCTACCGGGCAGCCTGCGGCAATCACCGCGACAACGCGATCATCGCCAAGCGCGCAGGCGTCAAAACCCTCGTGCTGACACATCTGCTCGCTCAAATCGACCAGCCGGGCATCCGCGAACAGGTCGTGCACGAGATTCAGCAGGTTTTCGACGGCAAGGTGGTCTGGGGCGAAGACTTGATGCGGCTCGGACTTTCGGGCTCCCGCGTCTCCACGATCGAACCCGGACAGCACGAATGATGTGCGGGGCTTCTCTGCTGATCGTTTTCAGTGCGTCAGACCGTAGATCAGGTAGTTGACGCCGAGCTTATAGGCTTCGTTCGTCTGATCGAACGGCCTGAATCCGCGGCCGGACCACTCCCAGTACTGGGAGATGTCGGTGTTGTAGTTCACGATCACCTGCAGACGCTTGTTCGGATCGTTGTCTTCGAAGACGCCGCGAAAGATCGGCTGGCCGCTGTTGTAGGCCTGCGGAAAATTGTCCAGGGCGTTGATTTCGAAGAACGCGTGGAAGATCGGATGCGTGGCCTGCATCTCGACGAAGCGCGCCTCGGGCAGCACGCGCTTCATGTTCTCCGCAAACGGTTCCCAGCCGCCGCCCTCGATGCCGCGCCAGCCAGGTGTCTTGAAATCGTCGACGATGACGAACCCGCCTTTCAGGATGTAGGCGCGCAAAGCGGCGGCTTCGCGATCGGTCAATGTCCACCAGCCGACTTCGATGATGTAGGCGACCGGGTACCTGGCGAGCGCGGGATCGTCCAGCGTCAGCGTGTTGATCTCTTCGTCGTGCGCGCCGAGATAGCTGAGCTCGTTCATGATCTTCATGAGGTTCTGCTCAGCGAGCGGATAACCGTGCGACCAGGACGGGCGGCCGCCGGCCCAGTAGCCGCCTGGGGCGGTCTCATAGCTGATCCGGACAAACGTGAACCGGCCGTCGTAGGGAATGTTCTTCTGAATCTGAAGACGCCCGCGCCCGAAATCGCTGAACTCGCGCTGGGCCAGCGCCGTCGCGGCCAGGCAGAGGAGCGACGCGCAGGCAATCGCTGCGGCGCGTCGGCGGCGTCCGTAAGTCTTCCAGTCGACCACCCGAATACGTTCCGATCGTCAGCATAGCAGCCTCACATAGGACTGTCGCCGCGTACAATTGCCGGTGGCCGGCCGCGATCGGTCATCCCATTGATGCTACAGGACGGCAGGCGCGATCGTTCCGGCGCGCACCGACGCCCGTACGGCGTCAGCCAGCCGGACGATATCAGAGCGGTCGTTGTAGACCTGGGCCGACACGCGGGCCCACAATCGGCCGCGCCACGCGTGAAGCTGCACCTCGATCCCTTCGTCGACGAGCAGCGACAGCCGCAGGCGCGTCGCGTCGCCTGCAGTCGCGCCGGCGTCCTCCGGCAGCGGCACCGTGATCATCGCGCCTCTCATGTCGTTCGGGATATCGAGCGTCGTCTCCCATCGATCGGTCAGCACGCGTCCGGCCTCCACCGCAAGGCTGTGCATGTAAACCAGGGCCGCGTCGTAGTCCCATTCGCGCAGGAGCGCCACGCCCTCCGGCGCAGCGAGATAACTCGTGGGATCGCAGGTGGCGTGGTGTTCGAACTCCGCGTGAAAGCCGCGGCCGGAGCCCCAGGATACGATCGGGTGATGCAGCGTCGCTTGATGCTCGGGCCTCGACCACAGGATTCCGCACGATCGGGGTGCGTGCGCCCACTTGTGCAGGTTGGCGGCGTACCAGTCCGCGCCGATGGCGGCAATGTTCACCGCGATCGACCCGGGAGCATGGGCGCCGTCAACGAGCACAGGCACACCGCGAGCCCGGCACTCGGCCGCAATCGCCGCCACAGGAAGCACCAGCGCGGTCTGTGCGGTGATGTGATCCACCACGACCAGCTTTGTCCGAGGCGTGAGCGCTCGCACGAACGCGTCGAGGACATCACCGGAATCGCGGAGCGGAAATGGCATCTCCACGGTTCGCAGCGTCGCTCCGCGATCGCGTGCCACGGTACGAGCCGCCAAGGCAATCGCACCGTACGCGAGATCGGAGATCAGCACTTCGTCTGTCGGGCCGAGCGAGACGGATCGAAGTACCGCGTTGAGACCGGTCGTGACGTTGGGGACGAATACGAGATCGTCGGGACGCGCCCCGAGGAACGGCGCGATCTGCGCGATCGCTTCGCGGTACCGCGATTCGAGACGCCACGGCATGGGCTGTTCGCCATTCAGCTCGCGGAGCACGAACCGCGATGGCTGGCGCTCCATCTCATCGCGCAAGACCTGTTGCTTCTGGAGAACCCGCCGCGGCGGTGCGCCGACCGTGCCGTGATTGAGATAGGTCACGTCCGGATCGAGGAGCCAGTGTTCCCGCATCGAACGACCAAAGGTAGGCATGCCTGGCATTCTCGCCCACGGCCGGCCGGCGTCTGCAAACCATTCAGGGATTGGTCTGCATGAGGCCGAAGCCGCACCTTCCACCGGAGATTGAAGACTACCGGGATGCCCGCTGGTGCCGTGAAGGGACGCGCCAGATCGAGACGGCGTTCGACGCCGAACGCTTCATCGAGCAGGCCGGATTCGCCAGCTGTCTCACCGACTCGCGGCGGCCAGGAGCTTCACTGTATGTGGCGGTCTGTGGTCGCCGTGATGCGGTGATGCCGCGCAACGTGCAGAAGGACTTCGAAGCGTCGCTGACGTGGCAGTTGAAGGACGAGCTCGTCAAGCGCGGCAAGGTGTATTACGCGAAGCTGGCGCGCGGGAAGGCCACATTTCTTGCGCCGCGGATGATTCCGTACTTTCATGCCCTCTGGGGCGTGCGCCGCTCGGAAGAGAAGCGGCGGTTGACGACACGCGCGCGGGCCATCCTGCGCGTCCTGCGCCGCGAATGGGGGATGGCCACGTCCGACCTGCGCGATGAGTCCGGCGTGAAAAACCGGCACGCATTCATTCGCGCATTGGACGAGCTGCAAGCGGCCATGCTCGTCGTGCCGAGCGACGTGCTCTATCAGCCCAAGTTCACCTACATCTGGACGCTCGGCGTCGGCCGGTTTCCCGAACCGCTGCTCCGCCGCGTCAGCCGGCAGACGGCGCTCCGCGAAATCGCCCGGTGTTTTCTCGCCGGAGCGGGCATGACGGTCCCCGGCGAGCTTGCACGCGTGACCGGATTGTCGCGACCGGACGCAGGACTTGGCAATCACGCGCTCGTCGCGGAAGCGTACGCGA
>Ga0207641_10000980_pt1 | contig 29190 bp, 24 predicted proteins | sample KBSSwiS62_FD_184306 | JGI IMG/M metagenome (GOLD analysis project Ga0207641, IMG submission 184306) | Switchgrass rhizosphere microbial communities from Kellogg Biological Station, Michigan, USA - KBS Switchgrass S6-2 (SPAdes) (version 2) | ecosystem: Host-associated > Plants > Roots >... | reverse complement strand
GCGCAGGCGGTGTCGCCATGACCCGCAAAGAACGCCCCTGCCCCGTCTGTGGCAAGCCCCGCAGCGCGGAGCACAGCCCGTTCTGCTCGACCCGCTGCCGCGACCGCGACCTGCTCAAATGGCTGGACGACGGCTATGCCGTTCCCGGTCCGCCCGCCGCCAACGAGAATGGCGAAGAGAACTGATTTTGCGGGTTGCCAAGCCGCGGCGCCTTCGCCATAGGCGCCACTCCAAGCCGCTCGCCGGTCCTTCGCGGACCGCCGCCGCAGCGACGCCCGGGTAGCTCAGTTGGTAGAGCACATGACTGAAAATCATGGTGTCGGTGGTTCGATTCCGCCCCCGGGCACCATCGCCTCCTCCGCGATGGTCCACCAAGGTCCAGAATTGGCTAAAATCCTAGCTTTCTGACGGTACAAGGTCCACCACGAGCCGCTGCGATCCATTGGCACCCGCCTGTCCTGACGGTACATTGACGGTATAAACCGACCCAGCCCGGAGCATATACCGTCATGCTCACCGATGCCGCGATCCGTAGGATCAAGCCTGAAGCCAAGCCTTACAAGGTTGCCGACATGCATGGGCTCTACCTGCTCGTGCTGACGAGTGGAGGTCGGTACTGGCGGATGGACTACCGTCATAAGGGCAAGCGAGGGACGACGGCCCTGGGCGTCTATCCGCAAGTTTCACTTAAAGAGGCTCGCGAGAAACGTGCAAGCGCCCAGCGGCTGCTCGACAAAGGCATCAATCCTTCAAGCTACAAGAAGCTGACGCGAGGAGTGGCAAGCATCTCGGGAGCCGTTACCTTCAAGGCTGTGGCCCAAGAGTGGCTGCAGAAGATAGAGGCGGAAGGTCGAGCACCCAAGACGATGGAGAAGGTGCGCTGGCTTCTGGATTTTGCCTACCCGCTTATCGGCAATCGCCCGGTCTCCGACATCTCGGCGCCCGAACTGCTCACGGTCCTGAGGACGCTTGAGGTCAGGGGGCGCCACGAATCGGCGCGCAGACTGCGCAGCACCTGCGGGAGCGTACTTCGGTACGCGATTGCCACAGGCCGGGCGCAGCGGGACATATCGTCAGATTTGCACGGCGCGCTCATCACCCCCAAGGTCCAGCATCGCGCGGCGATCGTGGAGCCACGCAAGCTCGGCGCTCTGCTGCGGGCAATCGAGACCTACGAAGGGCAGCCGCACATAGGAATTGCGTTGCGCCTCGCGCCACACGTCTTCGTGAGGCCCGGCGAGCTTCGGCGGGCGGAATGGGCAGAGTTCGACTTCGAGGCCAAGGTCTGGACTATCCCCGCTTCGAAGATGAAGATGGGGCGGACCCACAAGGTTCCGCTTTCGCGGCAAGTCGTGGCCCTACTCGCCGATTTACGCGCACTTCCTGCTCACTCGAAGTACCTCTTTCCGAGCATCCGCTCCGACGACAGGCCCATCTCCGACAACACGATCAACGCCGCGCTCAGGCGTCTCGGATATGGGAAAGAGGAAGTGACAGCTCATGGCTTCAGAGCGACCGCAAGCACGTTGCTGAACGAGTCGCGCAAGTGGCATCCCGACGCGATCGAGCGGCAGCTCGCGCATATGGAGAGCGACGACGTGCGCAGGGCGTACCTCAGAGGCGAACACTGGGCCGAGCGCGTGCGCATGATGCAGTTCTGGTCCGATTACCTGGATGGTATGCGCGACAACGGCAATCGCGCGAGGCGATCGAAGTGATCGCAGCCACACGCACCGGTTGGACTGCACCCGTAAGAGGGGAAAAGGCTTGGCGCCTGCGGGTAAGTCGGACGAACGCGACCGTCCAAAATCGACCTGGAAGACGCGGTAAGCTGCCGTGGATGCCGTAGGCGACCAAGCTTGCCGAGGCCTACAAACCGCCGCTGAAGCCGGTCTTGCCCGTTTCCGCCTCGACTGTTTCGATCCTCCGCATGCCGCGTGCCGCGCGCCGTACTGCATGGAACCCCTACTTCTCGCCTGTCCGCGTCGGGAAAACCGGCCCCCGCACCGTCATCTTTGCGGCATTATAGGGCTTCTGAAGCGCTACGACCTCGTCGTACGAGCCCCTCAGCCAGGTATCCACGTCCTCAGGATCGAGGATGGTGATCATCGCCTTCGGGTGGATGGGTGCGACGAGTTCGTTTGGGTCGCACGTCACCATCGTGAAGCCCACGCGATCCTTGGTGCGTTGCCAGAGCCCCGCGACAGGGAATACGTGCTGGTCGGTGCTGAACCACATTTCGCCCTTCAGCGGGAGCTTGCCATCACCAGGATCGCGCTTATTCGGCGTGAATTCGCAGAACTCGGTCAAGGGCACGATACAACGGTTCTGTGGCTTCTCAGCCAATCTACGCCATTGGGCAAGCCTGAGCTGCCGCACGTCGGCTGCTCGGCGACAGACGGCGATACGATCCGCTGCGGCGATGAACGTATTAGGCTCCTTGGGATCGACGCCCCCGAGCTACCCGGCCACTGCCGCGCTGGCCGGGTCTGTGCACCGGGCAACCCTCTCGCTTCTACAAATAATCTCCGGGCGGCAATGAGCGGGCCGCTGACAATCAGGAGGTTCGGCGAGGATCACTATGGGCGAACGCTGGCGATGGTCGCAGGCAGCGAAGGCGACCTCTCCTGCTGGCAGCTCAGGCACGATCAGGCGATCTACAAAGTCGATTGGGATGATGGCCTGAACGTCGCCCGCACTTGCCTGGGGGACGTTCTCTGAGGCGGTGGACTACGGCCCGTGCTTGCGAACGTGCGCGGTATAGGCACATCGCTGCTGTTGAGTGCCGGCTCGAGAAGCCGTCTCAGCCGGCAAGATCAAGTCCAGCCGTTCAGACCGCCCTGCTCCGCCTCCAGTTTGGGCGCCTCGTTGATATGAGCCGTTCGAGGCTCTACCCGATCGCATCGAAGTCACCGGAACGGCAAAAGGTGGGACTTACCCGCCGTCGCACGCTATCGAGGCGAGCGGCAGCTGCTATCCGATGCGTATATAGGAATTTCAATCGACGCTTATGCGGAAAGGCACGTGAGCCATCTGCAGCGATGCTTCGAGAAAAAATGTTGGGCCATTGCAATGACATACGGCTGCATCTGAAGCCACTGAGTCGCGGCACGTTATAGTTCACAAGATGTTCTCGAGAAGCGGCATTGCCTTTAGCGTCAGGAACACCAACGGAAGAGCGATTGGCGCGACGAACCACGACGCAATCCAGGCTAAGATTAAAATAATAATGAATTTCCAGCGGGGCACACCAATGAGCGTGCGCAGACCGTTCCAATAAGCGCGAATGAAAAGTAGGAAGAGGATTATAATGAATGCCGAATAGGTAACGATGAACGGCTTTCGAGAAAGGTGCAGCAGCTCTGCCGTAACAATAACAAGTAGACTAATCGTTGCTGTCGCCGCAAGCCAGACGGAACCGCTCCAGATTAGCAAGAACGCCAGAACCATTTTTATCGCGGGCCTGGTTCCAACTAAGCGAGCCGCAAGCCAAACACAGCACGTTGCCGCGATCGCATAGATGCTCAACATGAGAGTTTCGGCGACTTTTGTGGACAAGTCGGCGGGCTTCGCGTGATCGACAATGAGGCTGCAGGCGCCCATGTCAAAGGCGATCGTCTGTGAAACTTCTGGACGGTTGGTCATGGAAATACCCACGCCTGCGCCGAGACCACAGCCGAAGGCGCGGTAAACCGGCGCTTTCACGAGCTCGTCAGGTTCGCTCTCCACTTTTGGATAATGCATCCCTGCCGCTCGAATAACCGACTCAAACATGTTGTGGCCGAATACGAGAGAGTAGAAGCCGATCAGGCAGAGCGAGAAAGCGAGTGTCCAGCCAAAGGTCGCAAAGCTTTTGCCCAGCACTTTATCTTCCTGAGTCATCTCGCCGACGATGGTGGCAGGCTGCGCGATCATAAGAATGGCTCTTTTACCGTGATCCGGCAATTCCTTGATGAGATTTAGAAAAGCCATGTCACCCCCCGCGCTAGACTTGGAAAGATAAATGTTCTTCTATTTGTCTTAGGCTATAGAGACACGATTAGGCGATCCGCGCAATCGGGGTTAGCCGCATACACAAAATGCTCGCGAGCAAATGGGATCAATCGGCGCAAGGAACGGCTCCAGCCAGAGCCAGACATTAAGCAATTTCCTGGTCGCTGAACGACTACCATCGGGCGACTCCGGTCGCTGCAGCGATGACCCGTAAGTGGACATTCAGCGCCTGTTCCCCACTCCCCGGAAGCGGACCTTCGTTTATCTGAGCTTGTAGACTCTCTGCTGATTCCAGTCAGCCATTCGGAACGGCTTGGGTTGGGGACGAAGGCGCCAATCCTGTTTACCGCAGCGAACGACAGCTTTCAGCGAGAGCCGACGCGCCTTCCTTGCACTAATGCTATCGTCGATGCCGGGATGGCGTGGTGGCAGTCGAACGCTTATTTCAGCAACACTGGCCCCGCATCGATCTTGATCCGCAGGAGGGCGTAAGGCTGTTTCCGCTCGTCCCGACCTTTATGGAAGGGAGCCTGGCGATGCAGCTGATTGGCGATGAAATAGAGATACCCATCGGACCCTACGGAGAAAGTATCCGGCCACAGGATGCGCGGATCCTGTGCGATCGTCTGCCATTGGCCATTCGCGTAGCGGCGGATCGCGTCATGCTCGTAATCGCCGGCATAGATGCGGCCCTGATCGTCCTCGGCCAGGCCGTCGGAAGCGCCCTTCAGGCCGAGATCGCGGATGTGGCGGGCGACCTCGGCATCGTCGACGCCAGGATCGCGAAGGAGCGCGGTCGGCACTGCGTAGAGATGGCGGCTGGATAGCGCGCAATAATAGAGCGTCGCGCCGTCCGCGGAGATGGCGATGCCGTCGCTCGCGACCAGCCAGGGGCTCGGCTTGCCGCCCTTGGGCCGATTCATCAGCGGCTTGCCCTCCAGGACCGGCACGAAGCCCGGATCGGGCATGGTGGTCGCGTGACCCGAGAGACGCCGCATCGCCGTCCCGGTCGCGAGATCGACGACGATGATGCCGCCCGGCCCCTTGATCGAACTGTCGGTGATATAGGCGACGCCTGCCTTGCCCTGTCGCAGATCGAAACGGACGTCGTTGACATAGGTGGTGGGCAGAACCACCTCGGATCCTAGGGCGATGGTCTGCACCACCTTGTCGGTTGCCAGATCAACCGCGACCAGCTTCGCGCCTCCCGGAACGGGCGTCTGGAAGCCGGGCGCGCCGGTATCAAGGATCCACAGCCGGTTGCGGCCGTCGGCCACCACGCTCTGGACGCTGATCAGATGATGCAGCGCGTCCGCCGCGTCAGGCGTGTTGAATGCCGCATCCGGATAGGGCGTGACCTTGCCGTTCTTCAGCTCGCCCACGGCATAGGGGCTGGTGTCGCCCCATTGCGGGAAATTGACGAATATGCGGCCGTTGGGCGCGACGGTAACGCCGGTCGGCATCGCTCCGGTGAAGGTCGCGACACGCTCGGTCTGAGCCTGTGCGGAGGCCGGGCTCGCTACCCCCGACATGGCCGCGACGGCGCCGATCGCCATCATCGAAAAGAACCGGTTCCTCATGTGACGTCTCCTCCGTTCGGGGGTTTCAAAAGTCGGCGAGCACGAGCTTGCCGATCGCACGGCCGCTTTCGGCGATCGCGTGCATGCGCTTCAGGTTCGCGGCGTTTATCGGCGAGTCCCGCTGCGTCAGCGTCGTGCGCAACACGCCCTGGTCGAGCAGCGCGGAGACCTCTTCGAGGATCTCGTGCTGGGCGATCATGTCGTCGGTCTGATAAGCCGCGCGGGTGAACATCAGTTCCCAGGAGACCGTGATCGACTTGCGCTTCAGCCCGACGATGTCGAAGTGCTTGGCGTTGTCGATCATCGCCAGATGGCCCTGCGGCGCGATGATCTTCGGGAGGATCGGGAGGTGGCGCTCGGTTCCCGTCAGGCCCGCTACATAGTCGACTTCGGGAATGCCGATACGCGCCAGCTCCTCGTCCAGCGGCTTGTGATGATCGATCACATGGTGCGCGCCCATCTGCTGCACCCATTCGATGGTCTCCGGGCGCGATGCGGTGGCGATCACCGTCAGGCCGGTCAGCTTGCGCGCGATCTGGATGAGGATCGAACCGACGCCGCCGGCGCCGTTGATGACCAGCAGCGTTCCTTCGCCGCGTCCTTCGCCATAGGGCACGCGCAGCCGATCGAACAGCAATTCCCAGGCGGTGAGCGAGGTGAGCGGCATGGCCGCAGCCTCGGCCCAGCCGAGCGTCCGGGGCTTGCGGCCGACGATGCGCTCGTCGACCGCATGCAGTTCGGCGTTTGCGCCTGGCCGGGTCATGTCGCCGGCATAGGAGACCTCGTCGCCCACCGCGAACAGGGTCACGTCGGATCCGACCGCCTCGACGATCCCAGCGGCATCCCAGCCTAGGATCTTGGCCGTGCCTTCCGGCGGAACGGCGCTCGCGCGGAACTGGGTGTCCGCCGGATTGACCGAGATGGCCTTGACCCGCACGATCAGGTCGCGCGGACCCGCGACAGGCGCAGGAATGTCGAGATCGAGCAGCGCGTCGTCGCGGTCGATGCTGCCCGGGGTGTAATAGCCGATGGCCTTCATGGCTGAACTCCTTGATTGCGCGTGCGATTACGGATCGCGCAAATGATCGGGGCGCTCCAGCGCCAGCTTCGTATGCGCTTCATGCAGGAATGCATGGGACGACGCGGACGCCGCCCCGCACGGGTCATTCGCCCGCGTTCACGGCGGCCAGGATCGTCTTGGCCACGTCCGCGGGATGCGAGACCATCGCTGCGTGATCGCTGGCGACACGCGTCACATGGGCGCCGATCCGCTTGGCCATCGCTTCCTGCATCGCGGGCACGATCATCTGGTCCTCGGTGGTCAGCAGGAACCAGCTTGGCTTGCCCTGCCACCCGGCATGGTCGACCGGCTCGCCGAACGCCTTGGCATTGATCGGTCCCTGTACGCTGAACATCAGGGTGCGCTCGGCCTGCGTGGCGCGCGGGGCGAAGAACCTGGCGAAGCCCGCCGCGCTCATCGACGCATAGCCCTGGCCGTCGACCGTGAGGGCAGACAGGCCCGCCGCCTGCGGAAAGCCCTTGCTCATGTCGTTGACGCTCTGGCCGGCCGCGTTGGCAAAGCCCGCGACATAGACGAGCGAGCGGACCCTGGGGTCGATGCCGGCTTCGGTGATCACCGTGCCGCCCCAGCTATGCCCGACCAGGATCACCGGCCCGGCGACGCGATCGACCGCGCGCTTGGTGGCGGCGACATCGTCGGCAAGCGATGTTAGCGGGATCGAGACACTGACCACCGACACGCCCTGCTTCTGGAGGATCGGGATCACTTTGTCCCAGCTTTCGGGGTCGCCAAAGGCACCGTGGACGAGGACGACGGTCGGCTTGGCCGGTGTGGTCTGGGCGAGGGCGCCGCCGGCAGTCAGGGTCAGCGTTGCGGCGGCGAAAGAACGAACGAGCTTCTTCATTTCAGATACTCCAGTCGAAAGAGAGGGATCGGGAAGGCTTATTTCGGCAGGTCGATGCGATAGAGCCGCACCGGCCACTCGCGTGGCTTGTCGGCGCCGGAGAAATTCGGAGAGCGATCCATCTGGGGCACCGGCAGCCAGAGGCGGTGGCGGGCGTCGAGAAACGGCGCGTCCACCCAGTGCAGCCGTGAATCCTGCATCACGGTGGTGATCGTCCCATCGGGCGCACGGCGCCGGATCGCATCGGTGGCGAGATCGCTGAAATAGAGGCTGCCGTCCGCATCCATCACGGTGCCACCGACGGGCGGCAGGTCGGCCCAGGGTTCGACATGGGCGGCAAGCCCGGCGTCACCAAGCGAAGCATCGTCGAGATAGCGCGTCTCGATCCGCGACCAAGGGCCCTCGAGCGGCGCATAATAGAGCCAGCGGCCATCCGGGCTCAGCTCGAACGGATCGGAGTTAACCCGCAGCGGCTTGCCGTCCGCCGTGCGCAGCACCCGGCCCGAAAGGACGATGTCGCGGTCCGCCGGCGCGGTGACGGAAGAATGACGGTCGAGCACGCGCCGTGCGGCGCCGCTATCGAGGTCCAAGACGATCAGTCCCGGCCGCCCGGCGTCGGTGAGATAGGCGTGGCGCCCATGGATACGGACATCGTCGACGTAGCTGCCCGGCTGCGCGACCTCAGCGGTGAAAGGATAGATGCGCACCACCTCGTTGGTCGCGAGATCGATCTTCACCAGCTTGGCGCCGCCCGGTAGCGGATCGCCGCCAAAGTCCGGGGCGCCGGTATCGACGACCCAGAGCGCACCGCCCGGATCGAGATGGATGGCATTGACGTTGACGAAGGCGCGCGCCGGATCGGCACCGGGGCGCCAGCCATTCCAGGCCATGTCGGGATAGGGCGAGACCGTCTTGCCCCGCGCGATCCCTACCGCGGGTCCCTTGGAACCCGTCCAGCTCGGACCTGCCACGAAAACCCTGTCTCCGACGACGGCGACGGCGTTCCAGACCATCGTGTCGCTTTCAGCGGCGACGGTCAGTTCCGCGCTGGGAGTTTCCTGCGCGCTGACACTGGCAGAGACAAGCAGTGCCGCAGCGGAAGCCAACGGCACGGCCATGCGGGCGCGAACGCCGCGGCGGCGGACTGGATCGCAAGAGATGCGCGACATGATCTGGCTCCTCGGTTGATGGAGCAAGGATCGCCGGTTCAGTTTCGTTCGGCCATGGCCAGTATGGCATAGGCACCATTCATGGTTGAATGGCGCACCTTCTAGAGCGGATCGGTCACCGCTTCGGAGAGATGGTCGACGAGCGCGCGCAATCGCCGCAGCCGCTTGAGATCGGCATGATAGCCAAGCCAGATGTCCCGCCCGGGCAGGGTTTCGCCGACATCGACGCGGGTCAGCCCGAACTGCCGCCCGAGCAGACGGGGTAGAACCGCGAGCCCGGCGCCGCGCGCGCAGGCTGTCGCCTGCACTTCGCGGCTGTTGCTGCGGATCGAGAAATGCGCCCGCGGGAACCGCCGCCTGAGCCAGGCGATGTCCGCCACCGTATCGAACTGCGTGTCCATCGTGATCAGCGAATGGCCCTCGCCGTCCGATGCGCCATCGGGAGCGCCGCGTTGCTCCAGATAGTCGGGCGAGGCGAAGAGATCGTAGCAAACATGCGTGAAGCGGCGCTGGACGATATCGGGTGCGTCGAAAGGCAGGAGGCGGAACACCAGATCGGCTTCGCGTCGATCAAGGCTGAGCAAGCGGAAATCGGCGACGATCTCGATCGTCACCTGCGGATGCCGCAGGCTGAAGCTCGCGACAATCGGCGCCAGCACGATATTCGAGAACCAATCGGACGACGACAGACGGAGTTGTCCCTGCAGTTCGCCCTCGTTGCCGGCGAACTGCCGCTGCAACGCGAGCGCCTCTTCCTCCATGCGCTCGGCATGGCGCAGCATCGCCTCCCCCTCGTCGGTAAGGCGGAAACCGTTCGGAGTCCGCTGGAACAGAGTGCATCCGCATACCTCCTCCAGGGTGCGCAGACGCCGGCCGGCGGTCGGCTGGCTCAGGCGAAGCTGCGGCGCGGCCGCGGTGAGCGTGCCGGCTCGCGCGATGGCGAGGAACAGGCGGAGATCGTCCCAGTCGAGGCGCGCATAGTTCATGCATTGATGCATAGCCCGCATACAAAGCTGGCGGTAGTCATCCAGCAGTGAATGGGCGACATTCTTCGCGGCTGGAGATCCCCTCCGAAGCGCTGTCGAGGAAACCGTCATGCAGATCCACATTCTCGCCGCCCTCCGCAACACGAGCGCCGTCCCGATTGCGGTGTTGGGGGGCCTTCCGATCGCGCTGGCGATGCTGACGGCCGCCCCGGCGGCGGCGCAGGTCGCACCCGCGGCATCGTCTGCGCCGGCGGTCACCCCCGCGCCTGGGCTGGGGATCATCCCGAACGTCAGCGGTCACACCGCCGCAGCCCCTACGCTCTACGATCTCGATGCGCAGCCGGTGGAGCAGATCTCGCCGCTGATCCGTCGCCAATATCTGAACGGCGCGCAGTCGACGTTCGTGAAGTGGACCGTCAAGGCCGGCGCGGTTTTCCCGCTTCACCACCACGCCAACGAGCAGATCACCTGGATCACCCAGGGCCGCTGCGAGGTCTTTTCCCAGGAGAAGAAATATGTGCTGACCGCCGGCTCGATGCTGATCGTCCCGCCAAATGTGCCGCACGAATTCCGCTGCACCGAGGATAGCATCGACATCGATTTCTTCGCGCCGGGTCGGCAAGACTGGGCCGACGGCGTCCCCTCAGTCGCGGCAAAGCCGTAAGCGATCGCCGCAAATTCACATCAGGGAGACAGATATCATGGCGCATGAAATGCGGGCAGCCGTTGTCGAGGAGCATGACGGCCCATTCCGAATTTCCCGATTGCCTGTCCCCGTGCCGCAAGCGGGCCAGGTGCTGGTGCGGATCCACGCGAGCGGCGTGAACCCGCTCGACACCAAGATCCGGGCCGGCAGGGCCGGTCATGCACGTCAGCCCTTGCCCGCTATCCTGGGCATGGATCTCGCCGGGACCGTGGAAGCGATCGGTCGGGGCGTGACGCAGTTCCGGATCGGCGACGAGGTCTGGGGCATGACCGGTGGTGTCGGCGGCAAGCAGGGCAGCCTCGCCGAATTCGCCGCCGTGGATGCGGCACTGCTTGCGCCCAAGCCAGCGAAACTTGCGATGCGTGAGGCGGCGGCGATGCCGCTGATCTTCGTCACCGCATGGGAGGGGCTGGTCGATCGCGCCGATGTCCAGGCGGGGCAGAGCGTACTGATCCAGGGCGGCGCCGGCGGCGTCGGCCATATGGCAATCCAGATCGCCAAGGCCCGCGGAGCTCTGGTCTATGCGACGGATCGGCCCGGTCGCGCCGACTATCTCGCGGGGCTGGGCGCGGTTCCGATCGATCGCGACATGGCAGTTGAGGATTATGTGGCGCTCCACACCGGCGGCAGCGGCTTCGATGTCGTCTACGACACGGTTGGTGGATCGGTGCTTGATGCGTCGTTCCACGCGGTCAAGCGCTTCGGCCATGTGGTGAGCGCACTCGGCTGGGGCACCCATTCGCTAGCGCCGCTGTCGTTTCGCGCCGCTACCTATTCGGGCGTGTTTACGCTGCTGCCGATCCTGACCGGCGAAGGACGTGCGCACCATGGCGAGATTTTGCGCGAGGCCGCGAACCTGGTCGATGCGGACCTGCTTTTTCCGACGTTGGACGAGCACCGCTACACGCTGGAGACTGTCGCCGAAGCCCATGACGCGATCGCCGATCGATCGGCGCGTGGCAAGCTGGTCGTCGACATCATCCGCTGAGCTGCCGGGAGGATATGATGCGCAATCCCAGACGGACATTCGCCGCGACGCTGCCCTCCGTGCTGGCGGTTCTCGCATCGGCCGTGTTTTTCGGCCTCAACGCCATCGCATCGAAAGCGCTCTATGCGCCGCCACAAGTCTTCGACCCCGTATCGCTGTTCGTTGCGCGCGGCGTGTGGTCGCTACCGTTGTTCCTATTGCTAGCGCTGGCGACCCGCCCCCGTCCGATGCCGCATTTGTCCTGGGCACATGTCGGCCTGTTCCTGTTGTGCGGGATCGCCTATGGCCCCGGCACCAATGCGCTGTCGGCGCTTGGCGCCGGTGCGACGAGCGCGTCGCACGCTGTACTCCTGCTGAGCCTGTTCCCGCCGCTGGCGTCGTTGCTCGCGGCGCTCTTTCTCCGCGAGCGACTCAGCAGGTTGCGTATCGCGGGAATTGGAGTTGGCGTAATCGGCGCGGCGACGCTTACCCTGTCGAAATCCGGCGCGGGCTCCTCGCTTGCCGGCGATGCCCTGATCGGCGCGTTCCTGCTGACTTGGGCGGTGCTAACCCTGGGCGTGCGGGTGCTCGACAGATCCTATCCGCCGCTCTTCGTCGTCGGCGCGTTCGGGACGATCGGCAGCCTGCTCCTCGGCGCGATTGGTTTGGCGCTCGGCTGCGCCGATGCCGTGCTGATCCCGATCGTCCATGGCGAGCCGCGCACGATTCTCTGGTTCGATCTCGAACTGGTGCTGTTTCTGTCGCTGGGCGGGCAGCTGCTCCAGGGCTTTGCGCTGCGCTCGCTCAACATCGCGACGGTCGTGGCGCTGACATCCTACGGATCGATCTTCGCCGGGCTGCTGGCATCGGCGCTCGCATTGGGAGAGCGGCTGAGCAGCGGAGAGATTCTCGCCGCAGCATTTCTCGTTGCCGCATTGGGCCTGGCGCTATTCGGAGGGAGCCTTCGGCACCCTTCGCGCGCGGCCGGGTGAAAAACGTCGCCGCTACGAGAAACGCGAAGGCAGTGCGCGCGACGTTGCTATCGAACGGCTGCATTCGGGCGCACTGCTGACCGGCCGTCCCACGCAGCCTAATCGGCAGCTTCCTCCAAAACCGGACGTTCGACGGAGCTGATATGAACGACTGGCTCTGGTCGACTACTGCGGGAATGGACCGACATGGGGACAAAGCCGTTGTTCCCGGCTCGCCGCTTGAATGACGGCTTTCGGCGGGAGCGGCCGGTCCTGATTTGCACCGATTCCATCCTCTATAACTAACGTTGGGCCGCTTCCCGTCTGTCTCGTTTCAGCAGGGGGATTGTCGTCGCAGACCCTTGCGAACTGGCTTCGGACGTGCCGTTCAAAGCTTGAAAACGATCATTTTCTCCGCGGTCATCTCGCCAGCGGTATAGGGAATGCCCCCAACTCCATAGCCGGATGACCGCCGGCCCGCGAATGGCATCCAATCGGTGCGGAAGGCAGTATGGTCATTGACCATGACGGCCGAGGCGTCGAGACGCTCGGCTGCAGTGAGCGCAACGGCGAGGTCGCGCGTGAAGATGCTGCTCTGAAACGCGAACGGTAGCGAATTTGCCTCGCGGATGGCGCCATCGAGATCGGTAAAACCGAATATGCAGGTGACTGGGCCGAACACCTCCTCGTGCGACACTTTAGCCTGTTTGGGAGGATCGATGAGTATTGCCGGCGCCAGTGTCGTGTCACTAAGGCGTCCGCCTCCGATCGAGCGGGCGCCTCCGGACACGGCTTCCTCGACCCAACTGGCGACGCGCTCGGCTTCGGAAGGTTTAATCAGCGGGCCAACCTCGGTCTCGGCGAGCTGCGGGTCACCGACGCGCAGTCGCGAGACGCGCTCGGCGAACCGCTCGACGAGGGCGTCCTTGAGCGCTTCGTGGACGTAGATCCGTTGGACCGAGACGCAGACCTGGCCTGCGTGATAATAGCCGCCTTTGGCGAGCGGCTCGATGATCGCATCGATATCGGCGGTGCGGTCGATGATCACCGGCGCCACGCCGCCATGCTCGAGCGCGCAGCGCGTCCCCGGGGCCAGATTGGCGCGCAGATGCCAACCCACAGCGCCCGAACCGATGAAGCTCAGGAAGGCGACCCGTGGATCGCTCGCAAAAGCGCTCGACAGATCTCGGCTTTCGGGAAGCAATGTCTGTACCCAACCTTCCGGCATGCCGGCCTCCTGGACCAGCTTGACCAGCTCGAAACAGCAGAGCGGTGTCGCCGTCGCGGGCTTGACGATAACTGGACAGCCCGTGGCAATTGCCGGCGCAACCTGATGCACAATGAGGTTCAGCGGATGGTTGAACGCCGAAATCGCCGCCACCACACCGATCGGTTCCAGAATCGTCCAGGCACGTCGTCCCTCGCTGGCTGGGGTAAGCCCCATCGGTATCTCTGTGCCGCCCCGGGTGCGAAGCAGTTCGGCGGCGCTGCGGATTCCGTCGATGGCGCGATCGGTTTCGACCAACGCATCAGTGTAAGGCTTGCCCCCTTCGCGCGCGATGCGCGTCGCGAACGTCTCTCGCCGCTGCACGACCAACTCCGCAAGCCGATGCAGCACGGCCATGCGCTGATGCGCCTTCAGCCAGCCGCCTCGATCTTCGAAGCGCGCACGGGCGACGGTCAGTTTGCGTTCGAGGGTTGCCGCGTCGTCCGTGGGCAGATCGACGATATGTTCACGATCGAAGGCTTGCACAACTTCAAGCATGAGACCCTCCGAAATGGATGAACTTCAAGCAAGTGCGACCGCCTCGAGGATGAGCGCAGAGCGATCCGCTAGCGCGGGAATCCTCGCGAGATAATCTTGATAGTGGGGCGTCTGGCGGTGCGCCTCGGCCGCCTCGGAATCACGGTAAAGCTCGTCGAGGACGTAGCGCTCAGACAGGGCGGTATCCCGCCAGACATCCCAGCGCAGATTGCCCGGCTCGGCACGGCAATGGGGCGCCATGCTAAGCAGAAGCGTGCGCAGCTCTTCCGCCTTGCCCGGATGCGCCGTGAGGTGGGCCGTGATTTTCACCGGTGATTGCGACATGGCGTCCTCCGATAACTGATAGACCAACTCATGCCACAGCGGCGGCCGCTTTCAGCGCTTCCAGAAGTTTTTTGCCGAGCAGACCTGCCGAAGCAGGATTCTGACCGGTGATTAGCCGACCATCGACTACGACATGGGTCTCCCAATTGGCCGCCGATGAATAATCAGCGCCCTCAGCCCTCAGGGCGTCCTCAAGTTCATAAGGTACGTCCTCGCGGGCATAGTCATATTCTTCCAGCTTCGAAAAGGACGTCAGCTGCTTGCCCTGCACGAATGGCACGCCATCCCCGAGATCGACGCCGAGCAGCGAGCACGGCCCGTGGCAAACGGCGCTGACGATTTTGCCTGTGGTCCAGGCACGTACGACGGCATTCTGAACGGCGGTATTGCGCTGAATGTCCGCCATTGGGCCGAGACCGCCGGGCACTAGGATCGCGTCATAGTCTGCGGCGTCGACTTCGGACAATCTGCGGCTGCGATTCAATCGGCGGAATGCTTTACTCTCAAAGAAAGCCTTCTGGGCGGGGTCACTCTCATCATAAGCATCAAAGGGCGCCCACCCACCCGCAGGAGACGCGAACTCGACAGCTACCCCAGCTTGATCGAGTACTTCGAAAGGATGCGCAATTTCGGGGAAAAAGAAGCCGACCTTCCGGTTTTTTGGCCCAAGAACGGCTGCATTGGTCACGATAAACAGGACATGTTGGGTCACCGTGTTTTCCTCGTGTGATCTGAAAGAGATGTTTCTGCGAACGCTCAGCCCGGCATGGCTTCATATTGCGGCAAGGGTAGTGCCGGGGTCCAATCGAGACGCCGCTTCGTAAACATTTCCACGGCGGGCTTGATGCCGGTGGAATTGTCCATGCTGCCGATCATTACGAAAACTGTTTCAGGAAAGCCTTCCAGCTTACTGGTGAAAAGCCTCGAACCGCAATCAGGACAGAAATTGCGGTTGAGCGACTTGCCCGAGTCGGCAACGTATTTGAAGGGCTTTGGCTTGCCGCTGAGGACTGCGAAGCCGTTTTCTGGGACGCCAAGAAAAGTCGCAGCTTCCCCGCCCGACGCACGCTTGCAGTCCAAACAGTGACATACGGCAACGAAGCCGGGCTCGGCGTCGAACTCATATGTAATGGCACCACATGCGCATTTGCCAGAGTGCTTAGTTGTCATTTCTCGCGTCCTTCTAGCCATCGATCTGGGCTTCAATGCTGGAAAGTTACAACGGCGCGCCCGACGATTTTGTTGTCGCGCATGAGATCAATATTTTCGTTTATGTCTTCCAGAGAGATTGTCTCGATGGTGTGCTGGATCTTGCCTTCGGCAGCGAGAGCCATGACCTCCATGAGGTCTGCATTGTTACCCCAGAACGAGCCGTGGAATGTCTGTTCGCCATGCACGCGAGGAAACAACGGAACGTCGATGCGATCACCGATGAAGCCGACATCGGCATAGTGTCCGCCGATCGCGAGCCGGGAGAAGGCGAGCTGCATCATCTCGGTCGCACCGGCGCAGTCGATGATCGCGTCGAATTTGTCCTGGCCTGTGGCCTTTTTCAGCTCCTTGCCGACGTCCTCGGAAGATTTGCCCTCAATGGCGATGATATGATCGGCGCCATATCCCTTGGCGACCTGCAGCTTTTCCTCGTTGCGTGCCAACGCGACGACGGGCCCGCCGGCACCGAGCAGTTTGGCATATTGGACTGCGTAGGCGCCGAGCCCACCAATGCCGAACACGCCAATCACCCGATCCGGTCCTAGACCGCCAGCGTCGCGTATCTTCTTAAGGCCGCGATAGGGCGTGAGGCCCGCATCGGTGAGTGGTGCCAACTCTTCGAATTTGAGGTGCTTTGCCACCTTGATCACGTAGCGGGCAGGAACCGGAATATATTCGGCGAAGCCACCATAGGGTCCGAAACCGGGCCAACGCACATTCGGGCAGATATGCGTATCGCCGACCTGGCAATGCTTGCAGACGCCGTCGCCCCAGCCCGGCGATACGACGACGTGGTCGCCCTCCTCGAGACCGGCGGCCTTCGGCACCACGCTTCCCACCTTTTCGATCGTACCAGTGATCTCATGGCCGGGAATGACCGGGGGGGGAATGTCGCCATAACCTTGGAAAAAGCCATCGACCAGCAACACGTCCGAGCGGCACATGCCGCAAGCGGCAACCTTGACCAGAACCTCATCCGCCTGAACGTCGGGAATGGGGATGTCCTCGAGGACGAGCGGCTTATGATACTCGAGTATGCGCGCTGCTTTCATCGCTAGCTCCTTTCCCTAGGTTGATAGAATCCACCGCCGCGGCCGCCGCTTCGGCAACCGCGATATCTTGTTCCACCGTTCCGGCGCTGGCGCCGACCGCGCCTACAATTCTGCCATCGAGCGACACCGGTAGGCCGCCGCCAAAAATGACGGGACGCCCACCGTTGCTTTGCTCGATCCCGAACAGAGGCGCACCGGGCTGCGCGAGTTCGGCAAGATAAGACGTGCGCTTGTCGAAAAGTCGGGCTGTGACCGCCTTTCCGATCGCAAGATCTATGCTGCCGATGAGGGCCCCGTCCTGACGAACGAAGGCGATCAACGCGCCGCCTGCATCGACAATTGCGATGTTATAGGCGACGCCGAAGCTCGCGGCTTTTGCTTCAGCCACTTCGAGCATTTGTTTTGCGTCGGACAACGACAAGGTAGCGTAGGACCGTGGCATCTGCCTTACCATACTGATCGAGCATCGAGAGGCGCAGAAGGTTGCGCTCGCCTTCAAGCTCGCGTGACCACTTCGCTAACGGACATTCAAATTGGCAGTTGGCTCGCGATGATCGGTTACCTTACGTGACCGGTGATCGTCGAACGTTTATGTCTATTCTCAGTAGCACCTTGGGGCGGGTGTCGGTGGTAAAAATCGGTAAATTCGAATAGTATGGCGCTCTGCAAGGCTTTTTTTGATGTTACTCGTGATAAGCAGTCAGCAAGCGGGAAGGGCCCAGCGGAGCAAAGCCATGCAGCGGTAAGAGCGGGGAGGCGCAATCGCCGATGGAGAATACGGACAGTCCGGATGGCCGGGTCTATTACTTCGGCGACTATCAATATCTGCCCAATCGTCAGTTATTGACCCGCAATAACATGCCAATTCCTTTGGGAAGTCGGGCGCTGGATCTGCTTCATGCCTTGGTCAAGCAATCAGGAAGCATGGTCAGCAAGCAGGAGCTGATGCGATCGGCTTGGCCCAACACGTTCGTCCATGAGGCCAATCTTAAGGTCAATATCGCCGCGCTGCGGCGCGCGCTCCGATCCGGCGCTCAGGAGACATCTTATATCGCGACCGTGCCAGGCCGCGGTTATCGCTTCGTAGCGCCGCTGCAGATACTCGAACCGCCTCCAGGCAAGACCATGCCGGCGGCGGTAAGAGCTAATACCGGACAACTGCCTGCGGCATCTCCACTTATCGGTCGGGAACAGGCGATCGCCGACGTCGAAGACGCACTCGCGGAAACGCGAATCCTGACGATTGTGGGGGCGGCCGGCGTTGGGAAAACGAGTCTTGCGATAGCCCATGCCAAGCAAGCGGCAGAAAGGTTTGAAGACGGCGTCTGTTTCGTAGATCTATCGGCGATCGACGATCCTCAATTCGTAGTTCCGGCGATCGCTTTCGCCCTCGGACGTGACAGCAATTTCGTCAACACATACGCCGGCCTTGCGGCCGTGCTGCGCGGACGAAAGGTCATGCTTATTCTCGACAATTGCGAACATTTGTCCGGAGCCGTGGCTAGTGTCGCGGATTATCTATGTCATTTGCTTCCAGACCTCTCACTCGTCGCCACGAGCCGCGAGCCGCTCCGATGCCGTTTGGAATTGGTATATCGGCTGCCCCCCCTTCTCTGTCCGCCGGAAGAGAATGAAGCTGCGACGACGATGGACTTTTCGGCCGTTCAGCTGTTGGTCCATCGGGCGCAAGCGCAGGGCTATCTTCTAAAGGAAACAGACCTGCCAGCACTCGCCGCGATCAGTCGGCGCCTGGACGGTATCGCGCTCGCCATCGAACTGGCGGCATCCCAGATGGCCGCCCAGGACCCTGCGACGCTCAGCGCCATACTAGCATGCAGCTTCGCGACGCTCGTATCGGACACCGATGGGGCGCCCCCTCGGCATAAGACGCTAATGGCGACACTTGGCTGGAGCTACCAATTGCTGTCCGGACCAGAAGCAAGGCTGCTGCGCCATCTTTCAATGTTCAGTGGAGGATTTGGGCTTGATGACGCAGTCGGTGCCGCGATCCATCTGCAGAAAAATGCCGACGATATTGCCACATGGCTTGAGAATCTGGCTTCAAAGTCACTTCTAACCGTGTCCTATCGGGAGGGACGGCGATGGTATCGCCTGCTTGATACGACGCGAAGTTTCGCAAGCGAGCGGCTCCGCCAAGCAAATGAACTGCCGGCAGCTATGATCGGATTTTCGCATCATCTGCTTTCCCGATTTGAGCAGGCGGAATCGGAATGGGCTTGGCGCACGAGAGAAGACTGGGCAGAATTATATGGTCCCTGCGGAAACGATCTGCGCCGGGCGATCGATTGGTCATTTGGCCCGGGTAACAATACTGAGCTGGGTATTCGGCTCACTGTTGCGGGCATTACGCTATGGTGCGAACAATCCTCCTTCTTGGAAAATCGAACCCGCGTGCAGACCGCTCTGGATGCCGCCAACTTGCTTCCCGCTAGCGATCGTAGTCTCAAGATGAAACTCATCGCCGTTCAAGGCATCAATCTGTGTCAAGCAAGAGAGTTCGCATCCGCGGTAGAACTCCTGAAAGAAGGCATCGGGCTTGCAAATGAGCTGGGCAGTATCGAGTATCGCGCTAGAATGAGTGGTCTGATGGCGGGCGCACAATTCTTCATGGGCCGACATCGCGAGGCGCTTGCCTCGCTTTCCCAACTTCGCGCCATTGTAGATGTCGCTGATCCAAGCTCGGTGGAACCAGACATCCGGTGGCATGAACTGATGATCGGCTTTTGCCGCGGCGATATCAGCCACGCCTACGACGGCCTGGAGAAACTCGCGCGCGAATATTCCACCGTCTCCCATCGGTCGCAGGTATCCAGGTTCGTGATTGATCGTTTTGTTGCTATCCGGACATTTCTAGCCGTGGCGGCATGGGCGATCGGGAAGCCCCGACAAGCGCTCGAGATAGCGACCGAGGCTGTGGAGGCTGCGACCAGCCTTGAGCACGCGGTGTCAAGTGTCTTCGTCTTAGGGCTGGGGGCAATTCCCGTCGCATTGTTTAACGGAAACTTGGATGTGGCGCAGATATGGGTAAATCTTCTGCGCGACAACATCGTGCTGATCCAGGACGAAGTGTGGGCTCCAAACGCCCGTCTCTATCAGGCTGCAATCGATAATGCCCAAGGTGCGCCCGGAGCCTTGGAAAAGATGCGCAGTTCGATCGATGAAATGATTGAGAGCGAAATGTTGGTTCATGCACCAATGCGACTCGCCCTCCTCACAGATGCAGCGTTACAGAAAGATCGGCTCGACATCGCCCAAGTCGCCCTGGCCCAAGCGGTTCACTATGCGGGAAGAAATGGGGAAAATTGGAGTGACTCCGAACTCTTTCGGCTTGAGGGATTGATGAGTTGGCATAAGGGCGACTTGATTGATGCCAAGCGCCTCCTCAGGAAATCGTATCAAGTTGCGGAAAGAGACAATGCGCTCAGCTTTCAGTTGCGGGCAGCAATCGGATTGGCTGAATATGAGCTGGGTTCTGGCTCCCCAGACGGAGCGGTCGCCAGGCTCGCCGTTCTGTGCGGCCGTTTCAAGGGCGACGATTCCTCGGTTGACCTAACTAAGGCACGAGCGCTCCTGCAGAGTTTGGCACCACGCCCAATTCAGGCTGAAATTCGTCAGCCAGATAGCTGACATTACGGAAATGAATGAACGGCCGCTTTCAGGTTAATCGAATGGCCGGTTCCATGTCTGATTTCAGAGCGGCTTCTGCCCGTCTGCTCAAGCAAATGGCAACGGTAGGTTTCGGCGAGAGCTGACATTCACGGTGGAGCACTGGAACGACGTAAGTTGGTCGGAAGCCGCCGCGCCGGCCTCGGCCGAGATCGCCGACATAGCCGCTATAAAAGCGCTGGAGTGAAATACCCGAAAGCTGCCGCTTATTCATGATCGAGCGGATCGCAATCGGCCGTCCTGACTGGTGGAAAGCCGAATGGCTGTTTCGGAGCGGTAGGCTGAGGTAAGCGGACGTTCATTGGTCCATTGAAAGAACAGCACCTTTGCTCCCAAACCTACACCGGCAATAACTGCCCACAGCTTCCTCAAGCCGGATTATGGCGAATATCCACATACGAGGCGGATAACGGCTGTCCCACGATGCGAGTGTAAGCGTCCGGCGATCAGCGTTGAATGGCGCCTGCCGCTTCAGTCATTATTGCCTACCCGCGAAGCCATGGTAGGCAGCGTTCTATGGCAACGACGTATTATTTCCTGTCCGCTCCGACAGAGCAGGATGTTCTGAATTGGTTTAGGGGACAGGCTGAAGCAGCCGAGGAGCATCCGAACGATGATCGCGTGCTGTTATTTTATCGCCAGTACGGGCCACTGGCTCAGAATAGCGATGGCTCGCCTGACGCTACGATGTCACCGCTGGTTTCGATTTTCTTTCCAAAGGTGAGGCGCAGTGCGCTTTGGACTGTTGGCGAGGTCCATTTTCTCTACAAGTCCAAGGCTGGGTTCCCTGATTTAGAACGGCTTCGTAAAAGGTTCCAGAAGTGGCTGCAAGACCATCCGGTCGCTTGGGAGAGGCAGCAGGACGGCCGCGAAGGTTATGGATATTATCTGGAAGGCGGCATTCAAAATATTGCCGAGAGGGTATTTGCCTTGCCGACAGGCAGCACCGCGCTTGAAGCGGGGCAATACTTTGTAGCCGAAGGCGCTGGTGATTATGTGCTGGATACGCTGTGCAAGACTTTGCGTCTGCGTGGCGTTAGTTGCTCCTAGCAGCATTATCCCCCTTGGCGACAAACTGATCATGGTGGCGTGGGGTCCAGTTCCACGGCAGCAGTTCGTCGATCCGGTTGATGGGATGCCCGTTGCCAATCCGTTCGAGCACATCGGCCAGCCAAACCTGCGGGTTCACATCGTTGAGCTTGGCCGTCTCTAGCAGGGAGTAGATGGCGGCAGCGCGCTCCCCGCCACAGTCGGCACCAGCAAAGAGCCAGTTCTTCCGGCCCACGGCTATGCCGCGCAGGGCGTTCTCCGCAAGGTTGTTGTCGATCTCAAGCCGCCCGTCCTCGGTATAGGCGAGCAGTTGGGGCTTGAGCTTCACGGCATAGCGCAGCGCCTCGGCCAGCGGTGATCGTGCGGATGCTTGCGCCAGCACACCGTCAGCCCATGCGAAGAAATCCAGCGCCCGCAGCCTGGACAGCTTGCGTGCCTTCCGGCGGTCATCGGCAGGATCGCAGATAATGCCACGCTCGACATCATAAAGCTCACGGATGAGCCTGAGCCCTTCAGCAGCGACGGAATGCGGATCGGCCTTGTAGACATCGTGCAGCTTGCGGCGCGCATGTACCCAGCAGGCGACAGGCGTTATCAGCCCCGGCTGACGGTCAGGCGCATAGAGGCGTTCGAATCCGGCATAGGCGTCGGCCTGCAGGAAACCCGCAAATGTCCTGAGATGTTCGCGCGGGCGTTCGCCCTTGCGATCCGGGCTGTAGCGAAACAGCGCCGCTGGCTTATCGCTCGGCCGCCATCGTCGGTTGTCGCGCAGATACACCCATAATCGTCCCGTCGCGGTCTTGCCGGTTCCCGGAGCCAGAACCGGGACGGGCGTATCGTCGGCATGGAGCTTGGGGCTGGCCATGACATGATCGGCGATGCGACCGACCAGCGGCTGCAACAGCCAACTGACCTGTCCCAGCCAGTCGGCCAAGGTGGAACGACTGAGATCGACGCCCTCGCGAGCATAGATGCGCGACTGCCGATAGAGCGGCAGATGATCGGCGAACTTCGACACGACCACATGCGCCAGCAGGTTGGGACCGGCTCGGCCACGCGGGATCGGCAGGGAGGGCGCCGGTGCCTGGCTGATCGCATCGCAGCGGCCGCAGGCTAGCTTGGGGCGGACATGGCGCACGACGCGGAAACGGCCCGGCACATACTCCAGCACCTCGGTCACGTCCTCGCCCAGCTTGCCCATGGCACCGCCACAGGCGGAACAGCCTTCGACATCGGGCGCGACATGCACCGTCTCATCGCGTGGCAGGTGGTCGGGCAATGGCAGGCGCTTGGGCTTCCGGGCCGCTGGTGCTCGTTCTTCCGTTGCTGCCGGTTCGCCAAGGGCGCATGCGGTATGGGCATGTTCGGCTTCGAGATCCTCCAGCGTCAGTTCCAGTTGATCCGCCATCTCGGTGATCCGCTCGGACGACTGACCGAACTTCATCCGGCGTAGCCGGGACAGCTGGATCTTGAGCTTCTCGATCTGGAGCGTGGTCAGCTTGACCGCGTTGCGGGTCGCCTCATGGGCCGCCCGCTCGGCTTCCAGCGCCTGTTCCGAAGCGGCGATGCGCGCCTGCATATCGGCGAAAAGCGCACGCAATGCATCAGGATCGGCAGGAAGGTTGATCTCGTCGGCGGACACGGCTCCCCATAGCAAAATGGCCTGTACGAACCAAGGAAAATGCCCGATTTTACGTGACTTTATGCCTACATCTGCACCGGCAGACGGGGCGCTTCCGGGGCGATGGTGCGCCGCCAGTCCATCGCTTCGATCAGTAGCGCAAACTGCGCCGGCGTTAGCACCACGCCGCCCTCGACCAGCGGCGGCCATACGAAGCGATGCCGTTCCAGGCGCTTGGCAAACAGGCACATGCCAGAACCGTCCCAATGCAGCGCCTTGAGATAGTTGCCGCTCCGGCTGCGGAACAGGAAGACATGACCGCAATAGGGCTCGACCGCGAACAGCGGACGCACCAGCGCCGCCAGGCCATCGAACCCCAGACGCATGCTGACCGGCTTACTTGCGAGATAGACCTTCGTGCCCGGTGCCAGTGAGATCATGAAATATCCCGCAAGGCCCGCAACACGCGGGCCAGTGCTTTCTCGTTCACATAGCTATCCACCGACAGGCGAACGCCGCTGGGCAGGTCGATCCCGATCTCGCCGGGGCGTGCACCGGGATGCGGGCGGGTTAGCTCTTCCATCACCGGCATTGTTGGGACCGGATCAGACCGTGCCGACGGTGGTGTAGCAGGAACGGTAGCGACAACACCCTCCGGCACGGTGCCATATGAAATGAAGGTCAGCGGCTCGCTGGATGCGAGTGTGGGCAACGCCGAAGGTAGACGTTGTTCGTTCCGCCAATGTTCTTTATCGACTATAGGGTCCATTCGGAGCCCACCATGCACGCCTCTCTCCTTTCGATCCTGCACATAAGCGATTTTCACTTTACGAAGCGCAAGCTGAGAGATCAGAAAGTCGTTGTGGACGCGCTCGTCAAGGATCTCGAGCAACTTTGCATTGGCCACAGGCGCCCAGATCTTGTCATTTTCTCTGGGGACTTGGTGAACTGGGGCGGTGTGGACAGCCACGCCGATGCATACGATTTTTTGCTGGCTCGAGTTGCCGGGGCTACCGGATGTAGTGACGAGCGTACCTTCATCGCGCCCGGCAATCACGACTTATCGCAGGCCGCTGTGACGACCGCTAAGGCAATCCACGAAGAGTGGCGGGGTGCGGCTAACGATACAGACGCCATGAATTCTTGGTTCGAGAAGAACGCATTTGATGACATTTCACAAGCCAAGTTTGGCGCTTACTTCGAGCTTGAGCGATACATGAGCGAAGGGTCTCTTCGTCACCGAAACCAGTTCGTCTCGGTGTATCGAATCGATGCTTTGAACATCGACGTAGTGGTCGTGAATACCGCTATGCTTTCAGTTGGGGGGCATAAAGACTTCCCGAAAGACGAAGGGCTCTTAGCCGTTCCGGAGTACGCGTTGCTCGATGCCGCCTCTGCTCTCACCGTCGGATCGTATCGCATCTACGTTACGCACCACCCTTTCGAGATGTTAAGCGAAACTGGCGCACGTCTGCTTAGACGATCTATCGAAGAGAATGCAAATGTCCACCTATTCGGGCACATGCATGATCCGGAGTCTCGAAACACTGTCGGTTTCAAGGGGCAGCTATTCTCCGACCAGGCGGGCGCGGTATTTACTCAGCGGACGAAGGCGTACATCGGATACTCGCTTATCTCAGTGGATCGACAAACCAACTACTACGAGACGCATCTGCGGACGTACTTTGACGATCGTAAGGCTTTTGACGAGGCACGCGACGTTCTTCCGAACGGAAAATTCCACTCGTCGCAGGAAGCAAGTCAGTTCTGGCGGACTGTAGCTACACCGGTCGATGATCGGGCGTTTCGTGTTCATTTGGCTGGCTCGGCGTTGAACGCGCTCCGAGCAGAAATGGAGGAGAATGGCGCTGATTGGGAGGCCCATGAACGCTTCGTATCACCTCCCTTGAAGCGGACATTTGTGCAGACTGCGGCAAGCGATGAGGTGAAAAGCACCGTTGAGTCTCCTGTCGTGTTCGACGACTTTGTCGACGACGAAGGCAATGCGATCATCTATGCCTCAGCAGAGTACGGCCGTACGACGGTACTGAAGGAGCTAGCGTTTCGCATGCTGTCTGATGCGGAGACGGTTCGCTTTCCGCGCTTGCCGATAATGGTCGACTTCGCTGACGTTAAGCAAAACGTCTCTAACCTCTTTCGCGTTGTACGTGGTCGTGCGCCTGAAGCTCCCGAAGGGATCGACGTAGCATCTTTGTTGAAGCTCGGACATGCCTGCCTGCTCTTCGACGATGTCCATTTCGCTGACCTGCGTCGCATGCAAATCCTGCGCGATTTCGTGAAGACCTATCCCAAAGCGCGCTATGTGTTTTCCGCGCCGAAAAGTTCCGCGGCCCCATTCGGCGCACACGTTAACCCCGAGATGCCCATTCACTTCGACTTCGTTGAACTGTGCGTGTTGCGCAGACGTGACATGCGCCAGCTGGTGGTGAAGTTTAATGGTTGTCGGGACGTGGATGTCGTACTTGATCGCTTGCAATCAGAATTCCAGGAAATCAATCTACCGTTCACCGCTGCAAACGGTAGCATTTTGATGTCCATCTACGAAGTGCAAAGCGGCTTCAGGCCTATCAATAGGTCAGTGCTGATCGAGCAGTTCATCGACACGACCCTGAAGAAGGCTGCGCTTGAGCAGAGCCGGCGCGAGACTTTCGACTATGCGAACAAGACAGCGCTGCTGGCTCACGTCGCCGGATGGATGGCCAAGCAGAACGACTACACGCCGACTTTCCAGGAAGTAACATCGGTCATGAAGGCGTACCTGGATCGCTTGGGCCTAAATGCACCACTGACCGATCTGATGGCAGAGTTTTTTCAGGCACGGATCTTCGTTACGAAGCCTGACGATCGCCTTAGCTTCCGCTACCGGGCGGTCCTCGAGTACTTTATAGCTCTGCAGATGAGCGTCGACCAGATGTTCAAGACCTGGGTGATGGACGAGGATCGCTACCTTCAGTTCGTTAACGAAATCCAGTACTACGCAGGTAAGCTGCGTAATGATGCCGATGTTCTTGATGAGATTGGCCGGCGCTTTGAGGCGGTGATTGTTGAGGTAGAAGGTGAGGGAAAGCCCTTCGATCCGCACCAGTTAGAAACGATCCGCTTGCCGGGCAAGGATGGTGAACTGGCTAATGATCTTTTGGAACAGCATTTAGAAAAGCCGCTAACCGAAGAAGAGCGGGACGAGGAGCTTGAAACCGAACTGCCGCAAGATGTCGAGAAGCGACAGGAAGTCTTTAGACCGGAAATCAAAGATCCAGGCCAAAAGCTGCTTGTAGCGCTCGTTCTTTATTCCGGCGTCCTTAAGAACATGGAGCTTGTCGACGACGACCGCAAGCGACGTCATCTAGCCGCGCTGTGGAGAGGATGGTCGGTCTTCTGGCTACTCTCTCTCATGATCGTGCCTGAGATCGCCCGTCATCGGCGCTTCCGCATCAATGGTGTACTCTACGAACTTAAGGCACCGCACGGGATGTCCGACGCGGAACTAGCTCGAATTATGTCCCTGCAGATGCCCACAAACATCGGGCAGATGGTCGCCGCGAATTTGGGCACGGAGAAATTGGAACGTCAACTCGTTGAGCCGCGGCTTGATGATACAACGGATCCGTTGGCGTTCGAGTTTCTCCGCACTGCACTTGTCGCTGATCTTAAGTTGGCTGCAACTCCCGGCTCTATCAAGTCGGCGCTCGATCGTTTTCGGCCTAGCCCCTATTTGTCCGAGGCTCTGGTGTGGAAGGTTGCTGAATTGAGACGAATGGATCGGATCGCGCAGCCCCACCTTGACGCGATTAGGGCGCCGGTGGCCGGAGCCCTTGCTGATCTGCGGGGAGGGTCGAAAAAGGACCGGGAAAACGAGAAACAGCGTCAACTGCGGCGGTTCGATCAGGAGAAATTAATGTTTAAGATGAAGCGGATCAGAGAAAAGGACTAGTCTGTCAGGGCCTCGAAGTGGCTCTATGGGTCTTCGGCTCCAAGTGCCTCGCTGAACCAAGGGCAGCTTATCGCAATTTCGCTCTTGAGACCGGACAGTCGCCAAGGTCCGACGAAGCAGACCTACCTGGCTGGGAGTTTAACAAGCGCCTTCAGCTGCGATACCGGTATCACGGTCGCGCTGCCAATCTTTACGACCTCAATCGTTCCATCAGCGATAAGCTCGTAGAGCTTTGACCGGCCGATGCCGATCATGCGACAAGCTTCGGGGATGCGCACTGCGAGCGGTTCCATCATCGGCACCGGTGTGCCGCTTTGCTCCTCCCCGCTCACTGCAACGACCTCAGCTTGATGAGCGCCGGGTCGGACGTACTCTTGGCCGGCTTACCTGCAAGCCGGTCCGCCACCTCGTCGACCACCTCGGCAAACAGCTTGGCACCGAGGGCCTGCGCTTCCCTGGACGGCGGCGTCTGCGCCGACGAGATCAGCTGGTGTCGCGCAATCCGCGCCATGATCTCCCACACAAGGGCCTCATTGCGACGCATCCAGTCGAGGTTGCGCTCGATGCGGGTGAGCCGTGAGCCTATCGCCTCGTCGGCCCTGGGCGCCTGCCGGCGCGTCAACCAGGCATCGAGCGCTTCGACGAGGATCTCCGAGCGCGCCTTGCCCGAGGACCGGGCGATGTGCGCGAGGCGCTTGCTCATGTCCTCGGGCAAGAACAGCTGGTGACGGGTCTTATAGGTTCGGGCCATGGCACCTGCTCGAGAGCGTGGGTGGTGACGAACCGGCCCAGGGGCAAACCAATCCGCCACCACGCACCAGTATTCTGCGGTGTGCAGATCCTGGGAATGGCGCACATGGGCCCAGATGAGGTCTGTTTGGTGCCACTCGTGCACGAGCCGCCGCTACATGCCGATGCTGGGACCACGGGATCGCCCCAGCGACCAGCTGATCGAGCCACTCTCGCGCATCAGCCCCGAGGCGTTTCGTCCGACGTACTTCTCCAGCTCAGGCCGCCAGGGCACGAGCGTGAAGTCGCGGGCTTTCTCGATCAGCGCATACTTGCCCGAGGTGAGATCGAGGCTGCGCTTGAAGGTACCCTCGATTGGTTGGTTCGGCTTGGCCTCGACGAAACGCAGGCCGAGCTCGCCCGAGAGCTGTCCCCCAACCGCCCTCACCTCGCGCTCGCGCAGCACACGCAGCAGATTGCGGCGGTAGACCACATCCTCACCCTGCTGGCTGGCAAGCCCCTGCTCGACCAGCCACTGCCGCCGCAGGTCCAGCGCCTTCCTCACCTCGCCGCCATACCCGGTCGGCGCCAGGTCGCTCTTCGCGGGTGCGGTGAGCTCGCGATCGAGCCAGGTCTCGGCGTGGGCATGGACCAGCTTCTCGACCGGCACCGGCGAGAGCACCTCGATGCGGTAAGGCTCGGCGCGCTGCTTGCCCTGCTCGTAGGCGAGCACCGTATCGAGATGATCGGGTGCGATCGTCCAGGTGCCGCTGGGATGGCGCTCGGGCTTGCCCGTGGCGCGCCGAATGGCCTCCAGACGCCGCACGTGCGCTTCGGCAAAGTCCTGTGTCGCGTTGGCATCGTGCTTCAGGTGCAAGTCGACATCGTACTTGCCGCCGCTGGCGGCGGCGACCGATACGATCGTGCGATCGGAGGCGCGTATATCCACTTGCTTGGGATCGAGCCGGACTGTCGCTCCGGTCGCAAGTGCCTGCTGGGTGGTGCCGATGTCGAGATAGTGGCTGCGACCGTCAATGCCGTCGACCACGAGGTAGCGCCGCTCGTGGTCTTCGTCGGCAGCACCGCGTCCCACGACCTTGCCGATGACAAGGCCGGAGGGCTGCTCCGGGACGATTGCGCGCGCCTTGGCGGGCTCATGCACCACCAGACGTTCGGAGGCCGATCCGATCGCCGGCTGTCCGCTCCTGACCCGATCGAATAGGTCGCCGGCAAGGTCGAGCTTGAAGCGCTGGTGCAGCGTGCGGACGATGTCGCCCCGCCGGCCCATGTCGGTCAGGGTCTGCTCGGCGGCAGGATCGAGCGTCCATGACAGCGGTCCGGTCTTGCTCGCCAGCTCCATGCGCTCGAGCACGCGAGCACGTCCCACGAGCAGCTGCTGGTACTCGGCATCGCCGGCCATCGGGCCTTCGATGCGCGCAAGGTCGACGACATGGTCCTTGGCTTGCCGGAGCAGATCGCGGTCGAGCCGGGTGAGCCGCTC
>Ga0207641_10000978_pt1 | contig 29225 bp, 25 predicted proteins | sample KBSSwiS62_FD_184306 | JGI IMG/M metagenome (GOLD analysis project Ga0207641, IMG submission 184306) | Switchgrass rhizosphere microbial communities from Kellogg Biological Station, Michigan, USA - KBS Switchgrass S6-2 (SPAdes) (version 2) | ecosystem: Host-associated > Plants > Roots >... | reverse complement strand
GACATTGGGAAGCAGCAGCCGTGCGTCGGATCGAATGCGCTGTCCGCAGCTGAATCCGACAGGCGCTGCAACGTTTGCCGGCCATCGAACGGTCATGCGCACCGTGCCCGAGGCGGGTTTCTGCACATCTTCGGTATCGGAGACGAATTCGACGGATGAGGTGCGTACGTCGATGCGTTGAGCGGGGCCTTCCTCCGGGAAACCGCTGGTCTCAGTGTCGGGTCCGTCTCGGACGGGTGCGGAGTCTATCACTGTGCCTTCAACTGTGCGCATCAGGCCGTCAGAGAGGGCAACGAGGGATGGATCCGGCGACGGCTGAGGCTGCATCTCCGCGCACCACACGCCGAGGATGCACCATAGGACTCCGAGCGGGAGCCATATCAGACGTTGCGCGCGAATGGCGGCGAGACCGGAGAGGACTGCGATAGGTGCAAGCGAAAGAAGCAGCCACGCAGGGCGCATCCAGAGGTAGTGTGCGACGACAATGCCAATGGCAAAAAGCCAGGCAGCGTGAAAGAGTGGGGCTCCGATTCGGGTTTCTTTTTGCGCTTGCAGCGCAACTGTCCCACGCTGGATCTGTTCAGCTTTCATGCGGCACGGAAGTTGAGAGATTGTTTATGGCCGCAAGGGTATCAGGATCACGATCGATGCAATGTGACCACCGTCTCAAGGTGGAAGGTCTGCGGGAAGAGGTCCGCAAGCGTCACGGAATCAAGGGAATATCCCGATGCAGTGAGAGCTTTCAGATCGCGCGCCAGGGTGGAGGGATCGCACGAAACGTAAACAAGCGCCGGCGTGCGGATTTCGCCAAGAAGAGAGGTGATCTCGGGGCCAAGTCCTGCGCGCGGGGGGTCGACGACGATGAGGTCTGGAGTCGCCGCGGGTGTTCGGGCTTTCAGGAAAGAGAGTGTATCGATGGTTGAGCTACGGCCGTTTGTGCCGTGGAGATTTTGAGTAAGGGCCTGCGTGGCCGCGGGCGCGGACTCCACCGCGATCACCTCTTCGAAGTGCCCTGCGAGTTGGCGTGCGAACAACCCGACGCCTGCATAGAGGTCCCAGGCCAGGCTGCCGTGATAGTCGGCGACGGCTCTTTGAACCAGAGCATCGATAAGCCAGCGGTTCACCTGAAAGAACGAGCCGTGATCAACGCGATAATCGGACCCCGCCGCGCGGTAGAGAATCGAATCCTCTCCCCAGCGGGCGAGTTGCTTTGAGATGGTGCCAGTGGAGTTTTCGTGGATGCACTCTGCGCCGGCGAGTTCGGGAACCCGGTCCTTCCAGGCAGTCGCAAATTGATCGAAGCCCTGTCCACGGGGATCATTCACGTAGATGCTGGCAAGCAATGCTTTCTCTTCCCCATCGCAGAAGAGTGACAATTCAGTTGGCCGAAATGCTGGTTTCGCGATGCGAAGGATTTCGGCGGCATGTAAAGCGGCCTTGATCAGCAGAGGCGCAGCAATTGGGCATTCCTTGATCGCAATGATCTCGTGCGAACGGCGACTGCGGTATCCGACGCTTCCGGCAGTATCGAAGGCGAGGCGAATGCGATTGCGATAGCCCCAAGGGCTGGCAGCGAGAACTTCGATCTCTTGCGGCGGTGGTACTCCGCCACGTTGAAGAGTTTCGCGAAGAATCTGCTGCTTCAGGCCGAGTTGCGTTTCATAGGTGGTGTGCTGATAACTGCATCCGCCGCAGATGCCGAAATGAGGGCAGCCCGCTTGAACGCGATCCGGGGACAGAGAAACGATCTTTTCGGGTTCCGCGTTTGCGTAGCTTCTCTTATCTTCGATGATGCGTATGCGGGCCTGCTCGCCGGGCAGAGTCAACGGAACGAAGACGGCTTTCCCTTCGAGGCGCGCGAGAAATGCGCCACCATAGGTGGGCTTTTCGATCTGGACCAGCGCGGTTTTGGCTGGCTTCATCGAAGGGCGCTGCGATGGGCGTGGTTTCATTGCTGGCTCATGTAGAAGAGGCTGAGCCGGGGAAGGCTGTAGTGGACCAGGAGCTGCTTCTGAACAAACTGGTGCTCAACCTGGCGCAGTTGTACGGCGCCCATGCGGCTGCGATAGGGCGCGAGTTCACGGGCGGCGTGCTCTTTGAGCCCTACCAGAAGGTCTTCGGGCGCTGCCGCCGTAAGCGCTGCAAATAGCTTTTCTTCGAGTACAGTGAGGACGCGCTCGAAGGATTCCATCTCTTGCGCGGCGGTAGTTGTAGATTTTGCCGCACGGGCTTCGGCGGCAAGCTCGCGGAGGCGCTCCGCCGTCGTCACGCATGCGTCGTGGGCAATTGCCGATGCTACGAGGGCGGTGGCTGCAGCTTCGAGATGCGAGGCCACCCGCTCATGTTCGAAACCAGTTTCGGCCTGAGCGGCGGCCACGAGCTGAGCGGTTCCGGCGCTGGCTTCGCGGAGTTCCTCAGAAGCCTCCATCACGGCCTGCGCACACCATGCCAGTCCGTTGACGCGGCGCATCCGGCCGCGCTTCTGGCGAGATTCGTACTTGTCGAAGGCGGCATCGATTCCACGCAGTACGGCTTCAAGAGGGATGCCCGCGTCGCGCCAGGTTTCGATCAATGCCCAATCAAGCGTGGAAAGCAGAAGAATGGAACCACGGCGCTGTTGAAAGCGCTCCTCGATTTCGGTGAAGTAGTTGAAGTAGTTACGCACGGCGGTTTTCAGTGCGCGCGACCGCGGGGGCGCACGTTGCGATTGCGCTCGAAGAGGATGCGAAGGCCATCAAGAGTGAGAAGATCGTCGATTTCGCTGATGTAGCGCGAATCGGCAGCGACCATGCGAGCCAGTCCGCCGGCGGCGATGACGCGGGGCTTGTGTCCCAGCTCAGCAAAGATGCGTTCGAGCATGCCGTCGACAAGGCCGATATAGCCGTAGTAGACACCGCTCTGCAGGTGGCCGACGGTATTGGTGCCGATAACTTTGGCGGGGCGTTTGATGTCGACGCGGCTTAGGCGAGCTGCTCGCGAGAACAACGCCTCCGCGCTGAGGCCGAGCCCGGGAGCGATTGCGCCCCCGAGGTATTCGCCTTTTTCCGAGATCACTTCAAACTTCGTAGCGGTCCCGAAATCGACGACGATACACGGACCGCCATATCGCTCGATTGCGGCGACACAGTCGGCAATGCGATCTGCGCCAAGTTCGGTCGGGTTGTCGACAAGTGCAGGCATGCCGGTCTTGATGCCGGGTTCAACAAAGAGAGGCTCCAGATGGAAGTAGGTTTCGCAGACCTGGCGAAGCGTCGAGTCAAGCGGCGGGACCACGGATGCAATGATGATGTTCGTCACCTGGCTCGGCGACAGGCCGTTCATCTCGAAGAGCTTCACGAAAAAGACGCCGTACTCGTCGACGGTTTGCGTGCGATGAGTGGTGATGCGCCAATGCGCTGCGAGGTCGAATCTCTCCTTCGGCGGTACAGGCTTGCCTTTCGGCGGAAGCCCGGCTTGCTCGTCGAGCCGATAAAGGCCGAGTACCGTGTTGGTGTTGCCTACATCAACTGCCAGGAGCATTGTTTTCCTTGTCTGTTTTTGGTGCGCGGATACCGCCGGTTTGTACGGTCACCATCCCCTGATCGGTGCGCACAAGGAGAAAGCCGCGTTCGTCGAGCCCCGCAGTAGTCCCGACGCATGCCTGGGGTCCATGAACCTCTACACGGCGATTCGAAATCCACGATGACATGAACGCAACGCGCGCCGTAATAGCCGCACGCAACCCGGTGTCCTGCAGTGCCCAGGTCTCGTGCTGCAGCGATTCTAGCAGGGAGATCAGCAGAACCTGGCGGTTGATGGTGCGCCCGGATTCCAAGTCCAGCGACGTGGCGGGCGTTGACAGATCGGGATCGAATGAACGCTGATGAACGTTGATTCCTATGCCGACGACGGCGAAGCTCGGTGCTCCGCCTTCGGTCTTCGACTCCACCAGGATGCCTCCTGTTTTGCGATCACCGATGAGGAGATCGTTGGGCCATCGGAGATCCACTTCGCGCCCTGCGGTGATACCGACGGCTTGTGCCGCTGCCAATCCTGCGGCGAGAGGGATGAGGGGCATGTGCTCAACCGCGATGCTGGGACGCAGAATCACTGAAACATACAGCCCCTGCCCTGCAGCGGATTGCCAGCCGTGGTCACCGCGTCCGCGTCCGGCGGTCTGCTCGTCCGTGAAGAATACCGAGCCGTGCGGTGCTCCCTGGCGGGCGGCCGCAAGAGCGTCGGTGTTGGTTGACCCGGTTACAGCGGTGTAGTGAAACTTGCCCGAATAAATGCTGTGGGCGAAGGCGGATTCGAGTGCTGCAACGTCGTACACGCTATGCCTGCTCCGCGACGATACGCATGGAAATGTCGGCTGCTTTTGCCGAATGGGTGAGAGCGCCAACGCTGATGAAGTCGGCCCCGGCCTCGGCGTAGGCACGAACGTTTTCGAGCACAATGCCGCCGGATGCTTCGACGGGAATCCAGCGATTCTCCTGGCGGATCCTCTCCATAGCTGTCTTGATCTGCGCCGGTGTCATGTTGTCGAGGAGGATTGCTTCAGCACCTATTTCGAGAGCATCTTCGAGTTCCTGCTGGGTGCGAACTTCAACCTGAACGCGATTGCCTGGCTTGCGTTTTTCAAGCGCATTCTTCACCGCGGTGCGCAGTCCACCGCCAAGGGAGATGTGGTTGTTCTTGATCAGGATTCCCGAAGCGAGATCGAGGCGATGATTGGTGCCGCCTCCACAGAGCACGGCGTACTTCTCAAGGGCGCGCAGGCCGGGAACTGTCTTGCGGGTATCGAGAATGTGCGCCTTTGTCCCCTCGATGGCATCGACGTATTGCCGGGTGAGAGTGGCGATGCCGCTGAGGTGCTGCATGAGGTTGAGAATGACGCGCTCGCAACTGAGCAACACACGCGCGTTGTGCCGGATGACGGCAAGAACTTGTCCTTTGCGCACGCGGACGCCGTCAAAGATCTCGGGGTGGCTAATGACTTCGTAGCGAGTGTGCGCTGCCGGGCGGGGGTCGAGGCGGGCGAAGATTTCGAGAAACCGAGGAACTGCGCCCAGACCGGCGAGCACGAGGTCCTGGCGGGCGATGACCGAGGCAGTGGCGCGCAGATTGGGATCGATCGTCACATTGGTGGTGGCGTCGCTTACGGCCTGATCTTCGATCAGAGCCTGCTCCAACACTGCTTCGATACGATGGCTTTTCCAGTCCATGTCGCTTCTTTCGATGACTCAGGGTTGGGTTTTGGCTCTCATCTGCTGGAGAAAGTTATAAATAACTTTCTTGACCCTGTCATCCGGGGTGTCTTTCAGAGAATAGAACTCGGTACCATCGCGCTTGTCGATTTTGAGGGTAAACCTCCTCTCTTTGTCGAGGAGCCACCCGAAGAGTCTGTGAGACAGGGTTTGCTGCTTCTCGGCATGGCGATCGATATAGCCGATTTTGCCCAGGTCCGCATACCAGAGGACGTGTACAAGCTCGCTCGAATCTCGGATGAAAAGGCGATGATTGGTCAGCAGGAGGTAGCGCTCGGGAACTTCCTTTTCGTGCATTGCACCTGACATATTTACAAAGCCGACAGGTGATTCCGCGCCGCCGAGAGCGGACGCCATGATCACCTTTTCCACTCCTTCAGGAAAGTGCGAAATCGAGAAGCAGTGATGCGCATCGCCGAAGAAGATGGTCGGCGGTGGTGCAACTCCGGAAAACCTTTCGGCGCTATAAGCGTTATAGACATCGTGACTGCGGTATTGCCTTTCAACAAAGCGGCGCTGCGGGTTGTCGAAGTGTTCGCAAAGTTCGCGATAGGCCACCTGTATCCGCTTGAACTGCTCTTCGGCTTCGAGGCGCTTGCGCTGGTTGTTCTCGTAGCGATCAGGGTGCCAGAGCTTGGCCGCGGTCCTGTACGCCTTGTGAATAGCAGATTTAGATCGCGGCGGATCGGCAATGCCCAACACAGGGAAATGCTGGAGACAGGTTCTGCATACACAGGCCATGCTTCTGGTTCGCTCAGCAACCCAGGGAATCGCGATCGCTGCGCAGTTTATCGAGGAGGCGTTGCGCCTCGTCGCGCTGCTTCTTCAAGCCCTCGACTATGTGAGCCGGAGCTTTGGCGGTGAAGCTGGGATTGCCGAGTTGGCGGTTGGAGTTGGTAACGTTCTTCTCCTGCTTCGCGATTTCCTTGTTGAGCTTTTCGCATTCGGCGGCTACGTCGATTTTGCGTTCGTAGACAACGGCCACGTCGAATTGCGAAGTGGCGTGTTTGGCGAGGCCGGCGGAGATCTCGTCAACGAAGCGAACTTTTGTGACGCGGGCAAGGCGTTCGATGATCGCGGAATTTCCGCTGATGACGAGCTTCAGGTGCTCGTCGATGCGCAGCTCAATCGGAACCGCGGCCTTTTCTTCGACGCCGATTTCTTTGCGGAGGGCGCGAATTTCAACGATCAGATTCTGAACCAAGTGCATCTGCTCGATCCCAGCAGTGTCGATGGCTGCGCTGGAGGCCTGCGGGAAGCGCGTCAGAGCGATCGATTTCGCGGGTGGCTTACCATCGTAGACCGCATGCCAGACTTCCTCAGTGAGGAATGGCATGAAGGGAGAGAGGAGCCGCAGAGAGGCTTCAAAGACGCTGACGAGCGTGGTGAGGGATGCCTTTGTGCGCGGCTTGTCGGCGCCTTCGCTGAAGTCGAGGCTCAGTTTGACGATTTCCAGATACCAGTCGCAGAAGCTGCCCCAGAAGAACTGGTAGATGGCATTCGCAGCATCATCGAACCGATAGTTGCCGAGCGCCTGGTTGACCTTGTCGGCAGTGGCGTGCAGTTCGGCAACAATCCAGCGTGATTCGAGAGGCGCGCCGGATGAGGCCGTCGGCATGGAGCCGAGCGCGGCTGTGTCGATAGTGATGCCGGCTTCGGCGGCACGATCGACATTCATGAACAGGAAGCGTGCGGCGTTCCATATCTTGTTGGCGAATGCGCAGTAGCCCTCGGTTCGAGCGATGTTGAATGCGATGTCGGTGCCGGGAGAGGCCATCGATGCGAGCGTGAAACGAACCGCATCCGTCCCGTATTGCTTCACGATTTCGATGGGATCGATGACGTTGCCCTTGGTCTTGGACATCTTCTCGCGGTTGGCGTCGCGGACGAGCGCGTGGATGTACACCTCGCGGAAGGGAACGGATTCCGAGAGTGGACGATCACTTCCGTCCGGCATCTTGACGTCGAGAGAGAACCAGCAGCCCATCATGATCATGCGGGCTACCCAGAAAAACAGAATGTCGAAACCGGTGACCAGCAGGCTGGTCGGGTAGAAGGCGTCGAAATCGGCCCGATTCTCAGACGTGATATTTGGCCAGCCAAAGACTGAAACGGGAAGCAAGCCGGACGAGAACCACGTGTCGAGGACGTCGGTGGACTGCTCGATTTTGTCCGATCCGCAATGGGCACATTTTGTCGGGTCTTCGCGGCTGACGGTCGTCTTGTGGCAGGCTGAACAATGCCAGGCCGGAATTCGGTGTCCCCACCAGAGCTGGCGCGAGATGCACCAGTCGTGGATGTTCTCCATCCAGTTCAGGTAGGTCTTCGCGTACATCTCTGGCGTGAACTTGATGTGGCCTTCTTTGACAGCGGCGATGGCCTTATCCGCGAGAGGTTGGATTTTGATGAACCACTGGAGCGAGAGACGCGGTTCCACGATTGTCTTGCAGCGATCGCAGTGGCCGATATTGTTGACGTGATCTTTGATCCCGGCGAGGAGACCCTGGGCCTCGAGGTCGGCGACGACTTCCTTACGCGCCACGAAGCGGTCCAGACCCTTGTACTTGCCGCCCTGATCGTTGATGTGGGCGGTATCGTCCATCACGTTGATGGAGGGCAGATTGTGGCGCTGGCCGAGCGCAAAGTCGTTGGGATCGTGCGCGGGCGTGACTTTCACCGCGCCGGTGCCGAACTCGCGGCTGACCCAATCGTCCGTAATGATGGGGATCTCGCGATACATCAGGGGCAGGCGAAGCTTCTTGCCGTGGAGGTGCGTGAAGCGCTCGTCCTCGGGATGGATGGCAACGGCGACGTCGCCGAGCATGGTTTCAGGGCGTGTAGTCGCAACTGTCAGGAACTCGCCGGTATCTTTGCCGTCAGCTCCGATGACGGGATAACGAATCTCCCAGAGGTGTCCCTTGTGCTCGTCGTAGACGACTTCGAGATCGCTGATGGCGGTCTGGCAGCGCGGGCACCAGTTCACGATGTAAGCGCCGCGGTAGATCAGGCCCTGTTCATGGAGCTTTACAAAGGCTTCACGGACGGCGACGGAGAGGCGCTCGTCCATGGTGAAGTATTCGCGATCCCAATCGACGGAGGCACCGAGGCGCTTCATCTGGCCCAAGATGGTGCCGCCGTAGTGTTCACGCCATTGCCACACGCGCTCAATGAAAGCTTCACGGCCCATTTTCTGCCGGGTATTGCCTTCGCTCACGATCTGACGTTCGACGAGCATCTGGGTGGCGATGCCTGCATGGTCTGTGCCCGGAATCCAGAGCACCCGTTCGTCGCACATTCGATGCCAGCGCATCAGGATATCGCTCTCGGTGTGCTCGAACATGTGGCCCATGTGCAGGTTGCCAGTCACATTGGGCGGAGGCAGCAGGATGTCGAACGAATGGCCGTTGAGGCCGTCCTTTTCGCTCGGAGTTGGCTGAACAAAGAGCTTTTCGCGGACCCAGTACTCGGCCCAGTGATCTTCAATGGCAGTCGGGTCGTACGATTTGGGCAGATCGTGAGGCATGAGGGTTGTCAGCACGCCCCCGGAGAATGCCCGGAAACCCTGCTTAGACAAGGATTTCAGGCACGGGGGCTACCTTCACTTTAGCAGATTCGCAGGCGGACTCCTGTGGAGTGCGAGTGCGCGCAGCGAGCTCAAAGCAAAGGCCGCACCCTCGAGGACGCGGCCTATGCGACTTGAAAAACCAATGCTGGCTAGAACGGATTGAGCTTGCCCAGGCCCTTCTTCTTTTTCTTCTTGCTCGAGGACTGCTCGTCGAGGTCGGCTTTCGTCTTCTTCTTCTTCTCCGTTGCGGCGGTCTGCGTCTGGCCAGTACCTTGCCGGATGTCGTTGACCTGGTCGGGAGCCTCGGCGGGCTTATCGGCGGCGGGCAAGGTCGAATCTGTCGGTCCAACGGACTTTACGAGCGGGCTGGCGTTGCCGTTTCCAGCAGCGGGAGCTTCATTTCCGCTTCCAGTAGCTGGAGCGGCGGCATCGCCGTTGGGAGCACTCACAATCGAGACGCCCACGCCGGTTCCGCCAGCGGGTGCTGTCATCTGCAAGGGAGCAGTTGAGGGCTGGTCGCTACGGGGCGGCTCATTCGGACCAGTCGGAGTGACGGCTGCCGGTTGAGCTGTTGCGCCGGCATTTGCCGCTTCTTTCATCATGGCCGTTTCCTGCGCGCTCACATCCGGCGCGATGGTCCGCTTGGGATCGTCCAGAGAGGGTTCTCCAACGTGAGCGGACTGCACCACGGTGGGGCCGTGCTTGATGATGCCGAGAATGTTGTCAGTAAAGCGAAGCGGACGCTGGCTCTTCTGTTCAGCATCGCTCTCGGCCACGGCGGCGTCGGTCGGCTCCGGCACCGGACGATTCATCGCCACAAGCCGGTCGCGGGCATCCTCAACGTGAGGAGCCATCGGGTAGCGGGTAATCACCTTGGCGTAGGCTGCAGCCGCCTTGTCTTCGAACATCGCGTGAAGCCGCTCGCGGACGTCACCTTTTATGCCCGGCGCGATCTGTATCAGATGAGCCTGACCGGCATAGGCATCTCCGATTGCCAGCCACGCCTGATCGCTTTTCGAATAGAGCTGATATGTGTCAACGACCGTCTGCAGACGGGCGATTGCGGCCGGATAGTTCTCCTTGCCCTCGTAGTAGATACCGATCTGGGTTTCGCGCTCAGCCATCACTTCCTGTACGTCGCGGAGCTTTTGCTTTGCGCGCGGAATGAGCCTGGAGTCGGGGAACATGTTGATCATGTTCCGGTATTCACGCTCCGCGTTTTCGGCGTTGTTGAAGTCGCGGTCGGGCTTCTCCATCTGCTGGTAGTAGATGTCGCCCACCTTCATCTGTGCTTCGGCGGCTTCCGGCGCATTGGGGAAGAAGGTGATGAAGTCCTTGTACTCAGCTTCCGCCTGGGTCAGGGCAGCGGTACCACCTTCTTTGAACCAGCTGTCGCCGACGGCAAGCTTGGCGCGCATCCGGAACTCAGAGTCCGGGTAAGTATTGAGCATGGTCTGAAGGTCGAGACGGGCCACGTCATATCGACCCTTCTTGAGGGCGATCATGGCCTTGTCGAAGAGCTCCTTATCGGGCTGCTTGGACTTGACGTTGGCGAGGGGATTTGCGCTTAAATCCTGGTTTTTCTTGTGCTTGGGCTTCTTTTCTTTCGCCTGGGCTGTAACACCCGACAGCACCAGCGATGCCAGCGCCAACACAGTAAAGGTTCTCGACAACCGGTTCATACCACCTCGATTGCGGCAGGGGGAAGCTGCCGCTGTTTACGGATTCTCAATGCTTACTCACCAGCAGCTTTGCGAGCCGCAGCCAGCAGGTCACGGGCATCGCGTTCGGCATCGCCTGCGCCGAAGACGGCGTTGCCGGCAACCAACAGCTCCGCTCCTGCTTGGACGACCTGGGCGACGGTGTCGTGAGCCACCCCGCCATCGACTTCGATTTTAAATGCCAGGCCCATTTCCTGCCTGAGCTGGGCCAGACGGCGGATCTTATCCAGGGAAAAGGGAATGAACTCCTGCCCGCCAAAGCCGGGATTGACGCTCATGATGAGCACGTGGTGGAGCATAGGCAGAATGTCGCGGATGAGCTCGACGCGAGTAGCCGGGTTCAGGACCACGCCCGGCTTCATGCCGTGGTGCTCGATGAGCTGGAGCGTGCGGTGCAGATGCCGGCAGGCTTCGTAGTGGACGCTGACCCAGTTTGCTCCGGCTTCGGCAAAGGCTGGAATGTATTCGTCCGGATTCTCGATCATGAGGTGGCAATCGAGCGGGAGCTTCGTGGCTTTTCTGAGGCTTTTTACAACGGGCGGACCGATGGTGATGTTGGGCACGAAATGCCCGTCCATGACGTCGACGTGGATGACCGTACCGCCGCCGCGCTCGGCTGCGGCAATCTCGGCCGCGAGCCGTGCAAAATCGGCCGACAAAATGGATGGAAGAAGCTGAACCATGCGACTTTCCGCTGGATGTGTCCCCGAGAAGTGTATCAGTCGAACATGTGCAGTGAGCTTCGTTTCACCTGCTTGCGGCGGTCGCATTCAATGGCTTTTAACAGGATGCGGCTGCGGGCGCGCATGGCTGGAGTTCCGGAGCGTCCAGCCGTTCGGAGCAGGTCGAGCACTTCCGGGAGCAGGTCCGGGTTCTGACGAGTCAGATCAGCCATGCCGTGAAGAGCAGCGGTCTTGACGATGGAACTTGGATCGTCGAGGTAAGTGTTCAGGACTTCAGCGACGCGGCAGCACTCGTGCTCAGTCAGCTTCAGCCGTGGGATGAGGAGGGCCAGATTCCAGCGAACCTTTTTCTCTGTTGTTTCAGCCAGCAGGCCGAGGAGAGAGTCTTTCCAGCGTTGCGCCTGTTGCGGGCGGTCGCGGGTGAGGCGCTCGAGCGCGTCGGCGGCACGGCTGGCGATTGCGGAATCCTCGTCCCAGAGACATGCGATGAGTTGAGACAACTTGCCGCGGCGACCTTCGATAAGCTCGACGACTTGCCACACGCGGCCTGGATCGAGGCGCGTGCCAGGGGCGAGCATTTCGTGAATGGTTTCGCTGGCTCGCATTCGATCGCGGCTATTCTCTCACTGCGGCTTTGCCACTGCCAGTTTCTTTGCAGCGACCCGGCCGGCTGCGCGCAGAAGGGTACGAACTGGCAAATGGCCTTCTTCATCGGGGAAGACGATCTCGCCTTCGCGCTTTACCCCAGGGCGGTAGTACCAGCGCTTGAGGAGTGCGAGATGGCCCTGGCGAAGAACGGTGCCGGGCTTATCCATAGGTTTACTCAAGTCCTCAAGAACTGCTTCCATCCGTGCCTCAAGCAGCGTGCGCGGGATCTTCGACAGCGCACCTGATCTCTGGTCTCTGGTTTCTGGCGCCTGCTCACTGTCCGCTGACCACTGTTCACTGTTCACTAGGATTTCCGGCACTGGTTCGAGAGCCATGGGCTGTGCAAAGAGTGAACTCGAGCCTGACTGTTCATTCTGGATGCGCATGCCGATGGTGGAGAAGGGGACGGGTCCGCGCAGTTGGCCGTCTTCGTACAGAAAGACCGCGACCTCGTCGGCATTCGCCGAGGCTTGCAGGATGGCAGCGCGCAGCTTGCTCATGGGCTGGACGAGTTCCGGGGCCAGTGCACGGACGGCGTCGACTTTCTGGACTTGAGCATGGAGGGCAGCGGCATCTTCAAAGGCGAGGTCTTCTGATGCTTTGTCGCGCCGGCTGCGCAACACGACGAGCTTGCTTTCGCCGCGGGTGGCGAGGAAATCCCGAACAGCGCCGGATTCCTCGGCGTAGCGCTCGTCGGTGCAGCCCTTGTAACAGGGGGCGAGACACATTTTCATCTCGCTGTAGACGCATCCGGGATGGCTGGGGTCGGGATTGAGATCGTCGGTGCAACGACGGAGGAGGAATAGCTTCAGCATCTCCTCTGCAAACCGTTCAGCGGCAGCGCGAGAGGCGAAAGGGCCGTATGCCCAGTCAGCTTCGCGCTGGCTGGGTTTGTTGGTCACCGTGACGCGAGGGTAGGGATTGTTGCCCAGGAAGCGAACGAAGGCCGGGGCGCGGAGGTGCATTCTCTCGAGCGCCTTCGGCCCGTAGACCTCTTGAAGCATTTCGAATTGCGTGAGGAGCGATTCGAAATCCGATCCGGTCAGACGGTAGGCTATGCGGCGGACGCGTCCGGCGAGTTGGAGGCGGCGGGGGTGTTTGGGCGAGGGCTGCAAAAGGCGTTCGAGGCGTCCGCGCAGATTCGGCGTGCGGCCGATGTAAGGCTCGTCTTTGGGGTCGGCACCGTGGAGGGCAAATACGGCTGGGGAGTGGGGCAGTTGGGCGAGGGGGGCTTTGGGGTCAGCCGGATCGAACGGAACGGATTGCATTTCCACGTTCACGCGCCGCTCCGCTCAGGCTCCCGCTATCGTCATTCCATCGACGCGAATCGTCGGCGAGGCGACCGAGCCGCGAAAGACGAGATCGTTGCCGATCGCGGTGATGTTCTTCAGCATTTCGCCAAGGTTCCCGGCGATGGTGATTTCCTCGACCGCATGGGTGAGTTGACCGTTCTCGATCCAGAGACCTGCTGCACCGCGAGAGTAGTCGCCGGTCACGATGTTGGTGCCGAACCCCATCAGGCTAGTCACGTAGAGTCCAGCTTTCACATCGCCGATGATCTGCTCGGGTGTCTGCGTTCCGGGCTCCAGGTAGAGATTGCCGGGTCCGATGCCAGGCGCTCCGGCGAGTCCGCGCGAAGCGTTGTGGGTAGACTTCATGCCCAGCTTGCGGGCGGCGTAGGTGTTCAGCATGTAGTTGCGAAGGATGCCGTTTTCGAGGACAACGGTGCGACGAGAGGGCAAGCCTTCTCCGTCGAAGGGCGAGGTGCCAAAGCCGCCGACGCCGGTGGGGAGGAGCATCGCATTGTCGTCGATGATGTTCAGCCTGGAAGCGCCGATCTGCTCGCCAAGTTTGCCGGCGAGAAACGAAGCCTGGCGCCAGATCGCGTCGCCTGATGCGGCATCGAAGACTGAGCCGATCAGCGAGCGGGCAACTTCCGGAGCGAAGACGATGGGCACCCGCTGCGTCGGAACGCGCCGGGCGCCGAGCCGCCGGATGGTTCGGCGTGCGGCTTCTGCACCAACGGACTCCGGTGATTCGAGATCTGCCATCCGACGCGCGCTCGACCACCAGCCATCGCGCTGCATGTGCCCGTTCTCGTCCGCGGCAAGGGGGGCTGCCGAGACTCCTGCATAGCTTGAGCGATAGCTCCCGACGAAACCTCTCGAATTTGCCAGCACTTTCATCCCGGTGGCTGCGTCGAAACTGCCGCCATCGGAGTTGGTGATGCGCTTGTCGGCAGAGAGCGCCGCCGCTTCGGTTCGGCGCGCAAGCTCGATGCGCTCGGGACCGGGCAGCGAGTAGACGTCGTCGTAGTAGAGATGAAGATCGTCGGTGATCGAGCCGAACTCGTCTTGTTCAGGCAGGCCGACGAAGGGGTCCTCCTCTGTCACTTTGGCAAGCGCCATAGCGCCCTCAACTACCTGTCGAATTCCATCTCCGGTGAGGTCACTGGTAGAAGCAGACGCGGTTCGCTTGCCCAGGTATACGCGCAGTCCGAGTGCGCGGGAACCTGATTCCTTAAGCATTTCCACCTCGCCCTTGCGCACATTCACGCTGAACTCGTCTCCCTCGCGGACGACGACCTCAGCATCAGTCCCTCCAGCCTGAATGGCTTGCGTTACGACATCGGCTGCGAGGGATTCGAAATCGAGCGCGGGACCGGACTGGAGCGTGACTGCATCGGACATGGGTCAACCTTAACAAACTGCGTCATGGCGGTGCACCTCGGAGCGGGGCCAAGTGGCGGGAGGTGAGGATCACAACAGAAGATCGCGCAATTTGGTATGTTGAGCTGTTCCGTTGAGAGGCAGAATGAAACTCCTCCATCCGTGGTGGTTCGTTGCCGCTTTGCTTGGCATGGCCGTGTTCGCAGCATCGGCACAGAAAAAGGCGATAAATCCCGCACTTCTCGCTAAAGCGAAAGCCGGTGATCCGCAGGCGCAACTTGCAGTGGGTGAGGCTTACGCGTCGGGCATTGTTGTGGCGCAGGATTTCGCGCAAGCGGTGTTGTGGGTGCAAAAGGCCGCCGACCGCAATCTGCCGGAGGCGCAGGATCGTTTGGGGAGTCTGTACGAGGCGGGCAATGGGGTGCAGCAAGACGACGCGAAAGCTGCGCTCTGGTATCGACGAGCAGCAGACCAGAACCTTGCATCGAGCCAGTTACATCTTGGGCTCCTTTACCATCACGGCACGGGTGTGGAGCAAGACTATGCGCGGGCTGCCGCCCTGTATCGGAAGGCAGCGCTTCAGGGGCTTCCTGAGGCGCAGTACAACCTCGGCACGATGTTCGAGCGGGGCGTTGGCGTACAGCAGGATTATGCGCAAGCTGCCGATCTGTATCGACGGGCCGCTGAGAAGGGAGATCCCTCTGCACAATTCAACCTCGGGATTCTGTACGACAACGGCACCGGGGTAGCCAGGGACTACGCGAAGGCCGTTGCGCTATACACCAAGGCGGCAGAACAGGGCTTGCCACGTGCGCAGTTCAACCTCGGCACGATGTATGCGAACGGTCAAGGCGTCGCAGTGAACCTGCCTGAGGCCTACTTCTGGTTTGCAGTCGCTGCCAGGACGTGGAGCGGATCCCACCAGGAGGAAGCTGCACATGCGCGTGATCAGGTTGCGCAGCATCTCAGCACGGCTGATCTTGAATCAGCGAAACAACGGGTAGACCGGTGGTCAGGCGGGCACTGAAGAGAACCGTCTCTTAGCGCCCGGTTCCCCCCACAGTCATGCGATCAAGCTTGATCGTCGGCATGCCGACCCCCACAGGGACGCTTTGACCGTCTTTGCCGCATGTGCCGATGCCCTCGTCGAGCTTCAGGTCGTTGCCGACCATGGAAACGTATTTAAGGGCTTCCGGGCCGTTGCCGATCAGGGTAGCGTCCTTCACCGGCGCGGTGATCTTGCCGTCTTCGATCAGATACGCTTCGGACGCAGAGAAGACGAACTTGCCGTTGGTGATGTCGACCTGGCCGCCGCCGAAGTTCACAGCATAGAGGCCATGCTTCACCGAGCGCAGGATGTCTTCAGGATCGTCTTCGCCAGCCAGCATGTAGGTGTTCGTCATGCGCGGCATGGGGATGCAGTGATAGCTCTCGCGACGGCCAGACCCGGTATTGGCGGCGCCCGTGAGACGTGCCGAGAGCTTGTCGGTGAGATAGCCCTTCAGAACCCCGTTCTCGATGAGCACCGTTTCCTGCGTGGGCGAGCCTTCATCGTCAACGTTGAGCGACCCGCGGCGGCCTTGCATGGTGCCGTTGTCAACGACTGTGACTTTGGAACTGGCGACGGGACGACCAATCAGGCCGGAAAACGCCGATGTTCCTTTACGGTTGAAGTCGGCTTCAAGTCCATGTCCAACGGCTTCGTGGAGCAGGATCCCGGGCCATCCCGGGCCGAGGACCACCTGCATCTCGCCAGCGGGGGCGGGAATAGCCCCAAGCTGAAGAATCGCGCCGCGAGCAGCCTCGCGGGCAAGGTGTTCGGGGCTCTTCGTACCTGCGAACTGGTCCAACCCTGCGCGCCCGCCACCTCCTGCCGAGCCTTTTGTGGTCACTTGGCCGTCTTTGGCGATAACGAAAACATTGAGACGGCAGAGCGGCTGGGTGTCGCTGGCGATGGAGCCATCCGAGCCTGCGACCAGAATTCGCCGGAGTTCTTCGCTATAGCCGGCGCGGACCTGAACAACTCGGCTGTCAAAAGCGCGTGCGGCTCGGTCGGCACGGAGAATCAGCTCGAGGCGGGCAGCCAGGTCGAGATCGAAGCCGCCGACGGGTACTGGATAAAGGTCGCCGGACCTGGTTTCGGTAAATCCTTGAATAGGCTGTTTGGCGGGACCTGAGGCGATGAGGGCAGCGGTCTTTGCGGCGTGCAGCAGCCTGTCGGAGTTCAGGTTGTCGGTATAAGCGTAGCCCGTGCGTTCGCCGGAAAGAACGCGGATACCGCATCCTGCGCTGGTCCCGGTGCTGGCAGATTTCACGATCTGCTCGTCAACGCCGAGTGAGGTAGATGTGACCGATTCGAAGTAGAGATCGGCGTAGTCGCCGCCAGCCGAGAGCGCCTCGCCCAGGCAGCGCTCAAGCAGGCGCTCGGTGATTCCAAATTTTTCAAAAAAGTAACGTCTGTGACTCGGCGGCGGGGAAGTCTCGGGTAGGTTCATCACTAGCTCCAGTTTACGCCTCCACGAGATTTCCCGGGTTCTGGCATAGATAAGTTTCCTCACTTGATTCATGAGCGCCGCGCGCATATTTCCACAATTCCGGTCGTGCTACATTCAGGCCATGAAAAAGCTTATCGCTGCTGTGCTCCTGGTGATGGTGTTCGCTGGTCCGGCGTTTGCCGCAACAGCGCATCACCGCCACCATCGTCATCACCACCATCGCAAGGCCTAGTTCCGTCCCGCCCGGCTAGAGCTGGGGACGCGCTGGCTGCCTTACCTAACCCGAAAGATTGGCCCATCCGCCGTGTGGGCCAGTCCGGGTGCCTTCCAGTGGTTTCCTCCTGGATGCCCTGGTGACCTCGGGTACTATCCGCGGCTCTGTTCTCGTGCTACATTCCAGCCATGAAGAAAATTGCACTTGCTGTGCTGATGCTCGTGGTGTGTGCCGCCCCGGCGTTCGCTCGGCACCGGAAGCCGCACAAAGACCCCCGGGTTGTTGATCACCCGAAGGCTCACCATCAGAAGAATGAGCACCTCAAGCAGGTGCCAAAGAACAAGCTACCCAAGCACAACACCGGACACTAAATCGCTGCACAGGCGCCGAATGCCAGAGCTGGACGATCTCCGCTATCCAATTGGTCGCTTCTCGCCGCCTGTCTCGTCTGAGCCGGCGATGCGAGCCGACCAGATCTCGGTTCTGCGGCTACTCCCCGGCAATATTCAGATGGCAGTCAGCGGACTGAGCCATACCCAGCTCGATACGCCTTACCGCGAAGGCGGCTGGACAGTTCGCCAGCTTATCCACCACATTGCTGACAGTCACGTTAATGCGTACGTGCGCACCAAGCTTGCCTTAACCGAGGACTGGCCAACAATCAAGACCTACGATGAAGCTGCCTGGGTTCGGCTGGCGGACAGCCATCTGCCCATCGACGCTTCGATCGGGATGATCTCGACTCTGCACGAACGCTGGGTGGCTCTTCTCGAATCCTTATCGGAAGCGGAGTTTCATCGCGGGTACAACCATCCGGAACTTGGACGCCAGGAGCTTGGGGGTGTGCTGGCGCTTTACGCCTGGCACTCGCGCCACCACACCGCGCATATCACGAACTTGCGAATAAGGATGTGCTGGTAGCTCAAGTGCCTTCGGATCATGATCTTCTCTCACCCACAAAACTCGTAGAAGCCCTCGAAGGCTATCTCGCCCGCTATCCAACCGCCGCGCTTCTGGAGGATGGCCGCGTGCTGTTCGACATGCGGCTGGCACATTACTCAATCATGGAGGCGCACGGGCGCTGCGTTCTGCAGCTGTGGAGCGAAGAACGCAACATGGTGCGGACGGTGCTGGAGATTCAGCATCGCGCGCAGTCATTGCGTGTTCTGACGCGGAAGATGGGAGCTCCCAAGCCCCAGGCTCTGGAACTTGTTCCGAACAGCGACCGGCGGACGCCGACCGCGCGCGACTCGGCAAGGCGCAATTACCAGCGGCTTCTCGAACGCGTCCTCACACGAGCCTTTCTTGGAGCGAAGGTAGACGGTTTCCGCTCTGATATGGATCTGGAACATAGCTTCGGGCCAGCGTACGTGCGAGGCAGGCTGCTTAGGGGAACCGCTGCGGATGCGGTGATCGGCATCGGTCCCCTGGAGTCTTCGGCGGCAATCGATGGAATTCTCACCCTGGGTATTCTGTGGCTCGACTTCTGCCGTCAGAAGAGCGATGCGCGACGGCACTTCGGCGGGTTGAAGGTCGTTGTCCCCGCCGGAGCTTGGCGAACGACTGCCGAGCGCATGGCCTGGATGAACCATTCCGCGGCCGAGTTTCAGCTTTATGCCCTGGATGAGCGTACAGAAGAGCTGGAGATCATCGATTATTACGACTGCGGCAACCAGATCGCCCGGTTGGTGCATGCCTTTTCTCCTGGAGCTGCGCTGGAACGATGCGGAGCCGGGATAGAGAGGGTTTTGGGCATTCTGCCGGACAGGGAGAAGTCGCGGGTCGAAGTTCGTCCGCGGTCTGCCGCTGAGGTTGGTCTTCTGCTGCATGGTCTGGAGTTTGCAACCGTCCGGCATGGTTTCTCGAAACACTCCTTTGTACATCAGGAAGAGGTCACGTTTGGTGCGGGAGCGAACGAAACGCCATTGACGCCAGAAACCGAAGACCTTTGCCGAGAACTGTGCGCTCGACTCTTCGCCAGCCGCCGTCAAGACGGTGCCCACAACGATCCGCTGTTCAGGATGCAGCCGGAGCGGTGGCTCGAGTCTGAGTTCCGAGCCGGTCTGGCAGAACTGCTCCCGATGTTGCGTGGCGACGTCGTCTACTCGCAGGTTCCGGCTCTCTCATGCGGTGATCGCGGGATGCTCGATCTGCTTACGCTTGATCGAAACGGGCGCCTGTGCGTAATCGAGCTCAAAGCCGACGAAGATCTGCAGTTGCCTATGCAGGCTCTTGATTACTGGATCAGGGTACGAACGCTGAACGCGGACCGGCAGCGCACGACGATGGCGGACCGGCTTCTCTCAGCGTTCGAACGCGAAGGGTACTTCCCGGGTGTCGAGGTATCGGAGCTGCCCCCGAGGCTGATCCTGGCAGCGCCGGCGCTTCGCATTCATCCTGCGAATCAGCCTGTACTGCGCTATTTTTCGCCGAAAGTGGATTGGGAGTTGCTCGGGCTCGGCGAGCACTGGCGCAACGAACTGAAAATCATCTTCCGCAAGCGATCGTCCGACGCGAGGTAGCTACGATCGCATATCCCGAACTGCAGAAGTTTCGCTCGCAGCCGAGCAAGCGCATCCCTCCAAATCTGCAAGCAACGCGTCTATGCGCTTCAGGTCAGAGTCCCATGCGAACATGATGCGGGCTGCACCACCTATGAAGGTATAAAATCTCCAGCCGCGCGTGCGGAGGGCGGCAAGAATATCTTCCGGCGCATTCAGGAAAACGGTATTTGCGTCAACTTCCGAAACGACTTCGACGTTCCCGATCTGCTGCACCCGCTCGGCAAAATACCTCGCACACGCATTGGCATGCTCGGCATTCTTGAGCCAGGCGCCGCTTTCGAGCATTCCCACCCATGGGGCTGCAAGAAAGCGCATCTTCGACGCGAGCTGGCCCGCCTGTTTGCAGCGATACTCGAAGTCGATCGCCAGCTTTCGGTCGAAGAAAATCACCGCCTCGCCAACCGCCATGCCGTTTTTGGTGCCGCCGAAGCAGAGCACGTCGACGCCACCCTTCCAGCTGAGTTCCGCAGGCGAGCAACCGAGGCTTGCACATGCATTGGCGAATCGCGCTCCGTCCATGTGCAGCGACAGGCCATGCTCTTTGCAGACAGCGGAGATAGCCTCGAGTTCTTCGAGCGAATAGACGCGGCCAGTCTCGGTCGGCTGGGTGATGGTCACAACGCGCGGCTTGGGGTAGTGAATGTCCTGCCGCTTCATAGCGAGTTCGCGGATCGATGCTGGGGTTAGCTTTCCATCGGTCGCGGGAGCGACTAGCAGCTTGGAGCCATTCGAGAAGAACTCGGGCGCGCCGCACTCATCGGTCTCCACGTGGGAGGCGTCGCAGCAGATCACGCCGTGATAGGACTGGCAGAGCGAGGCAAGGGCAAGAGAATTTGCCGCGGTTCCATTGAAAACAAAGAAAACTTCGCAATCGGTTTCAAAGAGATCCCGAAACGCATTGGCTGCTCGCGAGGTCCAGACGTCGTCGCCATAGGCTGTGGCGTGGCCGTGATTGGCGCTTTGCATGGCAAACCACGCCTCCGGGCATATACCCGCATAGTTATCGCTGGCAAATTGCTGCGCAAATTCGTCCACTTCTCGTCTATTCCTCTTTTCAATCATAGAAGTCTGGATCTCGGCTGAGGGGCTATCCGGCGCCCCACGAAATGTCCTATTTCTGATGCGCTCTCCCCGTTTCGAAACTTTCTTGTTTCTCCACAAGAATTTGCCATTCCCCTGAAACATTGTGGAGTGATATAAATCACATAATTTCAGAACAGATAGCGGCAGAATCGTTTCATTCGCTAGCAGCCATCGGTTTTAAGGTCCTGAAGGGGTCGACGAAGTCCTCCATCGCCCATCCCCCAGGCGGGAGTTTTCCGTCTTGCCCACGCAGCCCGTCTTTGAGTTCCGGCCCTCGCCAGCAAAACCAGCCCGTGCCTTCCTTCAGCCTTCGCGACTGACCGGCAACGTGGTTTCGATCTGCGAATCGCCTGCATTTTCTCGAGTCATCGAGCCCGACTCCACAGAGCCGGTTCGCGACGGTCTCGGATGTGCCCGGGCGATCCGTGCGGCGTTCGTGCTTGAGGGCGGCCTCGGACTAGCAATCTACGCAATCTGGCACTTCCGGCACGTCATCAGCGTGATTCACCTGATCCGCTAAAACAACGAAGAGTCCGCACCCGCAGAGTGCAATCGAGGCCGCTGGAGCTACTTCTTCAGCGGCCTCCGTGCGAAGTAGTAAAGGGCGTAGGCGAGCAGTCCAAACGAAATGACGGACACACCCATGTGATCGAGGATCGTTCCTCGCGGAAAGTTCAGGATGTCCCTGTTCTGCATGTAGGTGGCTTCCACTGCCTTAAGAGCCACGCCGATGAGTCCGGCAATACCGCCCGCAGCGATCAGCCCAGAAGCGAAGAGCGAACCGGATGAAATGTCGCTTTCCGCCTCTGCGTCACCGGACTTGGCGGCCGCTCTATCCACCATCCATCGGACCACGCCGCCCATAAAGATGGGCAAAGTCGTCCCAATTGGCAGATACGCGCCGACCGCGAAAGTGAGCGAACGAATTCCAAGCAATTCCACTGCGATGACAAGCGAAACCCCAACCAGCACGAGTCCCCAGGGAAGCTTCCTGCTGAGGATGCCGTTGATCACAGTCGCCATGAGCCGGGCCTGCGGCGCCGGGGCGCTTGCACTTCCGATCCCCTGGATCCAATGCACCTCAATCTTGCCGGTTTGAGGCGAGTAGAGGTATTTGCCGTCCTGAAGCTCCGTTGAACCGATGGCGTTCAGCAGTACGTACTCTGACGCAGCGTGGGCTGAAGTTGTTTGGTCGGCCTGGACAACACGAATCTCCGAGGGCAGATGTTTCTTGTCCTGCTCGATTGAGACGCCCGGATGCGCGGCGTTGATGTCCCAGGGCTGCGCTGCGGCGTGGAACTCCTGCAGGCCGGTATTCATCAGGTTGAGTGTCGATCCGATGACGATTGTGGAGATGACAACGCCGATCATCAGTGCGATCTGCTGCAGCCGGGGCGTTGATCCGACGATGTAGCCGGTTTTTAAATCTTGAGAAGTGTCGCCAGAGTTCGAGGCGGCGATGCAGACTACGCCACCGATAGTGATTGCCAATGCGCCATAGGCAGGCGCGGTCCAACCCTGTACCAGAAATACAGCTGCGGTGGCCATTAGTGTGGCGATGGTCATTCCTGAAACTGGGCTCGCCGATGAACCGACCAGTCCGACTATGCGAGAGCTGACGGTTACGAACAGGAACCCGAAGACGACAACCAGCAGGGAAGCTGCCAGGTTTGCAACCCAACCTACGAATGCGCCTGGAACCGGTTTGAACTCGAGGAAGATGAACATGCAGGCGACGATCAGGAGCGAGCCGATAATGACGACGCTCATGGAAAGGTCGTTTTCTGTACGGATAGGCTTTGCCGTCTCCGCTCCGGCTCCAGATTTCATCGACTTCAGGCCGGTGGTAAGCGCGCTCCAGATCGTTGGGAGCGTCTTCAGAAGAGTGATCAAACCGGCGGCTGCAACGGCTCCTGCGCCCATCGGCTTGATATAGCTGGCCCACAGGTCGCTCGGTCCCATTTGCGCGATTGGAACCTGTCCCGGATAGACGGGCAGCGGGAGTGCCTTGCCGAAGAAGTAGATCAGCGGCATGACAACCAGCCAGGAGAAGACGCCGCCCGCGAAAATCACCCCGGCGACACGGGTACCGATGATGTAGCCGACGCCCAGATACTCTGACGTCGCATCGGCATTGATTGCCGAACCTTTCAGAACGTGTTGAGGGCCGAAATCGGGTTCGTATCCAGGAGAGCCGGGCCATGCCCGAAAGAGGTTGCCGTTCTGAAAGAAGGTGTACAGTCCACCGAGGCCGAGGCCCAGGAACACTCGGCTGGCGAGTGAGCCGCCCTTTTCGCCTGCAATCAGCACGTCCGCGCAGGCGGTGCCTTCGGGGTAGGGAAGGACTCCATGTTCTTTCACGATCAATTGCCGGCGAAGCGGGATCATGAAGAGCACGCCCAGCCATCCGCCGATCAGAGCGAGCATGAAGATACGTGAATATTCGAGCTCGAATCCGAGGAATACCAAGGCCGGAAGCGTAAAGATGACGCCGGAAGCAATGGATTGGCCAGCGTTGCCGGTGGTCTGAACGATGTTGTTCTCAAGGATCGAGGCACGCCCGAACGCGCGCAGAATGCTGATGGACAGTACCGATATAGGGATGGAAGCGGCCACCGTGAGCCCGGCTCGCAGTCCTACATATACGGTGACGGCTCCGAAGATAATCCCGAAGATTGAGCCCAGAAGAAGTGCGCGGAATGTGAACTCCGGCGGATGCTGATCGGGCGGAACAAACGATTGAAACTCGGCCACAAGAGCCTCCCCTGCACAAACAGGTGAAAAGTCTGACAAAACCTGAAGGACGAGTTTACGTCATATCCCCGGAGTTGCGACATCGCCTGCACCGCGGCTCAGCCATAGACTTAGAGCACGCCGCATGGCCCCTTTGTGAGGGGCCGCCATTGTGTAGCGCAGACACCGGCGGTGCTGACAGCATCGGAGCAGTCCTGAAATGGGTAAATTGCCAATACGCGGCCTGTTGGTTTTCTGGTTGTTCCTGCTGAGCGCCATTGCGTTTCTCGACCGCACAAATCTCACCGTCGCGGGGCTGCAGATAAGCCGCGAGTATGGTCTCGACAATGTCCGGCTCGGCTGGCTGTTGAGCGCGTTCCTGGTGGGCTATGCCGCGTCACAGGTTCTTGCCGGGTGGATTGCCGTGCGCCTCGGACCGCGGCGGGCGCTGACCATTGGAGTCCTGTGGTGGGGCGTATTCACGCTGGCCACCGCTGCTGTTCCTCCCACTGTGCGCGGGGCTCTCTGGATTCTCATCGCGATTCGCCTGTCGCTGGGAATAGGCGAAGCGATCATCTATCCGACATCGAACCAATTCGTCGCTCGGTGGATTCCGGCCAACGAACGCGGCCGGGTGAATGGCGTCATCTTCGCCGGTGTCGGCGCGGGATCGATGCTGACGCCGCCGATTCTTACCGCAATCATCCTCGCGTATGGCTGGCGCGCTGGATTCTGGTTCAGCGCAGGTGTGGGCATCCTCGCCGCGATCGTCTGGTATGCGATTCGCGGGATACTCCAGACACGCATCCCTGGGTGTCAAGCGAGGAACTTGCGAGCATTCGGGCCGGGTTGCTCACTGACGATTCTCCGAAGCCTCCGATCCCGTGGGGCGCAATGGTGCGCAGTCGGTCGATGATCCTTTTGACGTTCTCCTGCTTCTGCTTTGGATATGTCGCCTGGATTTTTCTTGGATGGTTCTTCCTTTATATGGCGCAGGTGCGGCACCTCGACATGAAGGCAAGCGCGCTGTACTCGATGATCCCGTTTGCGGCCATGACAACATTTTGTCTGATCGGCGGAGTATTGTGCGACGGTGTTGCCCGTCGTTATGGGCTGCGTGCGGGTCGAGTTGCGCCATCGTTTGTGGGACTCATCCTTTGCGGAGGGCTCTTGATAGCGGGCTCGCGCGCGACGAGTGCCTCCCTGGCCGCATGGACACTCGCAGCCGGCGTGGGAGCACTTTACATCTCGCAGAGTTCCTACTGGTCTGTCACCGCGGACATTGGTGGCAGGAATGCAGGCATTGTCTCTTCGATCATGAACACCGGCGCCCAGGTTGGCGGAGCCGTTACGACAACACTCACGCCCTGGATCGCGGAGAGGTTCGGATGGTCGGCGGGGTTCCTTGCCGCCGCTCTGCTGGCCTTTGCAGGCGCGTTTGCGTGGCTGGGAGTGAACCCCGAGATTCAACTCTCGGCTCCTGCTCAATTACCGGAACCCGCCATCGACAAAATCCCTCAGGCACACTGACTGCTCAGATAAAGCTGAGCAGTCCGGATCGTTTCGTCGCTTTCAAACGTGCATACCATCGGCACGGGAAATACAGAAGCACGAGGCACACCGCGTAGACGAGATATAGGAGCGACAAGCTCCACATATAGCCGGCTGGAAGTGGTCCCGGATCGAGTGGATGGTTCGTGAAGAGCCACGCGTCAACATGTCCTTCTCGAATGAGCGAAACAATACATGCAGCGAGATGGATGAGGGGAATGTGGAGGAGGTAATAGAACATTGGAACGCGGCCGAAGGTCTCGATGATTTTGGCGAGGCGTCCGGTCCACCCTTCCACGATTGCCCAGAGCAGGAACATCGGCCCGATCGTCATGCAGAGATATTCGAGCGAAGCTGGATACTTTGCCGTGTTCAGAAAGCTGAACAAACTGTGGCGGTCCCAGGGGCGTGGATCGCCATAGATTCCGAGGAGCCGCAGGGCAACATACAGGGCCGTGAGGGCCGAACCTAGTTGAAGGGAAATGCGGCGGCGCGCCTCCGCCGGCTTTTGAAGGATCGGGCCAAACGCGTACCCCGCAAACATCAACCCAACCCAGGGAACAAGCACGTAGAGGATCAAGAGCGGTGGCCCAGACTTGCCGATTTCCACGGCGCCTCCGAAATAGAGGATGCGCAGCAGCCAGTTTGGTCCATCTGGCCCAAATGCATGCGCGAGCTGTGGGCGGAAAAGATTGGTGATGTTGTGCAACGCGATGAGTGCGATGCCGATTGTCGCGATGGCGGGTCTCGGCAGGTAAATAGCTCCAGCAAGCGCGATCATGCTCCAGCCGATCATCCAGATCACCCCTGCGAGCAGGTAGTGCTGGAAATCGAAATTGAAGGTCCAGGCGACGCGCAAGAAGGTTAGTTCAAGGAAGATAAGCCAGAAGCCGCGGATGGCGAGGAATTTCGACAGGGACCAGCGGTCGGAAGACTTTCGAGCGTAGAGAAAGGCTGAGGTCCCGGCGAGAAAGACGAAAGCGGGCGCTACGAAGTTCGTGATCCAGCGGGTGAAGAAGACGCCGAAGGTGGGCCCGCCAGCGGGCACGCCCGAGTAGACGCGGACATGATCGATGGCCATCAGGATCATAGCGACGCCGCGAACGATATCGAGCGACGTGACTCTCGCGGACGAGCCCCGCGCCTCAGTGGCCATCGTGGAAACTGCGGAGACAGCGGAAGCCGGCATGTTCCTTCCCCTCCGTCGGATGCAGAGTAGCAATCGCAACACAACATTTCAATCTTTTGTGACAATCGGTCGATTGCGCCGCTCAGGGCGGATGTGTCCGGCTACTTGGCACAGAGCGCCTTGAACGCGTAGCTTAGGGTGCAGGCAGGTTCCTCCCGGGGTACAAATGCATACAAGTCTCACTGAGAAGCAGACGACGGCGGTCAATCCCGCCCTCGCCGAGAAGAGTCCGATCAAGAGGCTCCTCGCGCTGGATGTGGTCCGCGGTATCACCATCGCGTTCATGATCATGGTGAACAACAACGGCGGCCCCGGTTCGTGGCACTTCATGAACCACGCCTCATGGAACGGCCTCACCCCTACCGACCTTGTCTTTCCCACCTTTGTTTTCGTTGTCGGCGTCTCGGTTGTCTTTGCCACAGACGCGAGACTGGCCAGGGGTACCGCGAGGGCGCAACTCGCCCGGCACACCGCGATCCGAACGATGGTGCTGATCATTCTCGGCATCATCGTCAACAGCTTCCCGTTCTTCCACCTCGCGCATATGCGGTTCTACGGCGTGCTGCAGAGGATTGCGGTCTGTTATCTGGTCGTCGGCCTTTTCTATCTGTGGGATCAGCGCGCATCCACCAAGTGGGTAGCACTCGCAGGATGTCTGATCGGCTACTGGATTCTTGTTCGCTGGGTTCCAATCCCGGGGATCGGCATGCCGGGCCGCGATGTGCCCTTCATGGATGTCGAAAAGAATCTTGTTTCATGGCTCGATCAGCAGGTGTTTCCCTATCACCTGTACCTGTATTCGCCCGATCACAATGTGCGCGATCCTGAAGGGCTGTTGAGCGATCTGCCCGCGATCGGAACGGCATTGATGGGCATTCTCGCCGGCATCTGGCTGCGCTCAAAACGATCCGTAGGCACCAAGACCGCCGGGCTGGCGATCGCTTCTCTATGTAGCCTGGTGGTGGGCTATTTATGGTCGCTAGAGTTTCCGCTGAACAAGAACATGTGGACCAGTTCATTCGTTCTTGTCGCGGGTGGATATTCGCTTGCGGTGCTCACCTTCGCTCACTTCACGGTGGAGCAGATGAACTGGCGCAAGGGATGGACCTGGCCGTGGCTCGTCTTCGGATCCAATGCGATTGCCGCCTATATGTTCAGCGAACTGGTGCCGGGCATTCTCTATAACATCCACGTAACCGGCCCGAATGGTAAGCCTACGGAACTGCTCTCGTGGATTGCGATGAACACGGTTTCGCACATTCCGAATCCGCACTGGGCAGCATTTGCTTTTTCTGTTTCATTCACGGCGTTCTGCTTTATCCCGGTATGGATTTTGTACAGGATGAAAATCTTTCTGAAGATATGAGAGTACCCGGCAACTGGCACGTCAAATTCCGGCGGTTCACGCCGTATAACCCTGAACCTTTGGTGATCGTCTCTTGATTTCACAAGGTGGATTTCTCGCTGCATTCGTTGTCACAGTCTCTTCGGTGGTTTTCGCCCAATCTACAACTCCAAAGACATCCTTGCTGGTGCTCTCGAAGCACGATCACACGCTGGCAATTGTTGATCCTGCCACTTTGCGCGTCGTGGCGCGGGTTCCGGTGGGAGACGATCCACACGAGGTGATCGCGTCGGCAGATGGGCACACCGCGTATGTTTCAAACTATGGATTTGGCGCTTTTCATACGCTCGCCGTCGTAGACCTGATCGCACAGCATGAAGAACCGTTGATCGACCTGGGTGCGCTGCGCGGGCCGCACGGGCTGGTGTTTCAGCAAGGGAAGGTGTGGTTTACGGCGGAAGCTGCGAAAGCAATTGGCAGCTACGATCCGGGCTCGGGCAAGGTGAACTGGATCATGGGGACGGGGCAGAACCGCACGCACATGCTGTATGTGTTTCCTGACGCGCAGAAGATTGTGACCGCGAATGTGAATGCAGCCACCGTGACGGTTCTGGAGCATACCGAAGGTCCGGCAGGTGGACCACCCCCTCCCCCGCCCGGGGCGTCGCCGGGGCAAGCGCCCGGTGCGCCACCGCTGGGACAAGGCGGACCGCGGAGAATGCCAGGGCCTCCGGGCGGAGATTGGAATGAGACGGTAATTCCTGTTGGAGGAGGAGCCGAGGGATTCGATGTTTCGCCGGATGGCAAGCAGGCCTGGGTCGCAAATGCGTGGGATGGAACGATCTCGGTGATCGATCTTGCGCAGAAAAAGCTGACAACGACAGTGCAGGCGAACGCGCGCGGAGCGAACCGTCTGAAGTTCACTCCAGATGGAGCGCGGGCGCTGGTCTCCGCGGGTCCGGAGTTGATTGTGTTCGATGTGGTGACGCAGAAGGAAGTGAAGCGGCTGCGCATTGGACACGGAGGCGGTGGAGGCATTCTGGTGCAGCCTGACGGACAGCGAGCGTACGCGGCATTTGCGGAAGATGGATTTGTCGCGGTGGTGGATTTGAAGACGCTCGAGGTTGTGGGGAAGGTGGATGCTGGGGCAAATCCGGATGGGCTGGCTTGGGCGGTGAGGGAGTAAGCTTTGTCTCCCACTCATGCAGCGACACGGCGCCCCTTGAGTGGGGCACAACCCGAGACAAATGGCTGTAGGTTATGGGGCCGGAACTCGACGAGTTCCGGCCTTTGTATTTCGGTCAGTCTGAATCAATGCAAGTCGAACTGGACGACCTGAATGGAGTAGGGCGGCAGGGTAATCAAAAAATTACCACTGACGTTGTGCAGGGTAGACTCTACGGGAATGACCCGCCTCGGGTCCTCGATAGAGTTGGTGGTCTGCGTACCGGGTGCGCTCAGGCGTATCAACTTCGCATCCGCAGCAGGGTGAGCTCCGGGCAGCGCGAGATGAACCGGC
>Ga0207641_10000977_pt1 | contig 29277 bp, 20 predicted proteins | sample KBSSwiS62_FD_184306 | JGI IMG/M metagenome (GOLD analysis project Ga0207641, IMG submission 184306) | Switchgrass rhizosphere microbial communities from Kellogg Biological Station, Michigan, USA - KBS Switchgrass S6-2 (SPAdes) (version 2) | ecosystem: Host-associated > Plants > Roots >... | reverse complement strand
GGCTACGGAGAATCTGGCGCTTGTCCTTGAGGGAGCGCGCTTCCGCGATGTGCAATTCCAACGTCAATAAACCAACAGGCATGGCGGAACAAAACGGCGCCGAGCCGCCGTACTCCAAAAGCCGCTTATTTGCGGGCGGAAGCGCCCGAGCCGGCCTGTGCCGCAGCTTCGGCGCCGGTGATTTTCGTTACGCTGAAGGCTTCGAGAATGTCGCCGACCTTGATGTCGTTGAAGTTGGCGATTCCTACGCCGCATTCAAAGCCGGTGCGCACTTCGCTGGCATCGTCCTTGAATCGCTTGAGCGAGCTAAGCTTCGAGGTATAGATGACAGCGCTGTCACGCAGCACGCGAACCTGGGCGTCGCGCTTGAGAACTCCGTCCACCACGTAGCAGCCGGCGATGGTGCCGGCGCCCTTGACGCGGAAGGTGTTGCGGACTTCGGCGCGGCCGAGATAGTTCTCTTGCAAAACCGGTTCTAGCAGGCCTTCCATGGCTTTTTTAATTTCGTCGGAAACTTCGTAAATGATGGTGTGGGTGCGGATGTCCACGCCTTCCTGCTGGGCGAGGTCGGCAGCTTTACGTTCGGGACGCACGCCGAAAGCGATGATGATGGCGCCGGAAGCGGAAGCCAGCAGCACATCGTTTTCGCTGACCGCGCCTACTCCGGAGCCCAGAATCTTAAGCTTGACCTGGTCGGTGGAAAGCTTTGGCAGCATTTCGCTGAGCACTTCGACGGAGCCTTGAACGTCGCCCTTGATGACTATGGGAAGTTCCTTGACTTCGCCTGACTTCAATTGTTCGTGCAGTTGATCGAGAGTGATGCGTCCGCCGGAACTGGCGCGGAGCTGTGCGTCGCGCTGTTTACCCTGGCGATATTCAACGATGTGGCGTGCCTTGGCTTCGTCGGTGACTTGGAAATGGTCGCCGGCTTCGGGGACACCCTGCAAACCCAGAACCTCGACAGGTGTAGAAGGCGGAGCATCCTTGATGGTGCGGCCGCGATCATCGAACATGGCGCGCACTTTGCCGAACACCGCGCCGCAGATGAAAAAGTCGCTGGGACGGAGCGTGCCGTTCTGCACGAGGATGGTGGCAACCGGGCCGCGGCCCTTGTCTACGCGGGACTCGAGCACGGTGCCGCTGGCGGGTGCGTCGGGATTGGCTTTGAGTTCGCGTAGATCGGCGACGAGCAAAATAATTTCGAGCAGCCGATCAAGATTTTTCTTCTGCTTGGCGGAAACTTCGACGAATTCGGTTTCGCCGCCCCATTCGGCAGGCATCAAACCGAGTTCGCTGATCTGACGTTTGACGCGTTCGGGTTGCGCTTCGGGCTTATCAATCTTGTTCACTGCAACGATGATAGGCACATTGGCGGCTTTGGCGTGATCGATGGCTTCTTTCGTCTGCGGCATTACGCCGTCGTCGGCTGCGACGACCAGAACGACAATGTCCGTGACCTTGGCGCCTCGGGCGCGCATGCGGGTGAAGGCTTCGTGGCCAGGCGTGTCCACGAAAACTACGCTGCGGTCGTTGACCTGGATTTTGTACGCGCCGATGTGCTGCGTGATGCCACCTGCTTCGCCGCCGGCAACGTCGGCTTCGCGTATGGCGTCGAGCAAGCTGGTCTTGCCGTGGTCGACGTGGCCCATGACGGTAACCACGGGTGGACGCGGCTTGAGATTTTCCTTGGTTTCTTCCTTGGCCACCTCCAGCATCATTTCGTCCTCGAATGAAACCACCGAGACGACGCCGTTGAACGCCTCGGCAAGCTGAGTGGCAGTAGGCGAATCGAGAGCCTGGTTGATGCTGGCAAAGATTCCCTTGTCGAGAAGGACTTTGAGCAATTCTTTGGCGCGCACGTCGAGCTTTTCGGCGAGCTCGCGAATGGTGATGCCTTCGGTGATCTGGATGTCGCGCGGCGGACGCGGCTCCGGCGGAGCGATGACTGCAGCAGCGCGATGGCCTGCGCCCGGACGCTGACGCGTCGGGTGCAGCTTGCGCTCGCCTTCCATCTCGCGCTTGTCGAGCACAGGACGCTGGCGCTGCGGCGGTTTGCGCGCGTAAAGCGGCTTGCCGGGCTCTGCCTTGGACGGCATTCGGTCCGGAGGCGGAGCGGGAAGCATGCCAGGACGGCCGGGCGTGCGTGGACCGGGACGAGAACCAGTGGGTACTGCTCCAGGTCGCTGGCCAAACGGACGATTTTGCGGGCCACCGGGTCCACCTGGTCGCGGAGAAAAGGGACGGCCTTGTCCGCCTGATCCGCCTTGCGGACGCATGGGCTGGCCAGGACGTGGGCCACTAGGACGATCGCCGGAGGGAAGCGGGCCGCGATTGCCGGTGGGCAATGGTCCGCGATTTCCGCTCGGAAGAGGGCCGCGGTTGCCCGTGGGCATGGGACGCTGAGGCTGTCCAGCAGGGCGCGGTTGGCCGGCCGCAGCCGGGCGCATAGCACCGGGCTGGCCGGGCTGTTGACCGGAACGCGGAGGCTGCGGACGTTGGCCAGGCGCGCCGCCTTGGCCTGGCTGTGCCGCAGGCCGTAAAGGCTGACCGAGCGGAGCAGCAGGTACCGGTTTTGGCGCCGTAGGAGCACTGGGTGGAGGTTGTGTTTGCGGTGCAGTTGGTGCAGCAGTCGTAGGCTTGGCGGCAACAGGAGAGGCAGCTGGTGGTTGTGCAGCCGGTGCAGCGGGTGTCGATACCGGAGCTGGCTTGGGCAGCGCGGTGGGAGCCACGGAAGTTGGAGCGGCAGGAGCCTGCACTGCCGGCGGCGGAGCCGGTATTGGCGCCACGACGGCGGGAGCTGCTGGTTTCGCTACAACGGGAGCTTGTGGAGCAGGCACAGGAATCGACGGCTTGGCGGCAACCGGTGGTGGCGGAGCGGCAGGCCGTTGCCGAGCAGCGCGCGCTGCGGCTTCTTTGGCGGCTTTTTCGGCTACAGCGGCAGCCTCAACCGCAGCATCCGCTTCAGCCTGGCCCTGAATGGTGCGGCGTACTTTCTCCGCGACATCCACAGGGATGGAGCTTGAGTGCGTTTTTTTCTCCGCGACGCCGAAGCCGGGCAGAAGGTCAATAATGGCCTTGGCCTTGACTTCGAGCTCGCGGGCCAGCTCGTTGATTCGTACTTGATTGGCGTCGGTCATGCGCTCCGTTCAATGCAACTAGTGCTGCAAAAACTATGAATTCGTATCGCTGTTTTTCTTCTCGTCTTCACTGGTGCTATCTGCTTCGCTGCCGGCTGGTTCAGAATCGGCGCTCGGTTCAGCGGCAGCTTCGGGAGGAAGCTGCGTCTCCACTTCGACTTCTGCCGCGGTGCCGGCCGAATTTGTTTCCGCCGACTCGCCCGCAGTCTCAGCGGATTGTGCTTCCGCGTCCGTTTCCGACGCAGTCTCCGTTTGATTTTCGCTGCTCTCCGATTCCTCTGTTGCTTCCGCGGCGCCTTCCGCGGGAGCCGCGCCAGCGCCACTTTCATAGAACTGGTTTACGGCCTGGTAGATTTTGTCCACCATCTTTTCGCCGATACCGGGAATTTCCATGAGCTGTTCGGGCGTCATGCCGGCGAGTTGCTCGAGAGAAGTTATTCCAGCGGCCTCAATTTTTTCGATGGTCTTGGGACCAACACCGGCGAGCGCGGTAAGCGGAGTAACGGGCGCGGTAAGTGCGGTCATTTCCGCTTCGATTTCGCGGCGCTTCTCTTCTTCGCTCTTGATGTCGATATCCCAGCCAATCAGCTTGCTGGCCAGGCGAACGTTCTGGCCCTTCTTGCCGATGGCCAGAGAGAGTTGCGAATCTTCGACGATAACCTCGAGCTTGTGACTTTCCGGGTCGGTGATCTGAACGCGCGTCACTTTCGCCGGGCTAAGCGCTTTCTGCGCGAAGGCCACGGTTTCTTCGCTGTACGGAATAATGTCGATTTTTTCGCCGCGCAGTTCGCGAATGATGGACTGCACGCGCATGCCCTTCATGCCGACGCAGGCGCCAACCGGATCCACATCCTTGTCGCGGCTGAACACGGCGACCTTGGTGCGTTCGCCGGCTTCGCGGGCGGCGGCGCGAATCTGTACCGTGCCGTCGTAGATTTCAGGCACTTCCATCTCGAATAGACGCTGGACGAGAGCGGCATCGGCGCGCGAGACGATAACCTGCGGGCCTTTTGCAGCACGGTCCACCATGCGGATGACGACGCGAAGCCGCTCGCCAATGTTGTAGGTTTCCAGCTTGGACTGCTCGCGCTTGGGCAGGCGCGCTTCCGTGCGGCCCATGTCCACAATGAGGTCCGGTCCTTCGGCGCGTTTGACGATCACGGTAACAAGTTCGCCGACGCGATTGTGGTACTCGTTAAAAATCGTGTCGCGCTCCGCTTCGCGCACTTTTTGCAGGATTACCTGCTTGGCCGTTTGCGCGGCGATGCGGCCCAGCACATCAGTCGGTTTGGAGGTCAGAATTTCCGTGCCGACTTCGGCGGCCGGATTTTTGCGGCGAGCGTCATGCAGGCTGATTTCGCGAGTGGGGTCGGCGACTTCTTCGACGACGGTAACGACAGAAAACACGTCGACCTGACCGGTTTCCTGGTTGAACTTGCCGCGCAGGTCTTCTTCGGTCTTGTAATATTTGCGGGCCGCGACGACCATGGCGTCTTCAATCGCCGACACCACCACTTCCGGCTCGATGTGCTTTTCGCGGCTGAGCATTTCAATCTGTTGATAGAGCAGATTCGCCATAACACTTTCCCGAACGAGCTTTGTTTCTCCAGCGCCGGTGAAAACGAGCAACCCGGCGTAAAATCAGCGTAACTACTGCGCTAGCGCGCCGAACGACGGTGCGGCAGCCACAACAACGACGAAGAGTGTTTACTAAAACTCGACGACGAGGTGCGCCTTGCGTATGAGGGACAGCGGCACTTCCACAGTCCGCGGAGTTTTGCCTTTCAACTCCAACTTGACTTTACTTTCCGTAACGCCCGCGAGACGTCCCTCAAAAAAACTCATCTCTTCAACCGGTTCTTCGGTCCAGATTTTTGCCGAACGCCCGGCGAAGCGTTCATAGTCCGCTTGTTTGCGCAGAGCGCGGTCCATGCCCGGAGAACTGATCTCCAGCACATAACCCGGACCCGGGATCAGCTCCTCGACATCGAGTATCACACTCAGTTGCTGACTGACACGTTCGCAGTCAGCGTGAGAAATCTTCGGATAAGGGTCAGGCTGACCGTTTGTGACCGCCGTAGAGGCCGGAAGTCGGTCGATGTACACCCTCAGGAAGCGCTGTTTGCCGATTTTCCACTCGACGTCAACGACTTCCAGCCCTTCCGACCGGGCAACCCGCTCGGCGGCTTCACGAATTTTTTCCAACTGCAAGCAGAGACTCCACGGCCAATGCCGGCGAAACGCCCACTTACAACCGGCAGACACAAAAAAGCGGGCTTGCGCCCACTCGATCGTGCGACCCGTAACGGACGAAACCAAAGTATATGCCCAGGTTACGGCAAAAGCAAGGTACGGGAAAAAACGAGGGCGCCTGCTTCGCGCCCCTCAGTAATACCCTGATTCAAAAAGATTTACGGCTTGGGAGCGGCGGTCGTGGCGGCCGGCTTGGTGGCAGCGGGCTTGGCCGCAGTGGCCGACGCCTTGGCCGGATAAGCCTGGTCATAGAGCTTGACGATTTCCGGGGTCACATCCACGCCATTTGAAACGTAGATCGGAGCGCCTTGCGCGGAAGAATCGAAGATCGCAGTGTAGGCGTTCTCGCGGGCATAGCGATCGAGCACGTCCATCATTTTGCGACCAATGCGGTCAATCACTTCCTGCTGTGAGGCGTTCACGTCTTCCTGATAGTCTTCCTGCTTGCGTTGCAATTGCTTGGCAAGCGCTTCGCCTTGCCGCTGCAGCCGCTGGCCTTCCTCCGGGCTGAGTTTGCCTTCGTTGGCCTGCAGGCGCTGACGGATGTCGTTAATCTGCTTGTTCATGTTCTCGAGCTCAGTCTGACGCGACGCGAATTGACCTTGCAGCTCCGACGAGGCTTGCTTGCCTTCGGCTGTCGCCACGATCGCCTGACGCACGTTCAAGACTCCAACTTTCGTGTTAGCCGTCGAACCGGCCACAGGCGCCGACTGGGCGGCGAGAGAAGCCGCACCAGCGAGGCTCGCTGCGGCGAGAGCGGCCGTTAGAAACATCTTATTCACAATGGTCTCCTTATTGAAGGAAGCGCTAAGCGCTTCCCTTACGCCAACCTAGATTGGCCGAAAATTTTCTGCCTCAGGACTTGCTAAACCAACCCTGAACCTTTTGCTGAAACCCGGTTTCGCCGCGCTCTGCGGGAATCGCGGGCCCCGTACAAACCAAAAAGTATAGCCGAGGCAAACCCTCCCGAGCAACGGCAAAGCGCATGGCTGTGATCAGGCGGAGCAGGAAAGTCCTGTCACATGCGATGCGCAGAAAGCCAAGCCAAGTTGTACCCCAATTCGCCAATCCAGCCGAACTGGCGTCAGTTGGGCATCGGGAAAATCAACAAACGGTTGTGCGCTTGGTCAGCAATGACCGCCATGTTCGTGAACTGGTCGATGGCAATGCCAAACTGCGCCGACCCGCCTAGACCAAAAGTGCGACGCGTCTTAAACGGATTCGAAAGAGTATCCACAATAGAAACGGTCTGACTTGTGGAGTTGATCGTCATGATGCCGCCAGTTTGCGGATTGATGGCCAGCGAAGTGGGATTGATGCCTACTCTTACAGACGAAGTGCCACCGGTATCCGGATTGTATGACGTAACGGTATTGGCACCGCTCGAATTGGCGTAGAACAGTGCTGGAGTAACCGACGGATCGAAGACGATTCCCGTGGGTGCGGCGCTGACCGATCCGGTGCTGGCGGTGGTGCTCTTCGCAGGCGTAGCGCCACCAATATCGATGGCGTCGAGAACACCGATCGGCGATGAACCGCTGATCAGTCGCAGTGCGGTGACTACAGCCAGTCCCCTGCTGTTCGTGCCGCGGTCGGGATCAATAGCAATCGCAATTGGGGAAGTATCGACGGAAATCGTGGTCGCGCTGAGACTTGTCGGCGCGGTGCCCGAAGTCGGAAACAGCAGCGCCAGGTTGATTTCGGAAATAGTGTTGCTGCCCGTATTGGCAACGAGAGCAGCCCCGGTTCCTTCATTGACGGCAACCCCGGTCGGAGTCGTGCCAACGGTCACTGCGCCGACCTTTTGCGTACGGGTAGCGAGGTCGAGGATAGAGGCAGTTCCGCTAGTATTATTTGCAACGACGGCCAAGCCGAAACGCGGGCTAACCGCGATACCTTGCGGACCGGTGCCCGTGTCGATTGGATTTCCGACCGGCTGTCCGAAAGTGGCGCTGCCGGGGTTGATGTCGACGACCGAAACGTTGTTGCAACCGGTGTTCGTCACAACAGCGATCGGCGCAAAGCCCTGGCCGGGGAGTTGATCCGCGATGGCAACGGACCCCGGCTGTGGATTGCCGCCGGAACAAGCACCCGTCAAATCCACGGCTTTGATTACAAAAAAGTCCGTGGCGTTGGATTGTACGTTGGCTCCGGTGAGCACATCCACCGCGAAACGATGCGGCATCGCCAAGAACGGCGTCGCTGGAATCGTGATGTCGAGAATGCGGCTGCTGACAAAAACGGTGGGAACCGCGGTGCCATCTAGGCGCGCCTTGGTGGATGCATCAAAGCCGGAGCCATAAATCTTGACATGCTGAAGCGCCGTGCTCGAAGTGAGCGTGCCCTGCGGCATCAACGCGCCCGAGATCCCACCGATCTGAGCTCCCGAAACTGTGGGAACTTGCAGCTCGGTAATCTGCGCTGCCTTAAGGCCGCCAAGGTCCACGATCCGAATCGTATTGCTGCCGGATTGCACGACAAACGCCTGGTTCGTCGCCGGGTCAACGGCCAATCCGCCGAACAAGTTAAGCGTATTGCCACCAACGGAAATAGAAGCCGATCCCGTTCCGCCAAGATGCGTTGCGTCTCCCGAGGCATCAGAGACGAACGCATAGCGCTGCAGAGTAACCGGGTTGGAAATTGAAACCTGATCTTTTTGGTTTGCGCTAAGAGCCGGATTTGGATTATGGGAGACGAGCAGATTGGTGTACGGCTGGAAGGCCACGGAGGTGGTTCCTAGGAATTCCGGCGCGCCCGCGCAGCTGGAGGTGAATGCAGTGCAGTCTGCCTGAAAGCTGATGGTACTGACCGACTGGTCCAGGGAATTCAGAAGGTTAATTTGCGCAGCGTTTGTCGCGTTAGCGTCGGCAATGGCAGCGGTTCGGGTGATGGGGTTGATGGCAATCCCTCGCGAGGTCTGTGACAACGAAACCGTGACGTTAGGACTGCCGTAAAAGACCGTTCCACCAGTGGATTGTTTGTTGGTACTCAGGTTTAGGGCATAGGTGAAGCTGGTCGAATTGATGACGCTCTGAACGGTGAACACACCATCGAAGTCAGTGTCGGTTACGCCGGAAATCAATACGGTGGTGGGCGACCCAGGCGTCAGGTTGTGCGCGGAAGACGTGATCACCGTAACCAGTCCCGAGGTCAGCGATACGCTGCTGATCGGGGTTGAAAAAGAAGGTTTCGTGACATCCACACCGCTGACGACACCTGCTCCGCCCGGCGTAACGTAAGCCGTGTGCGAGTGGGGAAGCATGGCGATCTGCGGAAACGCGCCGGTATTCAGCGTTACCTGAGCGTGTACACAGGGTGACCCTCCGGTCGTAGTGATACACGTCTGGTTGGCGTTCTTGTTCAGGTCGATCAGAAATCCGACCTTGGCGGTTGTCGGATTGGCATTCGACGAGTAAGCGACGATGGCGTTGTTGGTGTCCGAGTCCACTCCAATCGAGTAAGGCATCGGCAGAGGGCCGACGATGGCGTTGGACGGTATCAGGCCAGCCAGCGAAATCGTCACTGGATAAGTGATGGTTGGGTCGCCCGTCTGGCCCGGAAGCGGAAACACCACCACGCTCTGGTCCTGGTAGTCGACGACGGCAACGGTATGATTTGTCTGGTTGATCGAAAGGCCCGTGGGCGAGGTCACACTGTGAGTGCCGAGCGAGGCTAGGGAATTTTTTCCAATGGTGAAAAACTCCACCTGGTTCGATCCGGTTTCCGCAACAGCCAGGATGCCCAGGCTGGTGTCAATATCGGTAGCACTCGGATTATTCCCGGCCGGGTTCACTGTGGACGTCACCGTTGGCGGGTTGACGGAATAATCCGGGAAAATCGCCATGCTGGTGACGGAAGGGTTATTCGGCGAAGGTGTTGGTGGGCTCGTTCGTGTGACCGCGAGCGGATACAGGCCGGGAAGAACAGAATTCAAGTCACTTGACGGTAGGGCGAGATTAAGCCTGCGAGAACTGGACGAAGTCGGATCCGGCACTAGAGTATTCCCCGCAAATCCGACGGCATTTGCAAGGGAACCGCTCGGGCCGAAGTAACCGCCATCGATCAATAGACTTTGGGAGTTTTGCAACGGTGGATTCTGCAGAACACTGTCGGGAATCGAAGCGACAGATGTCGGACGCACCGGCACCACCGAAAACGAGAAGGGCCCGCCGGGGCAGGCGATAGGGTTCTTACTGGAATCTACGCAGGCCGCAGGATCAAAAATCTTCACCGTGTATGTATCGGCCACCGACAAATTGCCCACGTTGAGGCGGAGGCGCACTCCCGTTGACGCCGGAGCGGTATCAGTCGAGGTCGGTATCGGGAACAGAACCTTAAGCTGCCCGGAAGCGGAGTTGATCGTCGTCGTCCCGGAAGTCGCTCCTGTAAGCGTCACAAAAGACGCTGAAGACGCATTCGGCGCGGCAAGATAAAGGTCATAAGAGCTGGCACCCTGCGGGGCAATCGTTGGCGAAAGACCGTTGAAAGTGATCGGACCGCCCGTGATGATCGTCACACTCGCAAGGGCGAAACGGCCTGGGTCGGCCACCGAAGTCGCCACCACAGTGAGTGCGACCGTTGTCGGTAACGTCCCAGGAGCCTTGTAAAGGCCGGTTGCGTCGATATCTCCGCAAGTAGCCTTACAGCTGGGCTTTGCCGGATAAGTGATCGTACTGGTGGCGTCCTGGGTTACTAGCCAGGTCACACCTTTGTTTTGCAAATCGTTCGTCAGGGTGGCCACAAATTGTTCTTGCTCGTTGAGCGGAACCGTAGCCGTGGTGGGATTGATGCTCACCACGATTCCTGAATCCAGCGAGAGTGTAGCCGTGTCGGTTGCCTTCGCGTCGGCGGCCGCAGTTGCCGTGAGTAGGACGTTGACTATGCAAGCCTGCGACGCTGACGTGCAGTTCGTGCCGGCTATCGCTTTGGCGTCTGGAACCTGACTCGGCGCCGTATACACAACCGTTGTGTTCGTCGAGTTGTCGGGGATGGAGCCGACTGCGCCATTCACAGACTTGCAATCAGCCGCGGTGCCCTTAGTCGACTTGCCTGTCGAATCGAAACTCGCGGTTTGGTACTGGCATGTCCAACTGCTGATGGTGGTGTCCGTGGAGCCTGTCACCCCTGCCGTAAGCGTGATGGACTCCGAAACGATGACGGTTTGGCTGTGCGGGACAATGGTGACCTTGACCACATTGGTGTTGCTGCCGCCCCCGCAACCGGCCAGCAACAGCAGCGCCAGGGCACCGAAACTCGGCAAGATAGACGAATGCGCTTTGCAAAACTTCATGACTTCGAGAACCCCCACATTCCTGCCTGGCGTTTTTTGCCGAGCCAGGCAGATTTCCAACTTTTTAAATCCCTCCGGCCGTCGCCGGGCTATTGCAAAACTCTTGAACCCGCGAGCCCGACAACCTCAGAACGTCCTGCTCACCGTGAAGCGAAATGTCGTCTTCGGCTCAAAGTAATTCAACTGTCCCGGATTGTTCTGGATCGCATTGATCAGCGGCACTAACTGAAATTTGTAGATGTTGGCATCGATGGGATCCAGCGTGCTCTTCAAGAATGCAATTTCATTCGGATCAATATACGGCTGCTGCGCGACGATTGCCTGATGAAGACGGTGGACGTTGTAGGCGTAGTAGATGCGGAACGGCGCTTGTACGATCGGCAAACGGACCACGAATTCAATACCGGTCGAGCCGCGCAACCGGAAATTGGTCCCGCTTTGCAGCGGTAATTCCGAAGTAAGACCGGCATTGGGAAATTGGCACGCCAGACTTGGCGACAAACTGCCGCAGACGGGTGGACTTACGTCAAGAGCCGCGGAATTAAGTTTTAAGCCGCTTCGATTGATGACTCCGTTCGTGCCGCCATCAAAAAACAACACGGCTTGCACAGGCCCCACAATTGGAATGCGATATTCAATGTTTCCAAAACCCTGAAGATCCCCACCGGGCAGCGTTGCAACACGGGTCAGCACCGGGATGCTGAGGCAACGCTGGGTGCCGCCGGAATTCGGGTCGGCATAGCAGAACGGCTGCGCGGATGCCGTCGGAATAAACGTCACCGGAGAAATCGAACGAATGTCGTAGCCTCGCAAATCGGTCTCGCCACCCATGTAGAACCGGCTGTAGGGCGGAATTTCCTTTCCGCCGTAGCCCGTGATGTGCGCAACCTGGGCATGGAAGCCCAGCACGTTGCGCTTCTTGTTGACCTGCTTGAATTTCTTCCACTCAAACACATTGGTGATCGTGTTGACATTGCCGCCGATGGGGCCGCCGGTAAATGCCATCGAATAGTAATAACTCTTGCCGGTCGTCGGTTCCTGCGGATTGTTAACCGTATTGTATGTAACGCTTGGCGTGAGGGTGCTGGAGACAATTCCGTTCAGCGCGCTAGGACCCGCAAAGCTGCGGTACTGGATGGATTGAAACAGCAACCTGGACGCATCGTTAAACGCGGTGATGTTCGTTCGCGTGAGCCCATAGGTTAGTTGCACGCGCAAAAACGACAAACGCCGTATCGGGTAGCTGGCGAACGCCGTGAAGCCGGTGCTGTCCTGGTTGTAATTCTGAATAAATTGCGGGTTGATGCTGACCGACTGGCCCAGCAGTAGTGCTTCCTGCTTGGCTTGGTCGAAACTGTAACGGCTGGAGAAAATCGTGAAACCGGTCGAAATCGGCCGGTCAAACAGGTACGGCTCGGTGAAACCGAATTGGAAGATGCGTTGCAAGCTGCCGAACTGTGCGGAGAATGTCAACGTTTCGCCCAAGCCCAAAAAGTTGTTGGTTTGATAGGTAAGGCCGATAAATCCGCCGGCCAGACCGCTCACGCCGCCCTGCAATCCGATGGACTGCTTGCCTTTTTCATGGACCTTCAGGTTCAGGTCCACCGTGCCCTCTTTGGTGTTGCGCTTGATTTCGACCGCCTTGTCCTCTTCGATGCGGTCGAAATAGTCGAGCTGATTGAGGCGAAGGATGCTCACTTCCCATGCGCGCTTGTTGAAGAGCTGGCCTTCGTCAATCGCCAGCTCGCGGCGAATCACTTTGTCGCGCGTGGTAGTGTTTCCGCTGAAATCAATTCGCCGCACGTAATACTGCTTCTGCTCGTCGAACTTCAGCGTCAGGTTGATGATTTTGTTCGCGTCGTCAATGTCGAAATCCGGTTCCGGCGTGAAGTCTATGAATCCGTATTCGCCGTAAATGCTGGTGTAATCCTTCATCGCCTTGCGCAGCTTGGAGACGTTCAGGATGTCTCCCTGCTTGATCGGAAACGCGCCCTTCAGCGCATCGACTTTCAGCGATAGCGCCTTGTCCGGATCGGCGCTGACAATCTTTAGCGTTCCCATTTTGTAGCGCGGACCTTCTTCAATGGGAATCGTAATGTTGACGGCCTTGCCGTTCGATTTGCCCAGCACTGGCACTGGCATACCCAGTTTGTTGTTGCGGGTGTCGATGTTCTCCAGAATCGGCTCTTTCACCAGCACGCGGAAGTAGCCGTTGTCCTGGTACATGCCGCGAATCCCGACTTCCAGGTCTTCGTTCAGCTTGTCGCGGTCATACGTCTTGTGCATCACGTTGATTTCTGTGATGTACAGCGGAATCTGGTAGGGACGATCGTGGCGCATCGCGCGAATCAGCTTGCGGTCGCTGAACGCATGGTTGCCGGTGAACTTGATCTTGCCAACTTTCACCTTTGGCCCTTCATCCACTTTGAAAATAAGAATGACCGCGTTGCTCGACGCGATGCGTTCGTACATCGGCGTCACTTTCGCGAATTGCCGGCCGTGTTCGCCCAGCAATTCCTTGATCACCACTTCCGCTTTCTTGATTTTGGTGGGATCGAACTGGCTTTCTACTGTCAACCCGACTTTGCGTTCCTTGAACCGGTCCAGAATGTCCGATTCGGAAACCGAATGAATATTGTCGTAGCGGATGCGGCGAATGATCGGCCGCTCTTTCACTTCAAAAATAATGAACTTGGCATTGGCCTTGTCGGGAGAATCCTCGACGCGCAGCTTCACATCCTCAAAAAACTGGGTGTTCCACAGCGCCTGAAAATCGCGGCGTAATGTCTCTTCGTTGTAGGCATCGTTCTCGCGGCTGAAGATCCGCGCCTTCAGCGTGTCATTGCGGACTCGCCGGTTACCGATAAATTCGATTCGCTGGATGATGGAGGGTTGTTGTGGTACTGGGTTCTGCGGAGCGTTGGAATCAAAGGATGCAAAATCTGGATTTTCCTTTGTAACTATATCGCCGGTAATTAAATCCAATGAGGACGAAATCAGGTAGGCATGCGCAGATGACGCATCATCCGAATGGGCGGTTTCCGGCTTGCCGGGCGTTCTCGCTTCCGCCGTTTGCAGGCAGAGTGCGACGAAGACCAGGCCCAGCACCGGAAAAATCCCGAACGGCAAACAGACTTTTCTGAAAGCGGCCGTTGAAAACTTCAAGGCCGCGCCCCCAAACCCAAGATGGTTCCTCTCCCGCCGAACTCTGCTGTGGATCGCTTGCGGTCACACCTTGCTTGACTCGCTTTGCGGTCACTCCATGCCTGGAGCCGGCCGTGCGCGCGGCTCCAGCCGAGCCGATAACACACGTGTTGGTGTCAGATTCGTTAGTGAATGACCGGGGTTGCCTCAACCACCGGACGGAACGCAAGGCCTTCCCCCGCGACGTAAATCTGCAATGTCGCTGGCCTCTGAATTCCTCCCTGAATCAGCGCTTCGGAGAGCGGGTCTTCCACGTACTTTTGCAGCGCCCTGCGCAACGGTCGCGCCCCGTAGCTGCGATCCGCGCACGTTTTCTCCAAAATCCACTGACTTGCTTCCGGAGACAACACAACTTGCACCTGCCGGTGAATCAGCGTGTCGTTCAGCTGCCCCACCAGCAGATCGATGATGCGAAGCAAATCGTCATCACCGAGCGGGTTGAAGATTATCACTTCATCCAACCGGTTTAAAAACTCCGGGTTGAACGCCCGCTTCACTTCGTTCATCACCATGTCTTCCATGCTCTTGGTGCTGGCTTCATCCGCGCCGCTCTGGAAGCCAATCCCGGTGCGCTTTTGCAGGTGCCGCGCACCGAGATTTGACGTCATGATGATAATCGTATTCCGGAAATCCACCGTGTTGCCCAAACCATCCGACAACTGCCCGTCTTCGAAGACTTGAAGCAGGATGTTGAAAACGTCTGGATGAGCCTTCTCGATTTCGTCCAAGAGGATAACTGAATATGGCGTCCGGCGCACGCGTTCCGTGAGCTGCCCGCCTTCTTCGTAGCCCACGTATCCCGGAGGCGCGCCTATCAGCTTGGAAACTGAATGCTTCTCCATGAATTCCGACATGTCGAAACGTACCAGAGATTTCTCAGAACCGAAGAGAAATTCCGCCAAACGCCGCGCCACTTCCGTTTTTCCCACGCCGGTTGGCCCGAGGAATACGAACGAACCCACCGGACGCGCCGGCGATTTGAGTCCAGCGCGGCTGCGGCGAATCGCCCGCGCCAACGCGGTGATCGCTTTGTCCTGGCTGATGACGCGCTTGTGCAGCTCCGGCTCGATACGCAACAGCTTCTGCTGCTCGTCTTCCTTAATCGAAGTGACCGCTACGCCGGTCCAGCGTGAAACAACCTCCTCGATGTCTTCGCGCGAAACGATGCCCGTCGTGGCGTCGTCCAGCTTGTAACGTTCCCGCAATCCGCGCAGCGTTTCTTTTTCCTTGCGCTCCTCCTCCGAATAAAACCGCGCCTTTTCGAATTCATGCGCCGCAATTGCGCTTTCCATCCGGTGCGTGATGAACTTCACGCGCTTCTGCACTTCGCTCACTTCTTCCGGAACGCTGGCCTGGCGTAGCTTCACGCGCGCGCCAGCTTCGTCGAGCAGGTCAATCGCCTTGTCCGGCAAAAAGCGGTCTGGAATGTACCGGTTTGAAAGATAGACCGCGTAACGAATCGCATCTTCCGTGTAGCTGACCGCGTGGAACTTTTCGTAGCGCTCACGCACGCCGTTCAACACCAGAATCGCTTCCTCTTCATTCGGTGCCGGAACTTTCACAGCCTGGAAGCGCCGCTCCAGTGAGCGGTCTTTCTCCACCGACTTGCGATACTCGCTCGGCGTGGTAGCGCCTATGCACTGAATCTCACCGCGTGACAGCGCCGGCTTCAGAATATTCGCCGCGTCCAACGACCCTTCCGCAGAACCCGCGCCTACCAGCGTGTGCAGCTCATCAATAAAGATGATGGAGTTCTGGCTCTCCATCAGTTCCTTCATGATGGTCTTCAGCCGCTCTTCGAATTGTCCACGATACTTGGTGCCCGCGACGATGAGCGACAGATCAAGCGACAAGATTCGCTTCTCGGAAAGGAAAGGCGGAACATCGCCCTCGGAAATTCTTTGCGCCAGACCCTCCACGATCGCTGTCTTACCGACACCCGGCTCGCCAATCAACACCGGATTATTCTTCGTCCTCCGGCACAAAATCTGAATCACGCGCTCCACTTCCCCTTCGCGCCCCACCAGCGGGTCCAGCGAACCTTCCGTCGCAGCTAGCGTCAAATCCCTGCTGAATTCCGCCAGCAACGATGTTTCCTTCGGCCGCGCCGCCGCCGGCTTTTCGCCGGAAGTCCGCGCTAACTCCTCGCGCAACGCCGACAACCTCAGCCCACGCTCCATCAAAATTTCCGCGCCGAAACACTTTTCTTCGCGCAAGATTCCCAGCAGCAAATGCTCCGTCGCTACATGCTTCACACCCAGCCGCTCGGCTTCTTCCGCAGCCATGTTCAAAATCCGCTTGCACTCCGCGCTCAACGGCACTTCCACTGACGTGGAAATCCGCTCGCGAATCGTGATGCGCGCCTCAATCTCTTTTCGAATGGATTCGATCGAACCCTGCTGCCGCAGGAATCGGTTGGCCAGCGCCTTGTCTTCCCGCATCAGCCCCAGCAGAAGGTGCTCCGTCTCGATGTAGGGGCTGCCGTACTGGCTGGCTTCGTATCGCGCAAAGAAAATTACGCGGCGCGCTTTTTCCGTGTAGCGTTCGAACACGTTAGCTCATTTCTCCCTGAGGGTCCCTGCCCGTTCGAACTGCGCCGGGATCCCCTCCGGCTAAGTCCTTGCGGGTCCGCAGAACGCCGTGTTCCAGCCCTAGAATCCGGTCGCACCGTCCGGCCAGCGCCAGGTTGTGCGTCGCGATTAACGACGTCAACCCGTACGCCCGATGCAGCCGCTCCAGCAGCTCGAATACGGCCCAAGCATTCCGCTCGTCCAAGTCTCCCGTAGGTTCATCGGCCAGCAGCACGCGCGGCCTGGTGACGAGGGCCCGGGCGATCGCCACGCGCTGCTGTTCCCCTCCGGAAAGCTCTCCCGCGAGGTGCCCGGCACGCTCCGCCAGGCCAATTTCTCCGAGCCATTTCCCGGCCTTTTCCAGGCCTCTGGATATAGACTCACCCCGCAGCAGCAGCGGCATCGCTACATTTTCCGCCGCCGTAAAATCCGGCAGCAACTGATGCCTCTGCCACAGAAACCCTACGGCGCAATTGCGAAAATTCGAAAGCGCCGCTTCATCATTTGTTTCAATTTGTTTCAAATCGAAGTATATAGCACCGCTCGTTGGCGTGTCTAGCGCGCCCAGTAAATGCAGTAAAGTGCTTTTACCCGCTCCAGACGGCGCTACAATCGCGGCCATCTCGCCTTCGTACAACGCCAGATTCACCTGTTGCAAAACGTTTAAGCTGCGCTCGCCTTCTCCGTAGCTTTTGCTGATGTCGCGCGCTTCCAGGACAACCTTGCGGCCGGGCTTCGCCACCAGCACCGGTGAACCTGCTTCCGAACCCGAATTGTCGATTGCCTGGCTCATCGTTTGAATTTCTTCGCTGCGTGCGGCTCCGTCTCGCGCTTCTGCAATGTTAGATGCCTCCGGCACTCGAAAAAATGGTGTCTCCTCACTGTGACACCATGCCTGCCAAACCGTCCCTTAAATTGAACCCAGCTGGCCTTGGTTTACTGCACCAAAAAGGCTCCGAAACGAGAAACTCACAACGCCTCGCAAATCAGTCACTTGCATAGGCTGTCGGTGGTCGGCCCAATATGGACGTCGCCGAGATGGACCCGCACGCAAACTCGCTCAACCAAGGTGCAAGCGGATAGCCAAACATATCCCGTCTGCCTTATATTTAACTCATTCAAAACGAAGGATTTCCACAGGCAGCAGCCTCGCCGCCGCCCTCGCTGGAACCACCGTTGCAAGAAGGGATATTCCCATCGCCACCACCGCAATCCACACTCCATCGATCACCTTGGGGTGGAACGGCACGAATGGTACGGCGTATACCTGAGGATCCAGCGGAATCAGCCGGTAGCTGCCGGCTACCCACGCGAAGGTGTAGCCGAGCACCAATCCTAGGATGGTCCCCGTTGCGCCGATGGCAAACCCCTGCCACAGGAAGATGCTGCGCAGCTGGCTGGACTTGGCCCCCATAGACCGCAAAACCGCGATGTCTTTCGCGCGATCGGTCACCGTCATCGTCAGCACCACCAGAATGTTCAATCCCGCAACCAGCGTGATCAAGCCGATAAAAATTGCCGTCACCAGCTTTTCTAACCGCAGTGCGCGGAACAGCGCCCGCTGCTCTTCCATCCAGGTTGCCGCTGCAAAACCCGTCCCAGCTTCCCTCTCAATTTCGCGCGCAACCACCGGAGCCGCCTCCGGATTCTCCAGCCGAAATTCCAGCACGTTCACTACATCCGAGGCCCCGACCAACGATTGCGCTGCATCGAGTTTCAGAAAACACCAGTTGGCATCGTAATCGTAAAATCCTGAATCAAAAATTCCTGCCAGGCGAAATCTTCGCGTTCGCGGCAACAACCCAAATGGAGTCAACCGACCTTGCGGGCTGGTCAACGTGACGTAGTCACCCGGCGCCACCTTCCACTCATCCGCAAGCTGTTTGCCGACCAGCAACGCCTCAATCCCATCTGCGTCCGGCGAAAAATCCAGTTTGCCCGCTGCCAGTTTTCGCAACGCTTCGTCAGAAGCCTCTTCTCGAACCGGATCAATCCCTTTTGTCACCACTCCGCGTGACTCTCCGCCGAACGTCATTAGCACGGTCTGGTAAACCGCCGGAGTCGCGCTTCGCACCCCGGGAATTTTTCCCAGCTTTGTCGCCAGTGCTTCGTAATTGTGGATTCCTCCGGAACCGGGCTTGGTTAGGGAAATATGCGCCGTCACACCCAGTAGACGGTCTTGCAGCGTCTCGCGAAAGCCCGTGTTCATCGCCAACGCTACCACTAACGTGGCTACGCCCGCCGTCACACCCAGCACGCTGAAGCCGGTCACCAGCCGCAATACCGCAGGCCGGTTCGGCGACCGCAGATAGCGCTTTGCGACAAACCATTCGAAAGCCATCAGGAAAACATCGGCTACCCGCCGTGTCCTTCGGATTCTTCGCCGGCCGGTGCTGCATTTTCCGGGCGAAGCTGCGGAAAGAGAATCACGTCGCGAATCGAATGCGAATCCGTCAACAGCATCGTCAACCGGTCGATTCCGATTCCCTCGCCCGCTGTTGGCGGCAATCCATGCGCCAGCGCGCGAACGTAATCCACATCCAGCCGCTTGGGCACTTCATCTCCGCCTTGCGCGATTTGCGCAAGAAAACGTCGCTCCTGCTCGGCCGGATCGTTTAATTCCGAAAATCCATTGGCGATCTCCATGCCCGCAATATAGATCTCGAATCGCTCCGTCAGCGACGGATCATCCGATTTTTGCTTGGAAAGCGGCGAAATCTCCGTGGGAAAGTCATACAAAATCGTCGGCTGCTGTAGCTTGTCTTCCGCCATCGTTTCGAACAACAGGCCCGTCCATTCGCCGTCGCTCAGTGTGCCTTTGGAAACCGCATACTTCGCGCCGTTGCTTTTCGCCCAAGCGTTATAACGCTCGGTCGCAGCTTTTGCGCCACCTGGCACTGCAAATTCGCTCACCGTTGGCGCGTTACCCGCCGCTTCCGGCCAGTAGTTGCAAATTGCTTCGCGCATGGATAACCGTTCGATTTTTCCGAAGTCCAATTCCAGGTCGCCGTACTTCACAATCGTTGAACCGGCGACTTTTTGCGCCAGTTCCGCCAGTAACTCTTCATTCAGCTTCATTAAGTCTTGGTAGTTGCTGTACGCCTCATAAAATTCCAGCATGGTGAATTCGGGATTGTGCCGCGTCGAAATTCCTTCGTTGCGAAAATTGCGGTTGATTTCGTACACGCGATCCAACCCGCCTACCACCAGCCGCTTCAGATACAACTCGGGCGCAATCCGCAGGTATAAATCAATGTCCAGCGTGTTGTGGTGCGTTACGAACGGACGTGCCGCTGCTCCGCCCGGAATCGGATGCATCATCGGGGTTTCCACTTCGATGTAGCCCCGGGCGTCGAAAAACTCGCGCAGCAAACGGACGATTTTCGCTCGCGTACGAAAAATCTCCGCCGACTTTTCGTTGGCAATAAGGTCTAAATAGCGCTGCCGGTACCGCAGTTCCACGTCGCTCAGACCGTGCCATTTTTCCGGCAGTGGCAGCAAAGCCTTCGCCAGCAGGGTCAGCTCTTCAACCCAGATCGAAAGCTCCCCAGTCTTGGTGCGGAACAGGTGCCCGCGCACCCCGACTTGGTCCCCCAAATCGAGCAGATGGAACAGCTCGAACCCTTTTTCCCCCACCACATCCTTGCGTATATAGATCTGTAAGTGCCCGCCACCACCCTGCAGGTGCGCAAACGCTGCCTTCCCCATCAACCGGTAGGAAACAATCCGCCCCGCCACCCGTACGTCGACCTTATTTGCTTCGAGGTCAGCCGCCGTCACCCCGGTGTACTTCTCTGCAAGCTCGCCAGCCGTCGCCGTCCACCGAAATTCATGCGGGTAGGCACGGTGTCCCGCCTGCCGGATTTGTTCCAGCTTCCGTTGCCTCTGCTCAAACTGGTCCTGCGGTTCAAATTGCACTGCCAGCGTCCCCAATTCCTTTGAAATGAACGGCGAGACGGCGAGTATAGCAGGCCAGTGGGAGGCTCCGGCAACAATACCCCCTATCTTTCTACTGTGTTTCTGGTATAGTTCCCTGCTTCAGGAGAGAAACGATGATTACCCGCGCCCCTACCCGCAGGTATGACTCAGTTCAGCAAGATTGGCGATCTCTCTTGCCTGAAGCCAAGTCCGCCTTCTTCGAAGCCCACGTTCGTGAACTCGAGAATGCCTATCTGATGCTGAGCGTCTCGCTCAACGAGGCTATCGATCTCAGTCGGCATGGTTATTTGGCCAAGGCTTTCCAAGCGATGGAAGTAAGCCCCGACCTTTGCTCCCTTCTGGTTCTCCGCTTGGATTCGATCCTTCACTCCATGCGCCAACAAGCCAAGCATTTTGGCGTTGTTCCCAATCTAGCTCCGCTGGAACCCGGAAATTTTCGGACCGATCGCTCGCAGCGTTCCGCTCGTTTGCACAACTTGGTAAATCGCGTACTGCTTTCCGAACGCTCGCAATTTATTCACAAGCTATCCACTCTGGAACAGATCGTCGAACACGTCGGAGATTGCTTTGTCGAATTGGCTAGGCAACTGGAGCCGACCGACGCCGCGGCAGCTTCCTCATTTTGGGCGGCGCTCGACGCGGGTCATTTCGACTTGAACACCTGTTTGCGCGAAACTGTCGTCCTCTTCAAATCCTTCCTCGTTGTGCTGCCGGAAGAGCAGCTGGATGGCTTGGATTTCACCATCCGCAGCCTATACCGTACACGGCCTCTCCGTCAGTTGGTGACCTCTATAATCCACCCTAGACGAATCGGCGCCGTCGCGGGAAAATAGAACATCCTTGCAAGCCGGTGCGTTGCGGTTTCAAACTGCGCGCCTCGTCTGCGTCCAAAGTGAGGAATGGATCGTCGGGGTGCTCGCTTTCATTTTCTCACCCTGTTGCGTCCCTCGCTGCGCAGTCCCGCCTTACTCTATTCGTTTGGCGATGGCACTGAAAACGGACGAACTTCTGCTTGCCGAAGGACAACTTCAAGGGGGACATGGGGCATCCGAAAGAATGGATGCGCCGTTTGTTGGACTGTTGGCCCAAAAACGACCAACCGAGCACAAGCAGGCCGCCAGCAAAGCGCCTGTTGCGCTGACCGAAGCGGAAGCCATCCGCCTTGCACAAGCGGGAGATGCCGCGGCTTTTGAGTTTTTGTACCAGATGCACAGCCGCCGCGTTTACGCGCTGTGTTTGCGCATGGTCGGAAACCCCGCCGACGCGGAAGACCTGATGCAGGAAGCCTTCCTTCAGCTCTTTCGCAAGATTGGAACCTTTCGCGGCGAATCGGCCTTCTCTACTTGGTTGCATCGTATGACCGTCAACGTCGTTCTGATGCGGTTGCGTAAGAAGTCCCTCCCCGTCGCTTCTCTGGAAGAAACGACTGAACCCGACGAGGAAACGGGTGGACCACGGAAGGACGTCGGAGCGCCAGATCTTGGCCTTAGTGGCGCCGTGGATCGGGTCAATTTGGAACGCTCCATCGAGAAGCTGCCGCCAGGCTATCGCACGGTTTTCGTGCTCCACGACGTCCAGGGTTACGAGCACAACGAGATTGCGGACATCATGGGCTGTTCGGTAGGTAACTCCAAATCGCAGCTGCACAAGGCACGCACCCGCCTACGTGAACTGCTCCAGGAGGATGCTCGGGACCAAGCCAGGCAGGAACGCCAGGAAGCAAAAGCTCAGGCACCGAACCCGGATTGAGCTACACTAGCGCCAACCGGGGCGTGGTTTACAACTGTGTCGAACTTTGCAAGACGTTCCAAGCAACGATTTGTAAGGTTTTGGAGTCTGATGAAGCAACGGTGACTCCTGCGGAGTGAAGGGCCATGCAGTGTAAGGACTTTGAACAAGTAATCGAAGAGAACGGGCTGGTGCAGTTGCCTGTGGCGGCCCAGGCCCATGCGGCCGGCTGCCCCTCTTGCACCGCCTTGGTACAAGACTTTTCGGTCATCCTGGCCGCGGCCAGCCAGATTCCCGCAGAAGTGGAACCTCCCGCCCGCGTTTGGGTTGCTATACAAGCCCAACTGGAAGCCGAAGGCATCATCCACCAGCCGAAGATCGTGATACCGACTGAACCTTGGTGGAAGCGATTCAGCCAACTGATCCGTGGACGCATGTTGGCTACCGCTGGCCTCGCTGCGCTGGTGCTCGTTGCGGGCTTCTACCAAATTCGACGCGCGGGCGATCCCCCACAGACCCCCTCTCGACCGGAGCCTTTCGCCGAAACTGCCACCACCCTTGACCGCGAAGAGCAGTCACTTGGCGCGATGCAACCCGCCAGCACGCTCGGCTATGTATCCAACGCCGATACTTCGCTGCGCGAAAATCTCGTTACCGTCAACGCCTTCATTAAGGAATGCCAGAATCGCCTGCGGGAAGATCCGAATGACCCCATGGCGCGCGAATACCTTTCTACGGCTTACCAGCAGAAGGCAGAAATTTTGGCCGCAATGATGGAGCGCGGCAGGAGCGTGAACTAAGATGAGTCTCAGCCCGGCATTCCGTAGATCCGTACTTCCCTTCATTACACCGCTCCTCAGCGCCGGCATGTTTCTGCTTCCGTTTGCTTCGCCCGCCGCCGGCGAAAAGATTGAGAAGCACTTCACCGTCAAGGGCCGGCCCATCGTGATGATTCAGAACGTGGCCGACGGACGCATTGAAGTAAAGTCCTGGAAGAACCCGGAAATTGTGGTTTCCGCCGCCGGCTCGTCCAACAAAATTGGCCTCGAAATGGAGCAAGCGGACGATCGCATTGAGGTCAACGCCAAAATCCTGGACAACAACGCGCCATCTTCCGATCTGACCGAAAATATCCAATTGACCGTGCCGGAAGAAACCGAACTGCAGATTAAGACGCAGTCCGGTCTCATTTACGTCGAGCAGGTTTTGGGCGACATGAATCTGGTCACCGTAAACGGCGACGTGCACCTCAAGGAAGTTTCCGGTTACATCATCGTGCACACCACGGGCGGTTCGCTGATCTGCACGCAATGCGGCGGCAAACTGGATTTCAGTTCGATCAGCGGAGGCGCGCAAGTCCTGCAGCCGTCGCTGCGCAGCGTCAATCTGGTGACCACCACTGGAAATATCCTGTTCGACGGCGACTTTATCCGCACCGGCATCTACAGCATGCGCAGCGGCCGTGGCCTGGTGGAAGTTCGCTTCGCCGGTACCGATTCCTTTGATCTGAACGCGCAGACCTCCACCGGCAATGTGGACAATCGCGCCGAAGCGTTTCTTAAGCCGGACTCACACGGCATTCGCCACACGGCTACGCGCTACGCGAAAGGCCTCTTCGGCTCCGTCGGTAGCGGTCTCGCGAAAGTCGAACTTTCCTCCTTCAGCGGCACCATCCGCATTCTTAAGCGCGACTGACGCAGCGATTACCGATTCCTGGCCCCTGATTGCCGACCGCACGTCGCATCGCCAGTCGCTGCGCCTTCCAACTTTGTCTGCTCAACTGTAAACTTCCCTCGTGACTCGCACTCCCATCACCTCGGTTGTGGCATTGGCCGGCTTCATGGGCTCTGGCAAGACCACCGTTGGCACTCAGTTGGCGCGGCAGCTTGCTTGGCGGTTTGTAGACCTCGACGACCTGATCGAAGCAGCGTCGGGCACGCGCATCGCGGAATTCTTTGAGCGGCACGGTGAACCGTCATTTCGTGTGCTCGAAGCGGCGCAGCTGCGCGGGGCGCTCGGGCGCGCATTTGAACTTCGCGAACCGGTCGTGCTGGCGCTGGGTGGAGGCACCTACGCGCAGCACGGCGCGCCTGAATTTCTGCGGACGCAAAACGTCCCCGTAATCTGGCTCGATTCTCCTGTCGAAACCTTGCTCGCGCGATGCATGACCATGACCGGACGCCCGTTGTTTCGCGACGAAACCAGTTTTCGCGCATTGCACGCGCAGCGACTGCCTTCCTATCAACTGGCGGACTTTCGCGTCGACAGCGGTCGCGATCCTTCTATCGTCGTCGCCGATATTCTTAGGCTCGGTATATTTCCGAAGGCAGATCCCGATTCGCATCTCCTTGTCGAAGAGCCGCGCTCCTGACCCTTTGCTCAACACGCAACATCGTTGCTCTTTTTCCGCTCGGCGCTCTCGCATCGTGACAATCTCTTTTCGTATCTGTTTGTTTGGTCGTTTTCGCTGGGGGATGTATGAACGAAACATTTTCGCACTTTGGCGCTCGCCATCGCTCGCCGCATCGCGCTTTTGTCACTACCACTCTGATCCTCGCATTCGGATTCGCGTTCGCGCACGCGCAGAAAAAAGATTCCACCAGCGCACTGCAGCCAGACAAGGGAAAATTCTCGTTGCTGGTGGAAGGCAAAGCGATGGGACAGGAAGAGTTTGAGATTGCTCCCTCCGGCGGAGGCTGGATGGCCCGCGGCACCACGACTATCAAAACCGAAAAAGGCGATACCAAAGTCACCGGCAATTTGACGCTGCAAGCGGACGGCGCACCGATTTCGTATGACTGGACTTCACAAACGGACAAGACTAACGGCGCGCACATTCTCTTCGCAAACGGCATTGCGAAAATCAAGCTGGAAATGCAGGGCTCGCGGCCTTATGAGCAGGACCTTTCCTTCGGCACGCCGCTGGTAGCGGTGCTCGACAACAATCTTTATCACCAATACGCGGTGCTGGCACGACTTTACGATTGGACAAAAGGTGGAGCGCAACAATTGCCGGTGCTGATTCCGCAGGAACTGACTCCCGGAAACATTACGCTGGAATCCACAGGATCAACGAATGCGGGAGGTAAGACCTATGAAGGTTTGCGGGTGAACACAGGGGACCTGGAAATTTTGCTGCTGCTGGATGCGAAGCATAAACTGATGCGGATTGAGGTTCCCGCGGCGAAAGTTTCGGTGGTTCGCGAGTGAGTCTCTGGGAAAAGACCCTTTATTACGGAATTTTTGGCTAACATAGCCTAGCCGGTCGTGGGCACCCCTTCCCCTGTCTTTGCGGAAGTGGCGACTCTAAAGATACTTAAGGAGTTCTTTGTTTTTATACAGTTTTGCAAGTGGTGGAAATAAAGAACTTACGACCTGCCGCCGGGCTCGACAATGTGGCACAGTTGCGGATCGGTCGAGCGGCTCCGGGTGACAACTCCGATGCGCCCTTCCCTGAGCGTCGGCACCGTCGTACAATGCGGGCATGAGCAAACGCGGCGGCGACAATTTGAACGTGACGTGCCCATGCTGCCAGGCCAAGCTGGTGGTCGATCCTGTTTTTGGCGCGGTGCTCTCGCACGAAGCGCCTCCGAAAAAGGGCCCGGACGTGGATTTGACGCAGGCTTCCAGCATCCTGCAGGAACAGCAGCGGCAGCGCGAAGACAAGTTTGCCGATTCGTGGTTCCAGGAAACCAACAAGGAAGACATCCTGGCCAAAAAGTTTGAAGAAGCCATGAAGAAGGCCAAAGACGCGCCCGCCGGAAAACCCATCCGCGACTTCGACCTGGATTGAAATGCAAGTGCCTGGTGATTCGTGACCGGTGACTTGTGCCTGCGAGGAAGCTTCAAGATTCGGCTTCGTTCCGGAGTTTTGCGACTAGGCGAGCGTACGCTGGTGATGGGCGTGCTCAACATCACGCCGGATAGTTTTTCCGATGGCGGAAGGTTTTTTGATCCGAAACTTGCCGTGAAACAGGCTCTCGCCATGCAGCGCGAGGGAGCGGACATCATCGATATCGGCGCGGAATCCACTCGTCCGGGATCGGAAGGAATTTCTGCCGCGGAAGAATTGCGACGGCTGTTGCCGGTGATGGAAGCACTGCGCGGCAAACTAAAAATTCCTATTTCCGTGGACACACAGAAATCCGCGGTCGCGGAAATCGCGCTCGGCGCGGGCGCGCAAATCCTCAACGACGTTTCTGGCTTGCGGTCGGATCCTGCACTGGCCAGCGTCGCCGCGAAATACAATGCGCCGCTCATCCTGATGCATATGCGCGGGAAGCCACGTTCCATGCAGAAAAGACCGTTCGCCCGCGACGTTGTGAAGGATGTTGTAAGCGACCTGCGTAGGTCGATCGCTGTCGCCGGGAAGGCCGGAGTCGCTGCAACGCAAATCGTCATCGATCCGGGCATCGGCTTTGGCAAGAGTTTCGCGCAAAACTTCGAATTGATCGCCAAATTGCCCGCGCTCGCGAAACTGGGCTTCCCGATTATGGTTGGCACTTCGCGTAAAGGTTTTCTTGGCGCAACGCTCGCCAGAAACGGTAAGCCCGTTCCATCCGATCAGCGTCTCTGGGGCACGGCGGCCACCGTCGCCGCCAGCATCCTCTATGGCGCGCACATCGTGCGCGTCCACGACGTAGCGGAAATGACGCAGGTCGCGCGCGTGACGGATAGCTTGGTTTCAGTCGCCGATCGAAATGGCACGCGCCGCAGTTTCTGAAGCTTCTTTCGTCAAGTATGCGGCTGTATATAATCCGGCCTATGCGCTACTACCTGGTCTTTTTCCTTCTGGCGTTCTCGGGATGGCCTGCCTCCCCATGCGGCGCCGATGAAGTGGATATCGTGAAGAAGGCGGTCGAGCGCAGTACTCTGAACCAGCACGGCACCAAATCTTTTCATCTAAAAGGCATCGTCGTGCCAACTCGCGACCGGGACGACAATTCCGGTCGGACCGGTGAAATCGAAATCTGGTGGGAATCCCCAACAAGAAGGAAGCGTGAAGTTCGCTCGCCAGACTTTCACCAGGTTGCCATTGTTAATGGCCGTCGCGAATGGCAGAAAAATGATGGCGGCTATTTCCCGGAATGGCCTCTTGAAGGGTTAATGACCGCGGAGGTCGTTGTGGATCGCTCTGGAAGCATTCGCGACGTGGGTTCTATCCTTTTCCGACTTCTACGAGGCCGACTGGAGAATCACACGTGACAAAGTGCCGTCCGTGAATGCGATACGCGTTGCCGCCGGTACAGAAGCCCGTCAGGTGAACCAGATCCCGAACAATTCCGGGGCTATTGGTTCGATGAAACCGGCAACTCACCAAGACATTTGCCAGGGGAATTGAGACGCGCCGATCGAATTTTTCCGAGCTGAACAGATGTCAGTTGGCACACCAGATTCAAGTTCTTCGTGACCATCCACTGATCATGCTGATTCGCGTCACTCAGGTATCCCCAGCGGGAGAGCTGCCAAACCAAACATTTGAGCTGAAGGGACACGAGTGGATACGCGCTTTCACCGCGGAAGTCCGCTAGCCGGGCTCGTGCCCGCCCCATTTGGCGCATTTCGCGCATTGCGTCGAGCTCTTTTCTGAACGCAGAGAAGAAAATCTGGCGAATGCAAACAAAACCTGCAAAACGGCTATAATTCCGGCGCTTCACAAGACGTCCGGAGGCCGCATGCTGGTTCGCGTTTTTGCGCTGTCATTTTCTATCAGTTTTCTTCTCGCGCCTTGCAGCTTCGCGCAGCTGACGCCTTCGCAGACGGACGCGCTGAGCAAACTCCAGGCATCGCAGAGTACGGCGGCGTGCTCAGCGACGGAGGCGTCTTCGTGCGCGCAGGCCGCGGCTAAGCTGATGCCGATCATTCTGGGCGATTCGCCGATGATCGAGAATTTGCGCAAGCTGACGGACGAAATAGGGGGGCGGGTTAGCGGCACTCCGGAAATGGCCAAAGCGGTGCAGTGGGGCGTGGCGGGGTTTCGCGCCACCGGCGTGGACGTGCATACAGAAAAGTACAAGTTGCCGGTGATGTGGAAAGAAGGAGCGACGCGGCTCATTATTACTGCGCCAGCATCGGCAACTGCTGGAGGCGCGATACTGCGCGCCGTCTCCGAGGGCTGGGCGCCGGGCACGGCGCGCGATGGCATCGAGGGGAAGGTGATCGACATCGGCGATGGCGGCGATGCGGAAATTTCACGCGCGGGAAATCTCAAGGGCGCAATCCTGCTCGTCCATAGCGAGATAGGTTCCACATGGCCCGATCTTTTCAACGAATACATGCGGCCGCCGGGAGTCATTGCTCGTGCGGTGAAAGACGGAGCCGCAGCCATTTTGTGGACGGGCGCACGCGAACGGCTGCTGCTTTATCGCCACACTAATTCGCTGAACGGCGAAGTCGACAAAATTCCGCAAGCCGTGGTCGCGCGGGAAGACGCGCTTCGGCTGGCGCGCCTGCTTTTGGCGAGTCAAGGTTCCAGCCAGGGAAAAGTCCGCGTAAAGTTGACCATGCCCAACGAAATCAGCGGACCGGTGGAGCAGGAAAATGTGGTCGGGGAAATTCGCGGATATGAAAAACCGGACGAAGTGGTGATTCTGGGTGCGCATCTGGATTCGTGGGAACTTGGCACGGGCGCACTGGACAACGGGTGCAATGCGGCGCTGGTGATTGAAGCAGCGCGAGCGATCAAGGCCATAGGCGTGCTGCCCAAACGGACCATCCGCTTTATTCTATTCAGCGGCGAGGAGCAAGGCACTATCGGGTCTTACGAATACGTGAAAGCACACGCCACCGAATTGGACAAAATTCGTGCAGTGATTGTTTTTGACGACGGCAGCGGCCGTACGACGGGATTTTCGCTGGGCGGCCGCACCGACACCGATGCACCACTTCGGAAAATTCTCATGCCGCTCGAAACCTGGAACGTCGACGAACACACACCCGATGCCTCCTTTGGCACCGACAACTTTGATTTTCTGCTGGAGGGCGTGCCGACATTTGTAGCCAACCAGGAAGTTTCGAATTATCTGGCGAACTACCATGCAGCGTCCGACACGTTCGACAAGGTGGATCAGCGCGAACTGAAGATGAACACGGTGATCGCCGCGCTTACGGCATGGGGAATCGCCGACCGCAGTGAGCCAATCGGCAAGCGCCTGAC
>Ga0207641_10000974_pt1 | contig 29316 bp, 25 predicted proteins | sample KBSSwiS62_FD_184306 | JGI IMG/M metagenome (GOLD analysis project Ga0207641, IMG submission 184306) | Switchgrass rhizosphere microbial communities from Kellogg Biological Station, Michigan, USA - KBS Switchgrass S6-2 (SPAdes) (version 2) | ecosystem: Host-associated > Plants > Roots >... | reverse complement strand
GCCGGCCACACGAGCGTCACAGGTAGGTGCCGCCGCCGAAGCCCTCCTGGACGGACTGGCCGCTGGGCAGCGCGCGGCGGCGCATCTCCTCCAGCTGGGCACGGGCGGCCATCTGCTGCGCGAACAGGGCCGTCTGCAGGCCGTGGAACAGGCCCTCCAGCCAGCCGACGAGCTGCGCGTGCGCGATCCGGATCTCGGCGTCGCTCGGCGTCTGGGTGTCGTCGAACGGGAGGCTGAGCCGGTCCAGCTCCTCCCGCAGCTCGGGCGCCAGGCCCTCGGACAGTTCACGGACCGAGCTTCGGTGGATCTCCCGCAGCCGCACCCGGCTCGCGTCGTCCAGCGGTGCCGCCCGGACCTCCTCCAACAGCTGTTTGATCATCGTCCCGATGCGCATGACCTTGTCCGGCTGCGAGACCATCGACGAGATCGCCGAGCGCGGGTCCGGCGAGTCCTTGCCGTCGGCGTCCGGGTGGCCGGCCCCTGGACGTGCGGACATGTCGCGCAGGCGGCCGTCGGGGCCGACAACCACCACCCGCGGTTCCGGTTGCTCTGTCATGTCACCATCCAACCCCATTCGGCTGTCTCGTTCGTTGCCCAGCCCGGTCGGCCCCAATCACGCGGCACCGGCCCGCAGCGGCGGCGTCAGACCGTGAGCAGCACCTTGCCGACGTGGCCGAGCGACTCGACGACGCGGTGCGCCTCGGCCGCCTCCCGCAGCGGCAGCACCCGGTCGATCACTGGCCGGATGGTTCCGGCCTCGACCGCCGGCCAGACCTCGGCGCGCACTCCGGCGACGATCGCGGCCTTCTGCTCCGCCGGGCGGTGGCGCAGCGAGATCGCGTGCACCGATCCCCGTTTGGTGAGCAGCGCCGAGAGGTTCAGCTCGGCCTTGATCCCGCCCTGCAGGCCGATCACCACCAGCCGGCCGTCCGGCGCGAGCGCGTCGACGTTGCGGGCCAGGTACTTCGCGCCCATGTTGTCCAGGATCACGTCGGCCCCACGCCCGCCGGTGGCCTCCTTCACCCGGGCGACGAAGTCATCGTCGCGATAGGAGACGGCGAGGTCCGCGCCGAGCTCACGGCAGCGCGCCAGCTTCTCCGGGCTGCCCGCGGTGGTGGCGATCAGCACGTTCGGGCGCAGCGCGCGGACGGCCTGCATCGCGAAGGTGCCTATCCCGGAGGCACCGCCGTGTACCAGGAACGTCTCCCCGTCGGCCAGCCCGGCCCGCTGGAACACGGTCGAGTAGACCGTCGAGGCCACCTCGGGCAGGCCGGCGGCGCTTACCAGGTCGACCCCGGCCGGGACCGGCAGCAGCTGACCGGCCGGGACGACGGCCTTCGTCGCGTACCCGCCGCCGGACAGCAGCGCGCAGACCTCGTCACCGACCCGCCAGTCGCGGACGCGGGTGCCGACCGCCGCGATCCGCCCGGAGCATTCCAGCCCGATGATGTCGGACGCGCCCGGCGGCGGGGCGTAGAGACCTTGGCGCTGAAGCAGGTCGGCCCGGTTGACGGCCGTGGCGGCGACGTCGACGAGGACCTCGCTCGGCCCGGGCCCTGCCGGGTCATCCACCTCGCGCCACTCGAGCACCTCGGGGCCGCCAGGCCCCGTCAACGTGACCGCATACACCCCGCCAACCCTAGCCCCGCGGTCCACGCCGAGGGGCCGACGATCCTCGGGGACCGCGCCCCCGAGGGCCTGGACGATCCGCCCGTGTCACCAGTTGTCGGAACGGTGGCGTTATCGGAGGGCGTGGCGTTTCCACCCTCGGGCGACGGGTAGGGGGCGGCGCATGGAGGACTTCCCGGTCAGGGTCAGGTGGATGCCCGGACTCCCCGTGAACACGACGGGTCCGCCCCACCCGGTGCCGCGAGGCCAGGGGCTCCAGGCGGGCTGCCGTCAACCGGCGGGTACCCGCGACGGCGACGCGGGAACCCGGTCCGGCGCCGAGGCGGCGGTGCGGCCGCAGGTTCCGGGGCTGCCACCACTCGATCCGGAGGAACCGATCCCGGACGACCCGGGCCCGCTGCTGCCGGACGACCCGGACGACCTGCCTCCAGCGCCGCACGAGCCGTCTCCCTTCACCGAGCCGGCCCCGCCGTCTCCTGAGCCAGAGCCGGTCTGACACGCAGCCGACGCAGTGGCAGCGGAGGTACTGACACGCAGGAGGCGGCGTGCGGACCTGTGATCCTCGTGTGGTCACGCACCAACCACTGTCGAGTCGAGAGAGGTGACACGGTACGGGTTCGGATCATCACCGGCCGGGCCGCCGACCAGGGCAGATCGGATCGCCACAGTAAGCCTCCGGGTACCCAGCGGACTGGCGATATTAGCTGGATTTCTCAACTATCAGCGTTTCGTAACATTCGTACCCTTCTGTGCACCAGCCCAGACGCGGTAGCGTGCCCGCTAGCCCAACGCCGTGGGGAGCGTGCCGTGTATGTCGACAGCGTGAACCTCGACAACCTCGTCAGCCTGCAAGGCGGGTCGGCCTCCGCCGCGTCGCCACTGCCCGCCCGGCGAGCAGGGCTGGCCGCGTCGCAGGCGGCGTCGCCGGTCGTGCCGGCGAATCGCCAGGTGCCCCAGGGGTGCGGCCAGGCGGCCGCGCGCGAGGAGCCGCAGCCGCGGATGCCGTACGAGACAGCCAGCCCAGCCGCGCCGGCTGGCGCGGGGGCCGGCGAGTTCCCCGCGCCGCCCGTTTCCGGGCGGGTCCAGGCTGGTGCCGGCGACCGGGCGCGGGCGCGGGCCGAGTTCGAGCGGTTCTTCGAGAGCCATCACCGCGAGCTGGCCCGCTTCGCCTTCCTGCTCAGCGGCGACCGAGAGGCGGCCGAGGACATCACCGCGGAGGCTCTCACCTCCGCCTGGGTGCACTGGGAGCGCATCCAGGCCACCGACAGCCCGCTGGCCTACGTCCGCCGCAGCGTCGCCAACCTGGCCGCCGGCCGCATCCGGCGGACTGTCCGCGAGCGCAACGTGCTGGCGAAGCTCGGCCGCCAGCTCCCCCTGCAGACCACCAGCGGCCCCGACGTCCCGGCCGTGTTGGACCTGGAGTCCGCCCTGATGCGCCTGCCGCTGCGCAAGCGCCAGTGCGTGGTGCTCCGGCACGGCCTCGACCTGTCCGAGGCGGAGACCGCGGCCACGCTCGGGATCTCCGTCGGCACCGTGAAGAGCCAGACCTCGAAAGCGGTCAGCGAACTGGAGCGGCTTCTGGCGCCGGGGCGCCCGGGCACCGGGCAACAGGCCCCCGTCCCGGGGCAGGCCCGGCGGAAGCGTCCGCGCGTGCGCGTCGCCCTGAGGGGCGGCGAGGCATGACGGCGGGCGGACACTGGGACGGAGACTTCGACAACCCCTCCTTCGACGACGCCGCCTTTCCCAACTCCGCTTTCAACGAGGCCGCTTTCGACGACGCCGCTTTCGACGACGCCGCTTTGCTTGACGCCGGGTTCGACGACGCCGGGTTCGACGCCGACGACGGTCAGGAACCCTCCACCGCGCCCGCGTGGCCGGACCTCGGGTGGCACGCCGCCGGCTTCGGCCACGACCCGGCGCCGGGCACGCCCGAAGTCGAGCAGGGCGCACAGCCCGTTGCCGGCGAGCATCGCCTGGCCGAGCAGTTCGGACAGGCCCTCGAGACCTTCGTCGTCGACAGCGGCAGCCTGCGTTCCCGGATCCTGACCGGCACCGCGGCCGCCCAGCGGGACCTCGCCGCCGGCAAGCGGCCCCCGGACGCGGCCCGGCGACGGCCGCGCGGCCGTCCGCACTCCGCCCGGCGGGATGCCAGCCGTCCCGGCGGCCCCCCGGCGCCGGGCCCGCACCGGGCGAGGAGGGCCCGGCCGGGTCTCGTGGCCGCCAGCGCCCTCGCCGCCGTGGCCGGCGTGATCGGCGTGAGCGCGGGCCTCGCCGGCGCCTTTGACGGCGCGTCCTCGATCTCGGGCGTCGCCATGACGACGGCGGCCAGCCCGACCTCGCCCACCGAACCGCCCGTCGCGCCCCAGCCCTTCGCGGCCGCGGTCGACCAGACTCCGACGGCCACCCCGTCGCCGGCCCAGAGCCAGCCCGTGGCGACTCTGTCCACCGCGGTCAGTGTGCTCAGCGATCCCGGCAGCCAGCGGTCGACGACCGGAACCTCCGGACGCGGCGGGCGCACGCCCTGGGATGGCGGTGACGCGCCGCGGGCAGTCAGCGGCTGGACCGTCGCCCCGGTCCGTTCCGGGAGCCAGCTCATCCTGCCGCAGAAGGGCACCGTCGACTGGGTCGTGTTCGGCGAGGGTCACGGCGGGGTCGCGGCGCGGGCGGCCGTCCCCTTCCAGTCCATCGACGTGAGCGGCATCGCCGGCGCCGGCTCGGCCCAGAGCGGCTATCCGACCAGCGTGTCCTGGTCCTGGGGCACGCCGCGGTCCAGCGCCAGCCACTACACGACGCGGCTGCGGATTCCCGGCGGCCGGCCGGTCTCGTTGGCGTCCGTCCGCGGCCCACACGCCGGAAAGCTCATCCTCGTCGTCGGCAGCGTCTCGAGCCTGCGGGTGAACGTGTCTGCCAACGGAATGCAGTCCGCGGGCTTCACGGTGCGCCTGCCGAGCTCCACCGCCGTGGTCACCGTTGATCTCAGCAACCTGCCCTACTGGACACCGGCCACGATAAGCCTCGCCGGCGACCACGGCAGCTCGTTCTCGCTGGCGGCGGCCGTCCTGGACTGACGGCCGTCCTGGGCTGAGTGCCGAGCTGCCAGCCGGCCATCCGGTCGGCCAGAACCATACGAGTTCGCCGGCTGCTGGGTCGGCGCGCACCGCGTCCGTCAGCTGAGGCAGCAGAGCCGGTCAGGCGAGAAGAGGCCGGTCAGGCGGTCGCGCGTAGGAGAGCCGGGCGGCGGCGCGAATATAGTGAGCCGTCTCTGGGTGGGACGGCGCGCGAGCCGCGAGCTCCTGCGCGCCGCCCCACTCCAGGAGTACCGCTGCCGCCCGGGGCGGGAGATCGGGGGGCCGGGCGGCAGCGGTTGGGGAATGGAAGTCCGCCCTGCCAACGGACATTCCACGTGACTCCAGGGCCAGGCAGCGGCCTGGCACGTCCTGCTGGTCTTGGGTGGCCCGCCCGCCCGGCTGGGGGGGGTAAGCGGGGGATCGGGCGGGCCAGAACACCGAGCCGGACCTCCTGGCGCGAACTCCGATCGGCATTCACCTGTTAAGTTGCTCGAGCGGCCTCTGAGGTTGCCGCGTTTCGCGAAGTTTTTTGCCGACCTGTCGTCAGCGCCCTGACCAGGGATTTCGTGACGGCCCGCGGATTCGCGACGCCGGCGGCGAGGGCAGCGGGGGTCGGGAGGACGGCGGACGGGGCCGCCGGCGGCGCCGCCTGGGCCCGGCTCGGCGCGGCTGGGCCCGGGGCGTGACCTACCACCACATCCCGACGGGCGTCGCCCGGGGTAGCGTCAGGTGCGTGCGCAGGGTGCTCAGGCTGTTCTCACCGGCGTGGTTGTCACGCCACCTGCTCGCGCTCGCCCTCATCGCGTTCTTCATCTACATGGGGCGCTGGCAGTGGACGAAGGGCGAGTCCAAGCACGGCACCCTGCAGAACCTCTTCTACGGCATCGAATGGTGGATCTTCACCGCGTTCGTGCTGTACCTGTGGGGGAAGATGATCATGGAGGAGTTTCGGCCGAGCCAGCCGAAACCGACCGATGAGGCGCAGGGGGCGCCGGCGCCCGCGACGGTCGGCGCGGTCCCAGCAGCGGTCACGTCGCCGGACGGACGGACCGACGTCGGGTCCGCCGTCGCGCGGCCCGACGCCCCGCTGGTCTACTCGGCCGTCGCCGTCCCGGCCTCGCTCGCGGCCACGCCGCCGGACGACGAGGACCCCGACGACGAGGAACTCGACGCCTACAACCGTTACCTGGCCTCCCTACGCTCCCGCGGCTCCGCCTGACCGGCCGCGATCGACCACCAGGCCACCCAGGCAGCAGACCACCCATGCAGCAAGGCCATGACACCCCTGGCCACCCGACGATGCCGGAGACCACGATGACCGCACCCAGCCAGGACCCGGCCGCCGTCACGGCCCCGACGCCCGGCGCACCAGGCCTGGCCGCCGCGAGCGACGCCGGAGTGGACGCCCTGGCGAAGGCGTACAAGCCCTACCGGCTCCTCGCCTACGTCGTCGGCTGCGTGCTCATCGTCCTCGTGCTCATCGCCGTGCCGCTGAAGTACGCGGCGGGTGTGCCACAGCTCGTGCAGATCGTCGGGCCGCTGCACGGCGTGCTCTACATCGTCTACCTGCTCGCCACCTTCAACCTGGCTACCAAGGCGAAGTTTTCACCGCTGCGCACGATCCTGGTCATGCTGGCCGGCACGGTCCCCTTCGTGTCCTTCGTCGCCGAGCGGTCGGTCACCCGGGAGCTGCTGCCCCGGCTCACCGGCGCCGTCACCACTCGCTAAGACGGTCTGCCGCGGCCGGGGGCCGGTGCTCGGTCCCCGTCGGGCCGTCGCGGGTGAGCCCCTCCGGCGCGTCCGTGGGCCGCGGGACCAGGCGCAGTCCGCTCGCGCCCGTCGGTCGTGGCGAACGGCGCGCCGACGTCGCCGAGATCGAGATCCTCTCGCCGGGGGCGAGCCGGCGCGCCCGGCCGCCTCCGACAAAGGCCCGCAGGGGGGCACCCGAGGCCTGAGCGAGCCACACCTCGGCGGCCGGCGCGGCCCCGGCGGCGTCCGCGCCGCGCGCGTCCCGCAGCCGGGAGCCCAGGTCGTCCGGGCGCGCCCGCGGACCGGCCGGCGGCGCCTGGAACACCGCCGTCAGCTGCGCCTGCTCAGTAGCGAAGGCCACCTGACGGCCGTCCGACCAGGTCAACAACTCGACGGCGTGCCGTCCGGTGCGGGTGACGAGCAGCTGACGGGCCGCCGGGTCCCAGACGAGCACGAGCTGGTCTGACGGAAGCCCGCGAAGTCGGCGGCCGCCGCCTTCTCGATACGCCACCGCCACCCGACGGGCGATCGCGACGTCGTCGGACTCGTCGGCGCGCCCCGCGGCCCGGGCCGGCTCCGTCTCGCCCGGCGCCCCTGTACCGCCCGGCGCCGCTGGGCCGTGGGCTTTCTCCGGTCCGCCCGGAGCCTGCGCGACAAGGCGCCGGGGGTCATCGGTGCCCGGCCGGCCGATGACCCGCAGATGGCGCGCGGCCGGTCGGCCGCAGCCCAGCACCAGGACCGCGAGCCCGCCCTCGTCCACGGCGACGGGCGGGACGGGGTCGCCCGCCACACCCGCCGCGGTGACGACGCCGAAAGGCCCGTCGAGATGGACACCACGCACCGCCGGCAGCCCGAGGGCGGACGAGGCGAGCATGGCGGTCAGCGTGGACCGGCGCACATCGGCCCCGTCCAGCCGCAGCAGACCGCACAGGGACACGCTGGCCTCTCCTCCCGTCCGCGCGCAGCCGCCGGCCAGACCGGGTCTTGCCGGACGCGCCGGACTTTCGCGCGTCCGGGCCGCGGTCAGCCTGTCGGAGCCCCGCCTTACAGCCGCCGGTCGAGCACCCGTTCAGCGACGCAAAGTAGCAGGTAGCCGGGGCGCCGTCCGGGTCCTTGACCGAATTGACGACGCCTGCGCGGCTTGCGGCGAGCCGGCGAGTCCGTGCCTTCCGGTGGTCTTCAGGCAGCCAGCCAGCCGCCATCCGAGATAGGACACACAGTGACAACGATGTCACCAGGCTAGGAAACGCCATGACTTCTGCCGCCGTTCCCATCTCGCGTCTGGCGTCGCTCGCGCCCGGGCTGGCCGCGGGAGATCAGCTCAGTTCCTCCTGCGGTCCGAGCATTGCCGTCTCGTATGTTCTCGCGGCCGCGGCCGCGCTGGCCGCGATCGTCTGCGCCACCCGCATCCGGATGTCCCCGCGCGGCCGGTCCTCGCGCGGGGTCCGCAGCGCCGGCTGGACCGCGGCCGGCGCCGTCGCGACAGCGGCGGCGGTCTGGTCGACGCAGCTGGCCGGCAGCGTGTCCTGCCAGTACGGCGGCACCGAGTTGTTCGACCTGCGGCGGATTCTGCTGAGCGCGCTCGTCGTCCCGCTGGCGACCGGAGCGGGACTCACCATCGTCGCGGCCAGGCCGGCCAGCTCCCGCCGGCTTGTCCTCGGTGGGGTCGTGTGCGGCGCGGGCTGGTCCCTCGCGTCCTTCATGACGATCACCGCGCTGCGCACGCCCGGGACGGTTGGCTACGACTTCCTGCTGGTAGCGCTGTCCGTGGCGATGAACGTGGGCACCGCGACGGTTTTCTGCTGGGTCGCCTTCCACCCCGGCGAGCGATACCGGCGCGCGGTCGTGGCGGCCGTGCTGCTCGGTGCCGCCATTCGCGGCGGCTACTACACCGCGCTGGCCGGCACGAGCGTGATCCCGAACGGGCGTGACGCCCTGACTCCGGGGCTCGATCCGTTCGCCCTCGGCCTCGTCACCGCGGCCGGCTCGACAATCGTGCTGATGTTCATCGCCGTGGCGGCCCTCGGCGGCCTGCTGCAGCCACGCGTCGCCGGCCAGCCGAAAGCCAGCCGTGGCTGGGTCCCCAGCCGGTCCAGGACGGCAGGCGTCGTCGGGCATCGGCTGGGACGCGGCCCCGTCTGGGCGCCTGGCCCCGCCGGGCCGGTCGGGAACGGCCCGGGCCGGCGTGGCTTGGCCGGGGATGGCCCGGTGGCGCGGGTATCCGCGGCGGCCACGGCGCCGACGTCCGGCACCACGGTCTCGGTGATGGCCGCTGGCGGCGCCGTCCCGCCTGGTCCGAGTGCCCCGCAGGGGTTTGGATCACCGGCGGCTGTGACCGCGCCGGACGCACCAGCCACGCCGGGGACGCTGGCCCGGCCTGGATCTGGCGCCGCCTCGCGGACGCTGCCCGGACCGGGGACGCTGCCTGGACCGGGAATCCTGGTCGGATCGGGGGCGGTCACCGCGCACGCCGAGTTGACCTTCGAGGAGCTCAGCTACGTCGGCGGCTCGTTCGACGGTTCCGTCGACGACTCCGTCGAGCTGCTCGGACTGATCGACGACTACCCGCCCGCCGCCGGGTGCGCGGGCCAAGCCGCGATCGACGAGGTGCCCGCCGTCGACCCGGGTGACAACGCCCTGTTCGACGACACTCCACCGGTCCCGTTCGCCAGTGCGCCCGAGCGCATACCGGCCATGGACGCCCTCGGCCAGGCCGCGGCCCGGCGCCGCGAACGGTTCGTCGACGAGGACTCCGGTGAGCTGGTCGCGATCCTGGTGCCGGTCGCCGCTCGGCGGCCGGGGACCCAGCCGCGCGAGCCAGCCGACGCCGACCGGACCGCGGCGGCTGACGTGCCTGCCGAAACCGATCGGACAGCCGTGGCGGCGGCCGGTGATGGCCAGGCCCGGTACCGGCCGTCGCTGAACCCGAGTTCCTTCGCCTGGACGGCGGCGCTCCCGGCCGGGGTGCCGGCGAGGCCACCGGCGCCGCTTCCGGCGCAGCCCGCCGCGCTCGATGACCCGGAACCGGCCGCCAGGGCGGGAAGGGTGACGCGCGAGGCTCCGGCACCCGGTCCGTGGGCGATTTCGGTGCCGTCAGGTGGCCAGGCACGACCCGGGACGGTGGCAGACCTCAGCCACGATGACGCGGGCGCGGCGCCGGGCGGTCAGGCCGATGACGGTCTGCCCGGCCAGGGGCCGCGGCCACGCTGGTCGGTGCCGCAGTGGTTCCCACCGCCCGCATGGTGGTTCCTGACGGAGCCGAGCGTGGCCTTGTCCACGGCCGGCCAGCTCCCGGACGACCCGAGCGCACCCACCAGACCGCTGCGTCTCGAACCAGTCCGCCCACCGCGCTGACGGGGCCCCAAGGCAGGGCCGGCCGCGCCGGGACAGGACCCGCGGCCCGGCCGGGCGAAACTCCGAGTCAGGAGGCCTTGCGCGAACGGCTGCGGCTGACCGGCGCGATCGGGACGTAGGTCGGGCAGGTCGGCAGATGCTCGTCGAAACCGGCGAGGTCGGGCCAATGCCGGTGGCAGCCTCTACAGTGCGTCGCGTCCTCCTCCGTCCAGCGCTTGTCGCAGCCACCGCAGCTGGCGGTCACCGGGACGTACTTGCCCCGGCCGGGCTGGCCGAGACCGCGCAGCGGCACGGCCAGCGTTTGCTGGACGCCGGTCACACGTCGGCGCGTCGAGCGCTCGGCGGTCACAGCGGCCGCCTTGGCCGCCGGGTCCTGAGCAGGACCGCCACCGGCGCGCCGGCGCGGTTGCCGGCGAACGGACGATCGAGCGGACTGGAGATCGGGCAGGTCCGCCGCGGCCGAGGCTGACAGGACCGGCGGGGACGCGACCGGCGGCGGGGCGGCAAGTGAGGCGGACGAAGGGGACCGGCGGGCAGGCACCGGGCCATCCTGTCGCACGCCCGTCCAATGGTCACGTGGCCCCTCCCAGTACGGCCGCTTCGACGGCGCCCATCTCCTGACCGATCTCCATATCAGGTGACGCGGCCCACCGCAGCGCCGGCCGTCCGATCCGCCCGCGAGGCGCCGGCCCGGCAAGCCCCGTCACGGCTCGGGCCGCTGATTCACGACAATGGCTGCGCCGCAGGCCATCCGCTCCACCGGTGCCACGCCCCGGCGATACCCCACCCCCCTCGTCCGGAGTGACCAACGCCACGCCCTACAGGAGGACTTCCGATCCACGACGGATACCGCGAGCCCTCGGCGGGGGGCGTCGCCTCGTCGCACCGGCAGCCGTTTCGGGCGGCCCCGAGCCCTAGGCCCCCGACGCGTCTGGGTGCACGATCCGGTGACCGCCTTGTCCGGCGTCTCAGCTACTGAGAGGAGACAGCGATGATCGAGGCGCGTGGGCTCACGAAGCGCTACGGGCGCACCGTCGCCGTCCACGACCTGTCCTTCTCCGTTCGCCCGGGCCGGGTCACCGGTTTCCTCGGCCCCAACGGGGCGGGCAAGTCGACGACGATGCGGATGATCCTCGGGCTGGACTGGCCGACCGCGGGGGACGTCCGCATCGGACGCAAGCGCTACCGCGAGCTCAGGGAACCGATCCGCCACGTCGGCGCGCTGCCCTGATCCCGGTGATTCCACGGCTCGGACCGAGCGTCCAGGACTGGCTGCCGTTCACCGCGGGGAGCGACTTTCTCTACGACGGCCAGCCGCTCGGCATCGACCCCGCGTTGCGGGAGCAGCCACCCGTCGGCCCGTGGGGGTCCCTGGCCTACTTCGCGGCCGTCGCCGCCGTGCTGCTCGCGCTCGCCGTGGTCCTCGCCAAAACGCCGCGACGCCTGGCCTCGCTCGCCTTGCTGGCCGGGCCGGGCCGTCCGTTCGACCGGCTCCGATCAGGGTCCGAAGTTCCAGCGGGGCCGGCCGGCGCTGTCGCGCTCCGCCGCCTTCATCCGGGCCTCGTGGACGTGGCGCCGGCCGCCGGTGAACCGGGTCCTGATCCGCTCGTCGGCCGTGACGAAGGCCCGGTAGTACAGGTCGTCGTATTCCTCGACGACCTGGAAGGTCCAGCGCCCGTCGAGGACGTTGCGCCCGAGCAACTCGCGGCGCAGCTGGGCGGCTGCCCGTGGATGACCAGCGGACGCGAACTCCTCGATCGCCTCGGCCAGCGTCCGGTCCGCGTGGCCGGAGAGCTGATGGAACTCATACAGCGCCCCGCGGGCCCGTTCCACCCATTCCAGCGCCTCGCCGAGCTTCCCGACCGCCTCGCTGGTCTCCTCGTCCAGCCTCGGCACCATCTGCTCGTCGCCGCCCAGGCCCGCGTCGGACGGCCGCACACCATCAGTCACATCCTCGGCGTGCCCGGGGAGCCAGCCGTCACACTCCCCAGAAGCGCTGAGCGATCTCGCCTGACAGGCATGGAAAAGGCCGAATCGTCGGGTTACGCTAAGCGGCCAGCGCAGGGGGTGTGCAATCACCACGGAGAAGGTCACGCCACTTCAGTACGAGCGTTGGCCGGAGGAACGACGAGCCGAAGTTGAGATCGCCGACGGCCACGTGGTCAGCACCGCCGTTCCCGCTGCTGCGCGCCGCCGCGCCGCCCGGATCATCGCCAACGCACTCGACGCCGCCGCCGGGCCCGACTGGAACGCGGACGTAGCCGTCGAGGTCCGGCTGGCCGACGCGCCGCTGACCGTCCGCCGGCCGGACGTCATCGTCTACCGCGCCGACGCGATCCACACCATCCCGATCCGGGCCCACCACCTGCTGTGCATCGTCGAGCTGGTCTCCCGCGCCTCCCACCTCACCGGCCGAATCGTCGGCGTCCACCGGTATGTGCAGGCCGGCATCCGCCACTACTGGCGAATCGAGTGGTCGGCCACCGGAACCCTCGTCGCGTGTTCCTACGTGCTCGATCCGGTGGCCGGCGTCTACCGGGAGGAATCAGTCTGCAACGGCGTCATTCACGTGACGACACCGTTCCCGGTGACGATCGACCTCACCCGGCTGTAGCACTCCCACCGCGGAAGGGCAGTCAGGCCAGTCGAAGCGGAGGGCTTGGGCCGTGTTCCCATAGAGGGCGTTGGCGTCGTAGACCAGCTGTCCTTGCCTGGGGCCCGCGGCGCGGGACGCGCTCACGCGGCAGGGGTGTTGCCGCGCCCGCGGAGTAGGTCATAGGGTGATCTCGCGGTCGCAATGGCTTTCGGCGAAGTAGACCCTGGCGGGCAGGCGGATCAGAGCATGCCCGAGTACGGTCGGACCGTCTCCGAAGTGGACGGTTATTGCGTAGGTGTTGTCGGCGGTGAGCCGGGCCTCACCGAACAGTCGTGCATGTCGCTGCACAGGTTCGGGGTGACAAAGGCGATCTTCAGCAGGGTCGTGTAGTCGGTGGGGAACTGGGCGAGGGTGTAGGCCGTGTTCGTCGGCACGTTGCTGAACGCGAACCAGGGGTTGTGCTTGCGGGCGTACTTCGTCGCACTGTTGGTGCAGACTGTCGACCCCTGGGACGGCAACCCCTCGTTGTAGCTGCGCCAGCTGCGACCGGCGGCGATCAGCTCGGAGCCGAGATTGGCCGCGCTGCTGAACCCGGGTGTGTAGCAGCTGTCGTCGGTAATGCCCAGGGTGCCGCCGGAGAAAAGCGCCAGGTAGTTCGGCTGGCTGGGGTGGGTGATGGCGTGCGACGCGGTGAGGTTGGCGCCGCCGGTCTTCAGCGAGTTGATGTAGGGGGCGCTGGAGCTGCCGATGACCTGGGGATAGCCGTGATTCTCCATCACCACGACGACGACGTGATCAGGGGTGGGCATTGCCGCGGCACTCGCCGGCATGGCGTCCCAGATCCCGATCGACGGGGTTGCCAGCGCGAGGGCGGCGCCGAGCGCTTTCAGTACGTGACGTCGAATACTGCCAGCAATAGGCACAGAAGTACCTCCCGAGAAAGCCCATAATAAACCGGAGACCAGCTTGTGAGCGATGCAAGGATAGGGAGGCTCCGGCTCCTCGTCAGTACATCGACAGCGATCGGTGAGCAAACAGAAGAAGGCGAACATCCGAATCTGCCGCATAGTTGCTGGCCGTCGTCCGGGACGGACAGCGCGTTGATGCGGCGGTAGCGGTAGGAACCACCCCTGCGGGCGGCCCGCCGCGCCGGTCGTCACCCACCAACTCGCCGGCGTCGCGGCGACGGCGCCCAGGCCGGCCGCGCGGGCGTGTCGAGCGCGACCGCGATCATCCGCCCGCGGCGAAGATCGCCAACGAGCTGGCACTGATCCGGAGCGCCGTCGAGGAAGCCCGCGACTCCCGCCCGGCCATCGGGCAGCGCCGCCCGCGCGCGAGCACCCGCCGCCGGCGGACACCCCGCGACGCGACGACGTTCTTCCGCTACCTCGCCCGGCCGTCCGAACACCGACCAATCAGGGAGTCGGGGCTGGTTTTCCTGAGTACGGTGACGCCGGCTAAGCGCGCTTTGCGGCGGATGACCGGTCAGGATTCCCGGTTCGTCGTCGATCAGCGGAGGACCAGGTCGAAGACGCGTCCTACCCCGGATCGCGCGACAATTGAGGCGAATGTCCGTCCTGCCCGCTGCCTGTCGGTCGGGCGCCTTAGAGACGACGGATAGGCTACCGTCTTGATCGGTCGCGACCGTGCGCCCGTAACATTCGCCGTACCCATGGGGATGCCGTGACGAGTTTGCCGCTGCAGCGTGTCCAGTATCGGGACCTCGACTCGCCGGACCCCACGGCCACGCTCGACGGGGACACGGGCCATGCCGAGTCTCGCACCGACATGGAGCGTTTCGTCATTCCGATGGGGCAGGTCGACCGGTCCAGCACCCGGGGCTGGGGAGTCGTCGAGGGGCTGCGGGTGACGGCGGTCCGCGGGCAGCGCGGCGTGACGCTCGCGCCCGGCGTCGGGGTGGACTCCGCTGGGCAGCTCACCGTGGTCGCCGTGGGCGGCGCCGTCATTGTCGACCCGAATGCCGACCCAACCGACCCGCGGAACGTCCGGACGGTAATAGTCCCGAACACCGGCATCACCCTGTCCACGAACGGGCTGCCGGCCGGCGACTTCTTCCTGACGCTGACCTCGCGCGAGGTCATGGCCGGCCCGGCCACCGCGCCGGCGCTGCTGCACGCGCCCTGGCTTCGTCTTCAGAAGCCGGGGGAGGTCTCTCCGGAGGGCACGCGAATCATCGCCGCGACGGTGTCGCTCGACGCGTCAGGCAACGTGACCGCGCTGACGACCGCGGGGCGCGTCCTTTCGGGGCTGCGTACCGGTGGGCTGGAGCTTCGAGGCGCCGTTACCCGAACGTCCGACGGGCTGAGCGTCGATCATGTTCCGGTCGCCGAACTGGCGGTACGAGGGAACGGCGCGTTGGAGCTTGCCGCACTGCCAACCGCCGCCGGCGCCCCCGGCCTCGTCGCCTTCTCGCTCGCGGCGGCTACCGGCAACCTCGCGCTCGTTCCGGGCGGTGGCAACGTGGGCATCGGGCTCGGGACCGGCACGGCGCCGGCCCGCCCGCTGCACGTCGAGGGCAAGGAGGTGCACAGCGGCGGTGTCGAGGGCGGCTTCTCGTTCGCCGACCGCAACGCGTCGGTGGCCGACCAGCGCGCCGCGTTGGCGAACGCGCCGACGAGGGGCGAGCGGTGGTCCTGGTATGCCAAAGATGGCAAGGCAAGGCTGTGGTCGGGAAGTGACCGGCTGACCGTCGACCTGACCTCACCGGGCGGAGGGCTCGAGGTGTCCCGCCGGATGCGGGTGCGCAAGGGCGGAGACGATCCATCGGCCGGAATCTGGTTCACCCACGAGGCCGATCGTGGTTTCGTCGGCCTTCGGACCAGCGACGAGATCGGCTTCTTCGGTGTGGGCCCGGCAGCCCAGTGGGGCCTGACGATGAACGTGAACGACGGTACCGTCACGATCGCGAAGCAACTCGACGTGATGGGCCGGTCGTGCGCCCAGACCTTCTGCAACCTCTCGGACGGGCGGCTCAAGACCGATGTCCGGGCGCTGGACCGGCCGCTTGAGCAGCTCGATGGCGTGCGGGGCGTGGCCTTCCGCTGGGATCCGGCGCTGCTGTCGACCGGAGGCGGCGCCGGGATCGGCGTGATCGCGCAGGAGGTCGCCGAGGTGTTCCCCGAGTTGGTGACGTCGATGGCCGCTGGCGACGGGGAGCCAACAGACCGGGAGCCGGGCGGCCGGCTGGCTGTCGACTACTCGGGGCTGGTGGCGGTGCTGATCGAGGCGGTCAAGGAGCTAGCCGCCGAGAACCGTGACATCCGCGCCCGCCTGGCCGGCCTGGAGAGCCGCTGACCTGCCGTGGCGCCGCGGCGCGCGTTCCCGCTCACGCGCGCGCCGGGAATGGGCGTTGCGCCGCAGCAGCCCGAGCACGATCCGCTCGCTCGACGGGTCGACGCCCAGCCGGTTGCAGCTCATGTGGACGAAGCTGCGCGCCAGGGTCTCCAGCGGGACCTGGCAGGTCCCCTCGGCGTGCAGGCGCCTGAGCTGTTCACCCAGCGGGCGCAGCGCGGCGGTTCGCCGGGCAAGGACGGAACGGGGCTCTTCGTAGGCGGCAGCCGCGCTGCGGGCACCAGCGTCGGCCGTACTGTCGAAGTCCTGGCCGGTGCCGCGTAGCCACTCGTCGACCAGGGTGCCGTGCCGCCGGTGCGCGGCCGCGGACTCACGCGGCGGCGGCGCGTACTCGGAGTACCAGTCCAGGCGACGGTCTTCATCGAGGCCGAGCCCGTCGAGCAGGGTGGCAACGTTCGCGGCGGCGAGGGCGAGCAGGCCGCCGCCGGGGCCCGGTGCCGCGGCCCGTCCGGCGGCGGTGCCCAGCACGTCGGCGACTGCCCGGCTGTCCGCGGCGAACACCGCCTCCGCGAGGTCGATGGCGCCCAGCCCGCCGTAGCGTTCCAGCTCACGCTCGTACGTCTCGATCGCCGCCCGCCGCAGCCGGCCAGCGGCGATCAGGTCCGCTGCCTGGGCCATGACCTCGCCGAGTACGTCGCGGCGCAGCGCCGCCGGGTCGCCGTGCAGGCGAAGCCGCAGATGCGGCTCTGGGTCGGCGTATCGGATGAAGAACCAGCGGTCCACCTGCCCGGCGGCCAGCAGCCCGTCGGCAAGCGCGCGCAACGGCCCGGCAATGATCTCGCCCTGCGCGTCCACCGGCCCGGCGAGCACGACATACAGCCAGTCGCTACCGGGAGGGCGCAGCCGAGATCGATCGGCCCGTTCGTGTTCGGCGACCTGCCCGCGTCCGTCGGCCGGCTCGGCCTGGGTGGCTGGGGCCGGTGCGACGCTGCCACGCGCGGTTCCGCCCGGCCCGGTCGCGGCGGGCGCCGGCCGGTCCGACTGGCGGCGGACCATGGGAACGACCAGCTCGCTCACGTAACGCCCGCCTGGCCCGGTCACCCAGGCGTGCTCCGGCCCGGGCAGCGCCTCCTGCAGGACCAGGTCGGGGCCGCCGCCAGGCGGGCCGCCGCGCAGTTCGGCGCGCAGCAGGTCGGCCTGGTCACGGTCGTCGAGGTCGAGCAGGAGCCGGTTGTCGCCCGCGGCCAGGTACACCCGGCGCGGTAGCCGCCAGCGGGCCCGCCAGCGGCGCAGCGCGTCGGGGAAGGCCGCGGGCTCGTCGACGCGCAACGCCCGCGCCGCGTGCTCGCGCCGGTGCCGCCAGCAGGCCGGCCGGAGCACGACCCGCCCGTGCCGCACCCGTGGGAGGACGGGAAGCGCGGCGGCCGGCCCCCAGTCGAAGGGGGCGAGCCCGGTGCGGCCGTCCATGCCGACGTCGTGGAGGAACCGGCAGACCTCCGGCGCGGCCGCCGCGTTCAACATGTGACCTGCGGTGATCGCGATCTCCCGGCCCGCCCGCTCCCACCACACCCGCAGCCGCCCGTCCCGCACCAGCACCGACAGCTCATCCGCGGCGACGACCCGGTCGCCGTCGACGCCCGGTGAGACCCCGACGGGGATCTCCAGCCCGCGCAATGGCTCCCGGACCGCCACGTTGGCGGACCGGTGGTGACGCGGCAGGTAGACGAGTTCGGCAGCCGGAACTCCGCCGCGCCGATCCTCCTCCAGGTCAATGATTTGCCGTAGCAGGCCGACAGAAGCGGCGCCGAGCAGGTCGGCGAACCGGCCAAGCCCGCGGCCGGCCTCCTGCGCGCCCAGGTTGGGCCCGACCATCAGCAGATAGTCACCGCGGTCGACGGCCGCGGCCGATGTGGCCAGCACGAACGCGCTCAGCTCGACCGAGGGCGCCAGCAGCCGCGGGTCGGGTCGCCACAGGGAGAGCGCCCGCACGTCATCGTCTGTCAGCACGGCCTCGCGCAGGTCGCCGTCCGGCGGCCGGGTGGCCAGCTCCCACAGCCGGTCGGCACGCTCGGCGGCGGCGTGCCGGTTCGCCGCCGCGCCGCCGATCGCCGCCCCAGCCGGCTGTCCGCCGTCCGCCCCGCGCCCGTAAGGCCCACGCACCGCGCCGCCGTGCGCGGGACCGCCCGCGCCACCGGCCGCGGACCACCGCTCGAGTGGGCCAAGCCCGAACCGAGGGTCCAGCAGCTCCAGCAGGGGTACTCGGCGCGCCGGACCGTAGCGGCGAAGAAACGCCGACCGGTAGGCGCTCAGGTGCCGCGGGCCGCCAGGAGCTGGGTGCATCCGCAGGAGCAGGTCCACAGCGAGTGCGGCGTCGGCGGCGACGCTCCTCCCGACGGCGCCCGCCGCCAGCGGCAGCGCGCTGTCCACCTGGAGCACGTCGGTCGGCCGGCCGGCCGATCCGGTCCGGGAGCGCGGCCCGCCGCGACGGTACTGGACGCCCGCGTGCCGGCCCGCGCGGTCGCGTCCGCCCCGCACGGCGCCCGCGCGGGCACTGGTCGAAGCGGCGATGCCGGGCAGCCGGTCCCGGAACCGCCCGACCGCGTCGATCGCCGCCTCCACGGCACCCTCGACCGCGGTGTCCATCGCTCGGTCGGTCTCGGCGTCGGCTGCGAGCGCGTCGCCTGGTACCTGGCCCGCCGGCACCGCGCTCGCGGTCGCCTCGACCTCGGCCGTCAGGCGGGCGGCCTCGGACAACTGCTCGGCCAGGTGACCCGCGCCCGGGATGGCGGCCACTCGGCGTAGGAGATGGTCGAAGGGACGGCCAGCCAGCGGCGGCCTCAGGTCGGTGAGCAGGAAGTCGAGGCCGCACAGCTCGTCGATCAGGCCGCGGGCCTGCGCGACCGTCGCGCCCGGCGTGGTCGCCAGCAGGTGGCTCACCAGATCCTGGTAGGGATACGGCACGCGGGCGGCGGTGAGCACCCGACGCACGGCACCGGTGGCCCGCACCGAGACGTCGGGGCCGTCCGCTCCTCCCCCGGCCGTCCGGTCGGCCAGGTGCACCCGGCCGTCGCGCTCGAACGCACAAGTGTTCGCCACCAGCCGCAGGTGGGGGCGCAGCAGGTCCTCGAGATCCAGGACGACGCCCATGAGCCAGCCCATGTCAGGACGTGCCCTGACCGGGCGAGGACCGGCGCCGATGCGGACGTCGGTGGTAGCCGCCCAGGTGCCCACGGCGACGCCGGCGAACATGCCGTAGGGGGTGGGCCGGGTCGAGCACCGGATCGCGTAGCGCAGGACAGCCGCCGTGCGGCGGCGGGCGTCCCGCGCGGCGGCCGGAGTCCGATCCCAGTCCCGAGGGCGGTCCAGCTCGGCCGACAGCGCGTCACTGGCGATCCGTACCGCGAGCCGAATGGTGGGATCTGGCGTCCCGTTTAACGAGTTGCCGATCGCCAGGTAGCGCTCGACGGGCAACGCGGGCGCTCGAACGATGACGCCCTCAACGGGTCGGTACAGCGTGCTCGTCGCGCCTGGTGGCCTGACGCCGGTCATCTCCACCTTCCTGGGGTCATCGGATCCGTTCCCTGGTCATCGCGCCTTGTCGGTCGTCGTCGCGCCCCCAGGCTCACCACGCCGCGGGCCGCGTCAGGAAAGCAGGAAGAGGCGCTCCCAGGGAGCCGCGCCGCCGGTTCCCAGCAGCGCCAGCGCGACCCCGGCGGCCCCGTCCAGCAGCGTCGGCTGGTCGACCGCCATGCCGCTCGCCTCCACGTCCCGGTAGCCGAGGACGGACGTCGGGTCGTACGCGGCGGCGAGTTCGGCGACCAGCGACTCGGACGCCGTCACGAGCTCGGGCAGCGAGGTATCCCGGGCGAACGCGTCGACGAGACGCAGGAGCCCGGCGGTTCCGTGGCAGAAGCTGGGCGTGGTGAGCAGTCGAGCATCCGGCGGCCGGGCCACGACGGCGCACATCGCCCGCACGGCGAGGTCGCGCAGGGCGGCGTCGTCGAGGGCCTCCCCGGCCAGCCAGAGCGACCGCGCCACCCCGGGGGAGCCGTAGCACCACGCCGCCCGCCCGGCTCGTCCCGCCCCCGGGGGCGCCACCGCCGTGCCCCGCGGCGGCACCGAAGCGCCCCCGCGGCGCGGGCCATCCTCCGGGGGCAGCCCGACCGCGTTCGGCCAGTCCGGTCCGTCGGCCCGCTCGACCCGGGCGTCGGCCAACCAGCGGGCGGCGGCCGCGAGGCCGTCGGCGACGCCGTCCACCTCGACACCGTCCAGGATGGCCAGGGCTAGCAGCGCGACCGGGCCGGGCAGACCGTGCGCGAGGCCGCAGTTGAGGTTGCCGTGCGGATAGGCGCTGCGCATGGCCGGGCTCAGGAACGGGACGGGGGTGTGCCAGCGAGGCGGGTCGCCGTCATCGGCGAGCAGCTGCCCGAGGCCGGCCAGCAGCGCCTCCAGCGCCTCGGTGGCGGCTGAGCCCGAGCCCGCGTGCCGCCGTGCCAGCAGGTAGACGCCCACGCCGGTCAGGCCGGAGATCAGGTCGAAGACGCTGACCGGCCCGGCGGCGTCGCCTCGGACCACGGCGACAGCCTCGGTCACCCTCGGGCACAGCTCCCCGTCGACCGTGGTGAGCAGCCGCCGGTACCGGTCCCGGCCGGCAGCCAGGACCTGCGCCGCGAAACCGATCCCGGCGAGCCCGCTGAACAGCGAGGTGTCGACCCGCGGCGTGGACGGCATCGCCGCCACCGCCTGCTCGAGGTGGCGGTGACCCACCTCGTCCCAGCCCTGCCCAGGCCACCGGGCGTCCGCCGCGCCGAACAGGACCGCCGTTCCGGCGTACCCGCCCGCGACGGTGTGCGGCCGCCAACGGACGAAATCGGTGAACGTCGTCTGCCGGGCGGAGACGTCGATCGCCGCCGCCAGCGTCCGGGGGTCGGCGAGCCGCGCGACGACTTCCCCCGCGACGTCGTCTCTCGCTGTGTCCCGGCCGCGCTCCTGGGGTTCCTGCCTCACAGGCATTGGCAGCTGACGAAGTCCGGGCAGCTGATCGCCGGCCCGGTCACCGGCGCGAAGCACGCCGGGTCGCACGTCCCGACGCAGGAATGCGGACAGGTCTCGCACGTGATGCACTGCGTGTCCGGGCAGGTGTTGTGCCCTGCGCAGGTGTCCGGGCAGGTGTCGCACTGCGTTCCGGGGCAGGTGTCCTCGAAGCAGGTGACGCACGAGGCGCACTGGGTGTCCGGACAGGTGTCTCCGGCGCAGGTGTTGGGACAGGTGTCGCACTGGGTCTGCGGGCAGGTGTTGTGCCCCGCGCAGGTGTCCGGGCAGGTGTCGCACTGGGTGTCCGGGCAGGTGTCGCACTGGGTGTCCGGGCAGGTGTGGTGGCCGTCGCAGGTCATGGGACAGGTGTCGTTGGCGGTGTTGCACGTCTCGTGCTCACCGAGGCCGCGGGTCGGGACGCCGATCGGGTCCGTGGCGGCGTCGACCGGCCCGCGGTAGCGCCACCCGGTCAGCTCGCCCAGCCGCACGTCGAGATCGAACTCGGCCTCGAGCAGTGCCACGGCGGCGTGGTCCGCGGACCGGCCTGGGGACCAGGCGTGCTGGTCGCGGGCAGGCCGAAGGCTGAGGTCAAGGTCGAAGTCGGCGTCCGTCATCGCCATGACTGCCCCCGCGGCATCCGCCCGTCCACGCCGAACATGCCCGTCGCCCCTCATAGGCCGGGCGCCGCCAGCCTGGTTCGGCGCCGCGATGCCGAAGTCTACGCACCTGCCAGAAGCACGGCGTGGACCATTGACAGCGACAAGTCCGGGCAATAGTTTCGGCGCATCCTGGTATTGCCTCGCCTGAGGCCGGTGTTCTCGTCTGTTACGGGCCTCGTGTTGGATAACGTTCCGCGTCGGATTCGGGGGTGCGACGTGGTCGGAACCGCCGCCGTGCCCGGTTCCGCGGGTCCGCATTCGGTCGGAGCGTCCGATTGCGACGCGGCGGTTGTATGCGGCGTCCAGCCGACTGGCTCGATTGTTTTTCGGCGCCTGGACGCATTGTTGACCCGGGTGGCCGACGCGGCCGTGAGCAGGTACGGCGCCGATGCGGCCGCGGATCCTTTCCGAGGGCTCTATGCGGATCCGGCGCAGGTCGTTCGGAGGCTGGCGAGACCGGCTGGCGAGCCGCTGGCTCCCGGCCCGGCAGAGAACGTGTCGCCCGGCTGGGACCAGGTCATGGCGGCCGAGCCGGGGTGGGCCTGGCTGCGTGAGCGCGCCGGCCTGTCCGACGTCGAGCTCGACGTCGTCCTGATCGCCCTCGGTCCCGAGGTCGACCCGCGGTACGAACGGATCTACGGCTACCTGCAGGATGACGTCACGCGGCGCTGGCCGACCGTCGGCCTCGCCCTCGATCTGCTGAGCGACACGGCCGAGCGGCGGCTGGCCAACCGGTCGCTGTTCGGCCCGGAGGCGCCCCTGGCGGCGCGGCACGTGCTGCGGCTGGTGGCCGATCCCGCCGCGGTCGCCCCGCCACTGCCCGCGCACGGGATCGTCCTCGACCCGCAGGTCGTGGCGATCCTGTTGGCGTTACCCGGCCTGGACCCGCGCCTGGCGGCGTGCGCTCGCCTGGCGGCGTCGTCGACGGCGGGTCCCGGCGTCCCGCGCGCGGTGCGGCCGGTACTGAACCTGGCGCGGGCGCCGGGACGTCCCGCGCTGCGGCTGTACCTCCGCGGCCGCCGCGGCGCCGGCAAGCTGCCCGCGGCCGGCGCCATCGCGGCCGCGGCGGCCCGCCCGCTGCTGACCGTCGACGTCGGTCGCCTGCCCGTTGACGGCCTCGCCGCGGCTGGCGGGACGCTGGACGAGACGGTCGATCTGCTCGTGCGTGAGGCTGACCGGCAGGGCGCCGTGCTGTACCTCCCCGCCATCGACGACCGGGCCGACGGCGGCGCGCTGGCAAGCGCGTTGGTGGACCGGTTGGCCCGCCACGACGGCGACGTCATCCTCGCGGGCGCCGCGCCGTGGCCACCGCCGGGGGTTCCCGTGGCGGACGTCGTGACCGTGCCGCTCGACGCGGGGCAGGGCGGGCACGTCGCGCGCCGCGCCGACTGGGGCCGTCAGCTCGCCGCGTACGGGGCCAGGCCGTCGGCGCGAGAGATCGACACCCTTGCCCGCCGGTTCCGGCTGACCCCCGGCCAGATCTCGGACGCGGTACGCGGCGCCGTCACCGCGGCCAGCCTGCGCGGGGCCGGGACGCCGGCCGCGCCCACGGCCGCCGAGCTGTTCGCCGCGGCCCGCGGGCAGACCGGCCACCATCTCGCCACGCTGGCGCGCCGGATCGAGCCGGCCTTCGGCTGGGCCGACATCGTCCTTCCCCCCGACACCGCGGCCCAGCTGCGCGAGTTGTGCGACCGGCTGGCCCATCGGTCGACCGTGCTGTCCGACTGGGGGTTCGACCGGCTGACGCCGCACGGCGCCGGCATCACCGCGCTGTTCGCCGGTCCGCCTGGTACCGGCAAGACGATGGCCGCCGAGGTGGTCGCGCGCGAGCTGGGCCTCGAGCTGTACCGGGTCGACCTGGCGACGGTCGTGAGCAAGTACATCGGCGAGACCGAGAAGAACCTGGAACAGATCTTCACGGCCGCCGCGGACACCGACGCCGTCCTGCTGTTCGACGAGGCCGACGCCCTGTTCGGGCGGCGCTCCGAGGTGCGCGACGCGCACGACCGGTACGCCAACCTCGAGGTCGCCTACCTGCTGCAGCGCCTCGAGCGGCATGACGGCGTCGTCATCCTGGCCACCAACCTGCGCGGGCACGTCGACGAGGCGTTCACCCGGCGGATGCAGTTCGTCGTCGACTTCCCGCTCCCGGACGTTGCCGAGCGGCGCGCCATCTGGCGGGCCTGCCTCCCACCGCGAGCGCCCCTCGCCGACGATGTGGATCTCGACCTGCTGGCCGCCGGGTACCGGCTGGCCGGCGGCCACATCCGCAACATCACGCTGGCCGCCGCGTTCCGCGCGGCGGCGGCCAGCCAGCCGATCCGCCTCGCGGACCTGGTCGAGGGCGCCCGGCGCGAGCATCAGAAACTCGGCCGGGTCCCCCCGGCAATCCCGGCCGCCGCCGGCTTGCCGGCCCCGGCCGCCCAGGAGCGCTGAGCGTTGTTCGACGATCTCGACTCCACTCTGCGCGCCATGTTGGAGGCCGACGACGCCCCGGTCGAGGTGCGGGCAGCCGACGTCACCTTCGTGACCCCGACGCGGGACTTCGCGCCGGGCGGGCCGACGCTCAACCTCTTCCTGCACGATGTGCGGGAGAACACGACGCTGCGGGCCGAGCGTCCCTGGCCCGTGCTACGCGACTCCGGGGCGGACACCCTGATCGAGAGTGCGCTGCCGCTGTGGGTGGACTGCGGATACCTCGTCACCGCCTGGTCGACGCCGGGCGGGGAGGACCGTACGGCCCAGGAGCACCGCCTGTTGGCGCAGGCCCTGCTCTGGCTCAGCCGCACGACGGAGATCGACAGGGAGCATGCCGTCGGGTCCCTGCACGGTTCGCCGCACCACATGCCGGTCGAGGTGGGGCGGGTGGCCGAAGGCGAGCGGCTCAGCCAGTTCTGGACGGCGCTGGGAATCGCGCCGCGGCCGGCCTTCTCGCTCGGCGTGACGGTCGCCCTGGTGCCGGGCGTGCCCGACCTCCCCTACCCGCGGGTGCGCAAGGTGCGCCTGGACCGCACCTGGCCGGCGGCCCCCGCGCTGACCGGGCTGGTGCTGGACGCGGAGACGCTGGAGCCGCTGCCCGGCGCCGTGACGGTGACGATCGAGGACAACGGGCGGCAGTCCGCGGCCGGGGCGGACGGGCGGTACGCGTTCACCGGCCTCGCCTTCGGCGAGTACCGGCTGCTCGTGCGGGCGGCCGACCGCCCCGACACCCGCGTCACGGTCGGCTACGGCGAACGCAGGCAGATACACAACGTGCTGGTGACCACCTGATGACCACGAGGATGAGACCGCCATGGACACGACGGGCAAGGCGCCGGGCGTCTACGTACAGCCGATCGACGCGGTCGGGCCGATCGCCGGGGTGGGCACGAGCACCGCGGCGATGATCGGCAAACCGGCGCGGCTGGCGGCGGGGGTGGCCAAGAACGTCCCGCAGGTGGTCACCAGCTGGACGGCCTACACCAACCTGTTCGGCGAGTTCGACTCGTCGACGCCGCTGCCGTACGCCGTCCGGGGCTTCTTCGAGAACGGCGGCTCACTGCTGCACGTCATACCGGTCGACTCCACCTCGGACCTGACGGCCCCGATCGACGCGCTGACGCGGATACCCGGTGTCAACCTCGTGTGCGCACCCGGGGTCACGGACGCGGGCGCCCAAAAGGCGCTCATCGCCCACTGCTCGCAGACCCCGAACCGGTTCGCCGTGCTGGACGGCGCCCAGGAGCCCGTCGACGCGGGCGATCCGCCGGTCTCCCCCACTGACGACACCAGCAAGCTGCTGACGACGGTGAAGGCCGTCAGCTCTGCCGCGGGCGCCTTCGCGGGCGTGTACTGGCCGTGGGTCGTGGCGGACGACCCGGCGGCCGCGGCCACGGCGGCGGTGCGGACGATCACGGTGCCGCCGTCGGGGCACGTCGCCGGAATCATCGCGCGCAGCGACACCCGCTACGGCGTCCACAAGGCCCCGGCGAACGAGGAGGTGGTCGGCGCCCTCGACCTGTCCTTCGCGGTGAACGCCACCGAGCAGGGCAAGCTGAACGACAGCGGCGTGAACGTGATCCGCCGCTTCGCCGGCCGGGCGCCGACGGTGTGGGGCGCGCGCACCGTCTCGACGGATACCGCGTGGCGGTATGTGAACGTCCGCCGGCTGGTGTCCTACATCGAGGCGTCCCTCACCGACGGGCTGGGCTGGGCGTTGTTCGAGGCGAACACCACGTCCCTGTGGCAGAGCCTGGCGCGCACCGTCACCGAGTTCCTGGACCGGGTGTGGCAGGCGGGGGCGCTGTTCGGGCGCACCGCCGGGGAGGCCTACTACGTCCGCATCGACGATGAGCTCAACCCGCAGGAGCTGCGGAAGCTCGGCCAGGTGAACATCGAGATCGGCATCGCCCCGGTCGAGCCGGCGGAGTTCGTGGTCGTCCGGTTGGGGCTGCTCAACGGTTCCCAGCCGGGGCGGAACTAGCCGAGCGAGCCCGAACCAATTCAAGCCTCAGAGCCAGATCCGCGGAGAGGGACGATGGCACAGACCGGAGAACGGGTCGATCCGTACCGCAATTTCAATTTCATGGTGGAGCTCGACGGTATAGCCCAGGCCAGCTTCACGGAGTGCACCGGCCTCGGTTCCACGACCGAGATCATCGAGACCCGTGAGGGCGGTGACAACTCGTCGGTGCGCAAGCTCCCGGGGCGGACCAACTACTCCGACATCACACTGAAATGGGGGCTGACCGCCTCGACCGATCTGTGGCGGTGGCGCCAGCAGATCATCGACGGCGATGTGGTCCGCAAGAACGGCTCGATTGTGGTGTTCGACCTGGACAGGCACACCGAGGTGGCGCGCTGGAACTTCGTCAGCGCCTGGCCCAGCAAGTGGGAGGGCGCGGCGCTCAACGCGAAGGGCAATGACGTCGCCATCGAGACGCTCGTCCTCGCGCACGAGGGGCTGACGAGAGTGGTCCGGGCGTGACCGAGGCCGCCGCCGACTTCTCCACCGACTTCGTGACCGAGGTCGAGTTCGTCCTCCCCAAGGGCTACGTCGACGCGGAGGGCACGCTGCACCGCCACGGCGTGATGCGCCTGGCGACAGCCGCGGACGAGATCTACCCATTGAAGGACCCCCGGGTGCAGAGCTGGCCCGCGTACCTCATCGTCATCCTGCTCGCCCGGGTCGTCGTCCGGCTTGGCCGGCTGCCGCGGGTCGACGCCGGGGTGATCGAGGGCCTGTTCGCCGAGGACCTGGCCCACCTGCAGGACCTCTACAACCGGGTCAACGGCCTGACGCCGCGCACGGTGAGCGTCGTGTGCGAGCACTGCGGCGAGCCGAACGAGGCGGAGGTACCGCTGCTGGGGGGGTAGTCGGCTACCCCGTGGACCTGGTCCACCACGAGGTGGCCTACCTGGGACGGCACGTCCACTGGACCCTGCGCGAGGTGCTCGGGCTCGATCACGCCCAGCGGCGCCGTTGGGTGGCGGAGATCAACCGCCAGCGAGACAAGGAAGCGGAGTGACGACCTGGTGACAGCGACGCGCACCCTCGGCGAGCACCTCGACGAGCAGGCACGGCGGATGGCCGCGCGCCTGCTGCCGACGTTCGCCTGGGCCGGCCCCCTCAGCGTCGTCAGCCAGCGCGCCGCCCGAACGGCAGCCGTCGGGCGGGGCAGGTTCGACCGGGTCGACGGCACGCCCGACGCCGATGCGCACACCGCCGCCCGGCCGCGCCGGGCGCCGACTGCGCCCGCGCGGCCAGGCGGCGCCGCTACCCGGGCCAGCGCGAGCACCTCGTCGCCGAGCGGCGCGGGCGGTGCGGTCCGGTCCGGCGGCGAGGCGAGACAGCTGCCCGCGGATCTGCGTGGACGGCTACGTCCGATCGCCGGCGCCGGCGCGGACGCGCTGCGGGTGCGTGACGACGACGCGGCGGACGTCGTGGCGCGCGCCCACGGCGCGGACGCGGTCACGATCGGCACCGATGTCCACTTCCGGCGCGGCAGCTTCCGGCCGCGCGACGACGACGGGTTCGCGCTGCTCGCGCACGAGGCCCGACACGTGCTCGCGCTGCTGGAGCCCGGCGCGGCCTGGCGGCGCGCGACGGCCGCGGGCCGGGCGGCCGAGGAGTCGGAGGCCCTGACCGCCGAGCGTCGCGCGCTCTACGGCGAGTTCCAGGAACCGACGGCGGGGCTGGCGCGTCACGGCGCACCCGCGGGGCCGACGGGGCTGGTCCTCCCGCGGGTGATGGCGCGCCCGGCGGTCGCTCCCGGCACCGCGCCCGCCGCGTCCCGGTCCGCCGACGTCGCGGTCGCGCCCGCGGGGCATCCGATGCCAGCGGCCGCGGGCCGGGCGGTCGAACCGGCGGCGGCCGCGGCCGCCGTCGACATCGCGGCGCTGCGGCGCGAGCTGATGGACGAGATCCTGCGGCGGGTGCGGGGCGAGTCCGAGCGGGGAGCGTGACGATGACCGTCCCGGTGCGGTCCGGGCTCGCGGCCAGCAACGAGCTGGCCAAGGCCCAGATCATCGACACGACCACCGGCGCCGCCTTCGCGGTCATGTACAACCCGGAGGAGCTCCGGCTGGAGCAGGGCAACTCGTTCGCCGAGATCGGCATCCCCGGGCTGGACACGCCGCCGCTGCAGTACGTCCGCGGCCGGGCACGCACCCTGTCCATGGATCTGTTCTTCGACACCTACGCCGATGGTGTCGACGTCCGGGACCGCACGGGGTACCTCCTGCGGCTGCTGGACAAGTCGCCCCAGACGCTGGCGCCGCCGATCCTGCTGTTCTCGCTGGGCCGGTTCCAGTTCCCCTGCGTGCTCGTCGAGGCGACGCAGCGGATGACGATGTTCCGCCGGGACGGCACGCCGGTGCGGTGCACGATCGCGGTGCGCTTCCAGGAGTACGCGCGCGTGGACGTCGAGGTCCGCCAGGGCGTCTTCCTCGGCTCGCCGACGGCGTCGGCCGTCGTGAGCACCGTGCTGCGGCCGGCCCTGCGCGGCGGCGCGGGCACGGCCGCGGGCTCCCCCCGCGATGCCCCCGGACGGGCCGTGCCAGCTCTCCCCGGCCCCGTCGCCGTGCACGTGACGGTCCGCGGCGACACGCTGAGCGCGCTGGCCGGCGGCTACCTCGGCGACCCGTCCCGCTGGCGCGAGATCGCGGCCGCGAACGACGTCGACGACCCGATCGACCTGCCCGTCGGGCTCTCGCTGGTGATCCCCGGCGGCGGTGCGCGGCGCGCCGCCGACCCGCGGCCGGCCGACGGCAGGGGGTGAGGCCGGTGGCCGAGCCGTTCTTCGCGCCCCGCTTCGAGATCCGGCTCGCCGGCGTGACGCTGGCGGCCGACATCACCCGCCAGGTGACCAGCCTGACGGTGGAGACGGACCTGGACCTGGCCGGCTCCGTCACGATGACGCTGCACAACCCCGACAACCGACTGCTCGACTCGGCACTGCTCGACCTCGGCAAGACCATCGAGGTTCACCTCGGCTACGGGACCGACCTGGTTCCCGCGTTCCTCGGTGAGATCACGGCGGTGGAGCCGTCGTTCCCGTCGTCCGGCGCCCCCCTGGTCCAGGTGGTCGGCTACGACCGGTCCTACCGCATGCGGCAGGCGCGGCCGGCGCCCGCCGAGTACCGGTTCACGAACGACAGCCTGATCGCGGCCCAGATCGCGGTGGAGAACGGGCTCGTTCCCGTTGTCGACCCGACTCCCGGCGTCATCACCAGCGTCCCGCAGCTGGAAAGCGACATGGCCTTCCTGAAGGCGCGCGCGCAGCGCTACTTCTTCGACGTCTACGTCGACTGGGACCGGCTGCACTTCCAGTTCCCCCGCCCGCAGGACGAGGCGTACGTGCTGGAGTGGGGCCGCAACCTGGCGCGGCTGGCGCCGCGGATCTCCAGTGCCGGTCTCGCCGGCCTGCAGGTCAGA
>Ga0207641_10000969_pt1 | contig 29404 bp, 26 predicted proteins | sample KBSSwiS62_FD_184306 | JGI IMG/M metagenome (GOLD analysis project Ga0207641, IMG submission 184306) | Switchgrass rhizosphere microbial communities from Kellogg Biological Station, Michigan, USA - KBS Switchgrass S6-2 (SPAdes) (version 2) | ecosystem: Host-associated > Plants > Roots >... | reverse complement strand
TTCAAGCGCATCACTTTCGGGAATTTTAAGACCAGGATTGCTGATTGCGAAAATTTCTACCTGCTCTTTTACGTTCTTCAATGCAAACTTGCCAAGGGAAATTGTTTGAATATCCTTTTGGTTTTTGATGTCATCATAAGCTTTCCCCGAAATAAAAATGCTACCAGGCAAAGCAAAAGATTCCAGTCTTGATGCAATATTTACTCCATCTCCATAAATATTATTCTCGTCAAAGATCACATCGCCAGTATGCATACCGATTCGAAGAGGCACCGTCGGTTCTGATTGCATATACAATTGCAATGCAACGGCAGCCCGGACTCCTTCAATAGTGCTGATAAAACTGCACATAGCGCCGTCGCCCCGAAACTCTAGTATTTTGCCAAAGTGAACGGCTACTTCTTCTTCAAGTTTTCTCTTTAGTTTTTGTCGCCAACTCATTGCCAATGCCTCATCTTCCTGCATCATAGCAGTATAACCAACAATATCGGCGAACATAATAGCTGCGAGTTGACGGGTGGTTGACATGGAGGATTTATTCGGGCTAAATTTATCAAATAAAAATCTATTCAGGGAAGTTCATTCTCTTTATGAAAGGTTGAAAACGTATATCGGTAGTTAGATACGAACACGGAGGATAAGCTCTTATGAAAGGAAGCGTACAATCACGTTGTTCAAATGCCAACTCCATAAATTCAAGTGCCTGGTCATAATTTTTTGAAAAATAAGCAGGGCCAGATAAAAACAATCCTGAAATAGATTCGGTTTTTGATCTGGCTATTAATTCATCCAATATTTTCTGTACTTCCGATACTTTGTCCATTAAAGAATAAATCCAGCATAGTTCACACAATGGCCAAACATGTCGTGAAGAAAGCAAAGCACATGTTGTTAAGGCCTCGATGGCTTCGTCATATCTATTTAAGCCTGCCAAACTTAATCCTAATGCTCTGTAACCAGGAAATGAACTTGGATCCAGTTCGATTGCAATTTTAGCAGCCTTCAACGCTTCTTCAAATTTATTTGCAGTCATATACGTGACTGATAAATAATGATGAGATATTGATTCCAAAGGTTCCAGTAGTTCTGCGGCTTTTCTCGCCTCTTTAATGCCATCTTCGGATTTGCCTTCCACAAAGGATAAATAATAGCTATACCAGCAATGAGCAGGGGCATAATTAGGATGGACCTGAAAGACACGCTGAAATCTTTTTTTTGCTTCCTCCCAGTTCCAGTCATAGAAAGCACTGAGACAAGCCAGTGCCGTCAAGCCCTCTGCATTTAAATTATCATATAGTATGGCTCTCTCAGCGTTTTGTCTTGCTTTTGTCATAGCAATTTTGGCGGGTAATGTTCCATAGAAACCTAATATAAAATATCCGTCAGCCATCCCCGAATATGCGAGAGAAAATTCAGGATCTTTTTCAACTGCTAGCTGAAAAAATTGAAGAGCTTTTCGGATACCTACACCACGCTGGTTCAAATAGAACCGGCCTTTTAGATAAAGATCATAGGCTTCTTTATTTTCAGTGCGGTTCTCATTGATGAGCATTTTATCTTTTTCAAGCAGGGTGATCTTTAGTTCTTCAGTAATGGCAAAAGCTATCTCATCCTGGATGGCAAAAATATCGTGTAATTCACGATCATATCTTTCAGACCATAATTGAATTCCATCTTCAGCGTTGGTTAGCTGAGCAGTGATCCGAAGTTTTAAGTTGTGCTTACGTATACTTCCTTCCAGTAGTGTACGCACATTCAATTTTTGCCCTACTATTCGTACGTCAATATCTCTGCCTTTGAAATGAAAAGAAGAAGTACGACCCGCTACTCTCAAGTCTTTTATGTGGGTTAATAAGTTGACGATCTCTTCTGTTATTCCATCGCTGAAATATTCCTGTTCAGGATCATTGCTCATATTGAGGAAGGGTAATACCGCGATTGATTTTTCAATCCCTTTTCTTTCAGTGACCTTTTCACCCTTTCCTTCAAGCGCATCACTTTCGGGAATTTTAAGACCAGGATTGCTGATTGCGAAAATTTCTACCTGCTCTTTTACGTTCTTCAATGCAAACTTGCCAAGGGAGACTGTTTGAATATCTTTTTGGTTTTTGATGTCATCATAAGTTTTTCCGGAAATAAAAATGCTACCAGGCAAAGCAAAAGATTCCAGTCTTGATGCAATATTTACTCCATCTCCATAAATATTATTCTCGTCAAATATTACATCGCCCGTGTGCATACCTATTCGAAGCGGTACCATCGGTTCCGATTGCATATGCAATTGCAATGCAACGGCAGCCCTTACTCCTTCAATGGTGCTGATAAAACTGCACATAGCTCCATCGCCACGAAACTCTAATATTTTGCCATGGTGAACGCCTACTTCTTCTTCAAGTTTTTCCTTTAGTTTTTGTCGCCAATTCATCGCCAATGCCTCATCTTCCTGCATCATAGCAGTATAACCAACGATATCGGCGAACATAATAGCTGCGAGCTGGCGGGATTGTGACATAGTCGATTCTATTCTCGGAAGATAGTAAAAATAGCCCCTTATTGTTGGGGCTATTTCATTACTTATTCGCGATTAAGTTTTACTTAAATTATGCTTCCGCTTCCATATAAGATTCTATCGGCTCGCATGTGCAGATCAGGTTCCGATCACCATAAGTATTATTAACTCTTGCAACCGAAGGCCAGAATTTATTTTGTGTCACATAATACATTGGGAAAGCAGCTTGTTCCCTTGTATATGGCTTGTTCCAGTCACTTATTACAACCATTGCTTGTGTATGAGGCGCATTTTTCAATGCATTATTTTTCTTATCCATTTTCCCTTCTTCTATATCTTTTATTTCCTGGCGAATAGTGAGTAATGCATCACAGAAACGATCAAGCTCAGCTTTGTCTTCACTTTCTGTTGGTTCGATCATGATAGTGCCAGGAACGGGGAAGCTCATTGTCGGAGCATGAAAACCATAATCCATTAAACGTTTTGCAATATCTTCTGCTTCTATCTCTGCAGATTTCTTAAATGGTCTCAGGTCAACAATGAATTCATGAGCACACTGACCATTGTGATTTGTATAAAGTATTTCAAACTGTCCCTGCAATCTTGCACGCATATAGTTTGCATTCAGGATAGCATATTCCGTTGCATTCTTTACGCCGATATTTCCAAGCATCCTGATATAGGCGTAAGAGATCAGTAAAATGCTTGCAGAACCATAAGGAGCTGCTGACACTGCATTTGAACCAATTTTTGAGCTTTGACTTTTGAATTCTACATGACCTGGTAAGTAAGGAGTCAAATGCTTCTTCACACAGATCGGTCCCATACCCGGGCCGCCACCGCCATGTGGTATTGCAAATGTTTTATGCAAATTCAAATGACAAACATCAGCGCCAATCAGGCCGGGAGCAGTTAATCCAACCTGTGCATTCATATTGGCGCCGTCCATATATACTTGTCCGCCGTGCTGGTGAATGATATCAGTAATTTCTTTAACTGTTTCTTCGTATACACCATAAGTACTCGGATAAGTGATCATAATGCCGGCAAGATTTGCAGAATGCTCAGTTGCTTTTGCTTTCAGATCATTCACATCGATGTAACCATTCTCCAATGCTTTTACAACAACCACTTTCATTCCCGCCATCACCGCACTAGCAGGGTTTGTACCGTGTGCGGAAATTGGGATCAGCATAACATTGCGATGAACATTATTATTTGCTTCATGATAATCACGAATGGCTAAGAGGCCGGCATATTCTCCCTGTGCACCGCTGTTTGGTTGTAAACTGCATGCGTCAAGTGCCGTGATCTCACATAAATATTTTGAAAGATCATCGACAATTTGTTTGTAACCCTCTGTCTGATCTGCAGGAGCAAACGGATGCATTTTACTCCAGTGCACCCAGCTTAGCGGGATCATTTCAGAAGCTGCATTCAATTTCATGGTGCAGCTTCCCAGGGTGATCATTGAAGTATTCAATGAAAGGTCTTTATTTTCCAATGATTTTATATAACGCATCATCTGGCTTTCACTGCGATGAGTATTAAAAACAGGATGCGTTAAAAAAGATGATGTTCTTGTTAAGCCTTGCGGAATATGATCTGGCTCATCATCGTGATGGATATCGAAAGTCACCGGATTCTTATCATCTTCGAAACAATTGATAAGATCATAGAGGTCTTCAGTGAGTATTGTTTCATCAATTGAAATGCTGATATACTTATTATCAATATAACGAAGATTGATCTGTTGTCTTTCTGCCTTTTCTTTTATAGATGAAATATTATCGGTTTTAACAGAGATGGTGTCAAAGAAATTTGTTGACACCAGTTCAAATCCTAATTCTTCGATTGCTTCAGCAACGGTTTGTGTCAACACGGCAATCCTCTTCGCAATATTTTTTAAACCATCCGGGCCATGAAATACTGCATACATAGCGGCCATATTTGCCAATAATGCCTGCGCAGTGCAAATATTTGAAGTGGCTTTTTCCCTTTTGATATGTTGTTCTCTTGTCTGCAGTGCCATGCGCAATGCACGATTATTATTTGCATCAACACTTACTCCGATGATACGACCGGGTATACTTCTTTTAAAATCATCTTTGGCGGCAAAAAAAGCAGCATGAGGTCCACCATAACCAAGAGGGACGCCGAATCGTTGTGCAGAACCAATGGCGCAATCAGCACCAAGTTCGCCGGGAGGAGTGAGTAATGTTAAAGCCAACAGATCTGTAGCCATTACAACAAATGCTCCTGCTCCATGAACCCGATTGATAAATTCACGATGATCTTCTATTGAACCTTTATCATTGGGGTATTGAACAATTGCTCCACAATAAGTGGAATCGATGCTTGCTTTTTTATAATCACCTGTTACGATCTCGATCCCGATCGGTTTTGCTCTTGTATGCAAAACATCTTTTATCTGCGGGAATATCTCATTGTCAACAAAAAACTTTGGATGCGTAATATGATCATGCTTGTTCAGTGTATTAAAGAACATCGTCATTGCTTCTGCAGCTGCCGTTGCTTCATCAAGCAAACTTGCATTTGCAATTGGCAATGCCGTCAGGTCACTTACCATTGTTTGAAAATTCAATAAGCTTTCCAAACGCCCCTGCGATATTTCAGCCTGGTAAGGTGTGTACTGTGTGTACCAACCTGGATTCTCAAATACATTCCTCAGAATAACAGAAGGAATGATGGTATCATAATATCCCTGACCGATATAATTTTTATAAACTTTATTCTGCAATGAAACTTCTTTGATATGCTGCAGGTACTGGTGCTCACTCATTGCCGCAGGCAAATTCAATTCGTGCTGCATACGGATAGCAGGCGGAACAGTTCTGCTGATCAATGTGTCAAGATCAGGTATACCGATCGTTTTCAGCATTTGTTTTGTTGAGTGTTCATCGGGTCCGATGTGACGGGAAATAAATTCGCAAGATTGTTTTTCAAAAAGATCCATAGTTTTCTCCTTCTTATTATTGATAATTCAGCGCCGCAAAGTTAAGGTTGCAAAGCCTAATAAAATGCTGATTGTTCAACTGTGGAAAACAGGTTGTTACTTTGTGCTATGGCAGAGGATATTTTGAAAAACTGGGAGAAGAAATCGGCTGATAACCAGAAGAAGTACAAGCAATTTCTTCACCGGGCTGATAAAAACAAAGTGCTGAAAGCCCTGCCAGACCTGCATGAAGAAGCTTTTTCCAAAATTGATTGTCTTCAATGTGCCAATTGCTGCAAAAATTATTCGCCACGATTTAAAACACCGGATATAAAAAGGATCAGCAAAGTGTTGGGGCTGCGTGAATCTGATTTTATTGACAAATACCTGAGGGTAGATGAGGACGGCGACTTTGTTGTAAATGAAAAGCCATGCCCTTTTCTTGGCGCCGATAATTTTTGCTCTATTTATGAGGACAGACCTTCCGATTGTCGCCGCTTTCCTTATACTGATGAAGATGTAATTATTAAACGCAAAGATCTTACACTGAAGAACTCCACATTCTGTCCCATCACTTATTATGTGCTGGAGAACTTAATAAAGACTATTTGAAAACGATCTCTGAAGATCTGTATTGGTATAATGACTTTTTCTTTTCAGGTTCTTTAACAATTGTGGAGATAAACTCTGAATGATGTACGTCATCCAGCACTATTGCATTTCTGTAATCTTTTTTATCGCACGATAATTTTAGATCATTAAACTGTATACCACTTGCATGACGAATATAAATTCCCCATGCAGGTAATTCAAGGAATTTAGAGAATTCAGGATAAGATGCCGCCATCTCTGGAACCTTGTCTAATTCATTCAATGAAACCTTTGCAAATTGAGGATTACCACCCCCAGGATGTTTTATTTCAATGTTGGTGAAAGAAACATTTGAGATATCTGCATCGGGTAAACCTGCGATTACAATGGGCGGAGAAATATTTCTTGGCATGTCTTCTATCGGCCCTTCGTATTCGTAACCTGCATCCGGCTTTGTTGTCGCTATCTCTGCTGATACATTCTTTATCCTTATGTTTTCAAGCTTTCCTTTTCTTCCTTTCATACGTTCGCCGATCCGAAGAAAAATTACATGACCAGAATTTAGAACCTGCAAGCTGTCCACTTCTATATCTTCAATAAATCCTCCATCCACTGCTTCCAAAGCAATTGCAGAACGGTATGTGTCAAATATTTTAATATTGATCAGCCTCACATTTTTAAAACCTCCGAGGGAAGCTGTACCGAACTTGATCCCATTGGCACTTGAACGAATGGTACAATTCTTCACAAGGATATTTTGGCAAGCTTTAGTTGACTCATGAGATTTTAAACAAACACCATCATCATCTGAATCAATATAAGAATTGGTGATCGCTACACTGTCGCAATCGACAATATCAATTCCATCATTATTCCAGAAAGCACGACTGTCAACAGTGATGCTATCGACATGTAAATTCTTGCACTGATCATAAGTTTGCACCCAGGCAGCAGCATTGCGCATGGTAACACGGCTAATGAAAATATTTTTACAAGACCGAAAATAAATAAGCATTGGTCTTATTTGTACTTCGGGACGATCGTTACGAAAAGTATCTTTAATAAGACCTTTATGAACGAGTGTAACAACATTTCTCGCTACTTCTCTTCCTTGTCCATCAATAACCCCTTTTCCTGTAATTGCTATATTTTGCTGATCAGTACATAATAGTAATGCAGTTAATCCTTCCCTGTCATAGTCCAATGGATTTAATGTGCCGAGCAAAACAGCACCTTCTAATAGATGAATGGTGACATTTGATTTAAGATGAATAGAACCTGAAAGATATCTTCCTACATCAAACACTAACCTGCCACCACCCTGCTGCTGGATATAATCAATAGCAAATTGTATGGAACGTGTATTGAGAGTAACGCCATCTGAATTTATTCCAAATAAGGAAGCGGGATAATCCTTCGCTGAACTTTGTAAACATTGAAAGAAAACTATGAGGACAATGAAATATTTTTTTAAGGCAAGCATGTTTTTATTTTGTAGCAGCTACACGAATTTAGGAAAACTTAAATGATCGATTGACAGTGTATCTTCTACCGAAACAGATTTACAGGTGCAAAAAAAATCCATGCTACGAATTGAGACTTCGTAGCATGGATAGTACGATCAAAAGTTTTCTTATTCTATTGCCAGATCATTTATGCTTATTAATTGCAGCCTGGAACTGTCCATAAGTAGGAATTTGCTGCATGATGTGAGCCCTGATCTGTGTCAACAGGTAAACTTCTGCCTGGTAAAATTCAAAAGCGATCATCGCATTTGTTGCAGCCTTTATCTTATTGTAATATTCTTCCAGGCTTTTTTCCTGTCCAAAACGATTAGCAAAATATTGCTTTGCCAATGAATCGGCTACTTTAGGTGTCATATTCCCGTATGCCTGGGCGGTTTGTTCATATAACTTAAGCCGCTGCTTTCCGGTCACAAGATTTTTTTTATTGTATTCATCATAAAGTTTCCAGAATGCAATAGAATCCTTTCCGGTTACCGATACTAATTGGGCTATTGCTTCTTTTTTTTGCACGCCTAATAAATTGACGATGGCTTCTGCCTCAGCATCAGAAGTTTGAGCAAAAGAAGGCATAACAATACCGATGCAAAACATGAACACGAGAAGATTTCTAAATTTCATAAAATTTGTTTTAATGATTGATAAAGATAAGGGGATAGATATATATCATACAAGTAAAATAAATCCGGGCCATTAAACGGCTAAATGCAGGATTTGGGGTAATGTGACCGTCATTAGGCCGTCGTGAATATTCCTAAGAAATATTTTTCCCGGCTAAGTTTTATACACCAACATCTCAAAACAAAAGCTTTACAATGTCGGGTTGTTGGTGCGAAGTTCTCAAGTAGGAATAGCTTGTCAATAAACCTAAGTAACGTTCTTGACCTCATCCGCACCCTCAATCCTATTATTTTTTCTCCACTCACTGCACTTGATATTCCTTTCTGATAAATTCAATAAGCGACATAGCTTTTCTTTTAACGAAAGCGTTTGCGGTAGTATCCGAAGCAACGCGTGACCTCAAAGAGAGGATTTCATTAATTAATTCATTCAGATTTTGGCTATTTAATTTTATAGGAAAGCTGGATGAATTTTTCTTGTGGTAAATTATTGAGTCCTTCCATTTATCAAGCAAATCGGTGCCAACGATTGTCTTATTCAACGCTTCTTTAAAATCGCGTGTTATCTGCTCGGTATTGTCTCTTCTTATCTCCATTCTGCGTAGCAGGCGGTCATAATCTTCAAGGGAATCTACAACATTCCTGTTTGTGATTAGCCGCAATTCACCAGAACTTTTCAATTGTGTAATAGTTTGGTTGAAGGGAATGAAGATTATTTGGGTCATAGTTTCTTGCAAATCATTATAGACATTCGTAGTGATTTTATCGTCTGTCGCTCCGGAGAAGAATAAAATCGCTGAATCAAGATGATTTATTCTTTCGTTTGAAGACCGGGTAACCACGTCGAACCAGTTCACATCTTTGCGCACATCCTTCACTAATGAATTGATGAATTGTTTCTCCCGTTTTTTTTCTACAATGTGCTCACGCCAGTTTTCTGCAAGAAATCCAAGAAATACGGCGAGAAAAATCATGAGGAATTCTAAGAAATATTCTCCCCATTTCTTTTTGTGGGTTACATCATGCGGATGTTTGTGTACTTCCATATAGTGCAGTTGCTTGATTGTGATGGTAGTATTTTAGATAGTTTTGAGTTTCTGAAGCAGAATAACGCACAACTTTTGCATTTACGCTATTGCTTGTTCCAAATTTAATTCATTACGCCATTGTTGGTGTTCAAAAATAAGTCTTACTCAGTTTTAGTTCTCAGCACCAACAACACGAATTCTATTAGTTTGTTAATAATGTTGCCATTAAACTACTGATTCTCTGTCGAGGTCACTATATGGGTAGTGTCCAGCTTGTCTTAATTTCTCAAACAATTGATTGCTTCCGTGTTCTCTTGCAAATTCCATTTCGTTTCTGAATAATTGGATACATAACAATAAATGATGTTCTCTCTCGCCAATTTTAAATTCTTTGCTGCCTGATCGATACAAGTCAAAAACGAGGCAACTGTTTTCTTCACCTTCCCCATTTGGAACCTCACATGTTTCGTTTGGATTTAAAACTGCCTGGCGTGAGAAAAAACCTAATGTTGTGAAAAATCTGCAAATTTTTCTTTCAATTAAGTTAAATGGTGTTTTAGGGTCTTCATTATTGTTATAGTCGTGTTTGGTAAATGCGACAAGTTCATATGTTCCAATTCTATTTGCTAAAGGACCGGTTCCGTCTGGTTCCAAGAGTTCCATTGTTGCAAAACCCGTCCCTTTAATATGATTAGGAAAATAATACATATCTACTGCTCCACCAACGGCAAAAGGAATTATTGCATGTCCAACCAACTCGTGCATTTTCCCTAATACATTTTCAAGACCTTGTGATTTTAGTTCGTAATCAGTTTCATATTCTCCTTCCGAGAATTCTCTTACAGGTTGTTTTTCCTTTTTGCTTAGAAATCTTTTTATAAAATTTAGCATTGTATTATTGTTCAAAGCAAAAAACGCCGGACTCACTTCGCCATCAATTCATCCCATGCTGCAGCTAGTGGTCTTGAAATACCATCGCCTTTCCATTCGCCTGCGCCGGGGATGGTTGTGTTCTTTAAAAACCCTTCTTTGGTTCTGCCGGCTTTTATTTCTCCTTCGGTAAATGTGAGAACGGCACCGAGATAGTCGCTGAATTTTTTCAGATCATCAGTATTGCCAACAACATTATAACCATCGGCTGAGTGTCCGAATATAAAAGTAGTGTTACCATCAAAATGCCGCGTAGCCCTATGTAAAACTTTCATCCAATGGCTCATATTTGCACCGGCGCTTCGATCAACAAACGGATGACGCCGATTGAACATCAGGTCGCCCATATGAACAATGTTTGCATTTTCAAAATGAACAACGCTATCACCATCTGTATGACCGGGTCCCCAGTAATACATGGCAATGCTTTCTTCACCTACATAACCTTGCCAGAATTCAGCATACACTTTGTCGGGCAATAATTGTTTATCAAGATTTTTTTGATTTATCGCCACTCTTTTTTGATTCTTCCTTGAATTGTCATGTGCCACTACATGATCTACCAAACCTTTGAAAGAAATATTGCCGGCTGTATGATCGCCATGATGGTGTGTGTTGATCAAATATTTTATCGAGGCATCAGTTTTCTTTTTAAGTTCTCCAATTAAATGCGGAGCGGTGGTCGGGAACTGCGCATCAACTACTGCAACACCTTTCTTATCTATCAGGAATGCGATCGTTCCGCCACTTTCAGTAAATACGCCGATCTTATCTGTTAACATATGGAACATCCACGGTGGTGGAGCAGCTCCATTTCCTTTTGTAAATAATGCTGAAAATATTTTTTGTTGAGCAAGAGTAAGTGCACCAAATGTAAGTGCGGAGTTTTGAATGAATTTGCGACGATCCATGAGTAGTTTTGGGTTTGATTTCTAATTTCTTGTTTCAAGATTTTACTCACCCCTTGTGACATTTTTTTTGTTGAAGCTATTTCCACCCCTCCTGGGAGGGGATGAAACAGCATGATTGCTGAATAGCAAACAGAACGTACAAGTGAGTGACACAACGAAAGTTTAATAGTGGTATTAAAGCTGACTAAATAACTAAAAAACTTTATGTCGTTATGAAATTAGTAAAATAAAATGATTGATTAAATCTAAGTCTCCCTTTAGGGGGCAGGGGGTTTAATATTCAAACTTTCTCAATGTCGGCGCTTTTATCCATGTTACAATTGTAACAAGAAGCGTCATGCAGCCGCCGAAAATTACTGATGGCACAGTGCCCATAGCGGATGCGGCAACCCCACTTTCAAACTGTCCGAGTTCATTGGATGAGTTTACAAAAATGGAATTGACGGACGAGACACGGCCTCGCATTTCATCGGGTACAAATAATTGTACAATGGTACCTCGAATGATAACACTGACGCCATCAAAAAGACCGCTGATAAATAAAGCAGCAAAACTGAGCCAGAAATTTTTTGAGATCGCAAATATCAAAATACAAAGGCCAAAACCTGCTACCATATAAAGCAATGTTTTGCCTTGTTTGTTTTTTAATGGATTTGAAATGAGCAGGGCAATAGCGATAAAGTTGCCGAGATAAGTGGCAGCATACAGCCATCCTAATTTTTCGGGGCCGATCTGTAATATATCAACAGCAAACACCGGCAGGATGCCGACTGCACCACCAAACAAAACAGCAAACATATCCAGGCTGATGGCACTTAGCAATGCCCGCTGTTTATTATGAAGCACAAAATCCAATCCTTCTTTGACACCTTCCCATGTTGTTGTTTTGCCGGATTGCCAGCTTACTGGTTTTGCTTTTATTAATTGAAATAACAATAATGAAATAAAAATTGCACTACATGAAATAATAAAAGCGACTGTTATATTTGTATAACCTAGTAACAAACCTGCAAGTGCTGGACCCGTTACCGCAGCGATCAACCACGTCATACTATTTATTGATACCGCTCTTACCAATGATTCCTGTGGTACTAACTGTGCAAGAAATGCATTGATGGCGGGTGAACTGTAAGCTCGTATTACTCCGGTACAGAATACAAGACCATAAATGAGCCACTGTATTTGTTGCTTTGATGAAGAAGCGAACCACTGGGATGTTACGATCAGCAAGCCGATCATTAATAGAAAATATAAGGCCATGCAAATACTTATCAATCTGTGTTTATTGCTTCTGTCAACTTTTACACCGGCAGGAAGTGCAAGTAATACCGCCGGTATCACTTCACTTAATCCAAGAATGCCGATTGAAAGTTTGCTGCCGGTTACTTCATACAATTTCCAACCAAGTAACACAGGCGACATACGAAGACCTGCTATGAAAAGAAAGCGGGCAATGACGAACCAAGTGAACTCGATATTTATGACTACAGAACCACGATTATCTTGATTTGGCATGGATTAAGAGGAGTTATTGGATAATTTTTCTATTATGAAGCCTTTTAAATTGCAATGATTTTGCACCGAAATTAATTAACAATCCGACTTCATGGCCTGAAGCTTCAAGATAATTTAAAGCCTGGGCTAAATGAACATCATCAAGATCTGTTGTTGCCTTTAACTCAACCATGATCTTCTCATCAACAAAAAAATCAACAATTCTCTTCCCTATTATTTCACCTTGATAATGAATTGGCATTTCATACTCACGGATAAATTTGATCAAGGCTTTCTTCAACTCAATTTCTAATGCTCGCTGATAAATATATTCCTGGAAACCAGAACCAAGCTCACGATGAACTTTCATCGCACATCCAATTACCTTTTCAGTTATATCAGCGTATTTCATCATGAATGAATCTCCTGGTTTCCTAATAATCCATAGAAAATCCTGTAAATCGTGGTTCTATGGCAACGTCAAATAATGCTGTCCTTGTTCATAATCATTTTCCAACGCATCAATAACAACTTTCAAATGCTTTTCATTGCCGAGAAAATCGGCATTGGATGCATCGATGAATAGCGTTTTTATATTATGATCTTTAATGTAGTGCGTATAAGTTTCCTGTATGCTGAAAAGATATTCATCAGCAATGTTTTTTTCGTATGACCGGTTTCTTTTTTTAATGTTCTGTTGTAACCGGCTTACCGGTGTGTGTAAATAGATAAGCAGATCGGGTTGCAACAATTGCTGATGGATGATATCAAACAATCTTTGATAAAGACGAAACTCATCATCCGGCAGGTTTACTTTGGCGAATAGCAAACATTTGGTAAAGAGGTAATCCGATATGGTCACGTTTTGAAAAAGATCTTTTTGCTGGATCAGATCCTTGAGCTGTTTGTAACGCTCCGCCATAAAAAACAATTCAAGAGGGAAGGCATATAGTTTTGGATTTTCATAAAACTTGGGAAGAAAGGGATTGTCAGCAAATTCTTCAAGTACCAATCTTGCATTGAAATGCCGCGACAGCAAATGTGATAAAGTGGTCTTGCCAGCGCCAATATTTCCTTCTATGGTGATGAAATGATAATTCATATTTTTTTTGGCCACAGAGAACCGCAGAGGTTAAGAGGGCCACTGAGTTAATTTCGTGATATTAATCTTTTAATTCCATCGGTTAATTTTAAAACATTAAAATTTAAAATTAGACCAACTTTTGCACCAGATAATTTCAGGTATGTTAATACTTGTGCGGTATGAACATCTGTTAAAGATTCAACAGATTTGATCTCAACGACAACGGTATCTTCAATCAATAGATCCAGTCTGTATCCTTCTTCAAGTCTTATTTCTTTATAAATTAATGGTAACCCTAGTTGACGTAACACTTTTAACCCGGCTATTTCCAATTCATAATGCAGACAAGCTTCATAAGTTGATTCAAGTAACCCAGGGCCAAGTTGCTTGTGGACCTCAATTGCACGGCCAATAATAGTTTCTGTAATTTTATTTAATTCCATATTCTGTGGTTCTCAATTTCTCTGTGGTCCTCTGTGGGCTAATAAGCAAAGAAATGAGAATTGCTGAAATCAGGAATAATATTTTTTCACATCCAGCAAGTCAGGACATTCTTCCAATAGTTCCGCTATTGTCTTTTTTAAAACAGGATGTTGCAAGGTGGAATTGATCTCTGCAAGTGGCACAAGAACAAATCGCCTGTTTTGCATTTCAGGATGGGGGATCTTTAAAAAACGCAGATCATGAATTTCGTTTTTGAAGAGTAAAATATCAATGTCAATGATCCTTGGTCCAAGTTTTTCTTTTCGTACACGACCCATTTCTTCTTCTATCTTTAAAACTCTTCTCATTAACTGGCGGGCTGTTAATGAAGTGGATATCTCCAATGCCTGGTTCAGGAATGATGGCTGATCAGTATTTCCCCATGCTTCTGTTTCATAAATTGATGAAGATCTTGTTAAAGACCCGCATTGCTCACTAATCAATGAGACAGCCTTTGAGAGATTCTCTTTTCTATTTCCTAAATTGCCTCCTATCAATAAATACGCTGTTCTCATAATACCAAATTCGGGGAAGGCGCAAATATCTTTATTTTTACCGTCTTAAATAATTCTGATATGGGTGGGTTCTTTAAAATGTTTTTTGCATCATTGCTGGCATTGATAATTTTTTCTGTCATTGGATTCTTTCTTTTCCTTGTATTAATTGCGGGTCTTGCCAAAAGTGATGCGCCGTTGGTAGAGAAGAATTCAGTTCTGGTTATCAATATCGGGCAATCATTCCAGGAACAAAAACTGGAAAGTCCGTTAGCAGTATTCAGCAGCAACGATGAGTTAAGTGTGCCCGGTGTTTATGATGTTGTGCGACTTATTCAAAAAGCAGCAAAAGATGATAAGATAAAAGGTATTTACCTGCAAAGCGGCCTTAATCCAAATGGCTTCGCCACTTCTGAAGAAATAAGAAACGCATTGCTTGCTTTTAAAAAATCAGGGAAGTTCATCATCGCTTATAGTGAAATGATGAATCAAAAATCATATCATGTAGCAAATGTGGCTGATAAGATTTATGTAAACCCAAAAGGTTTTTTTGATTGGGCGGGTTTTAGTTCCGAGTTGTTATTTTTAAAGGGCACATTGGAGAAATTAGATATCGAGCCACAAATATTTTATGCAGGTAAATTTAAAAGCGCTACAGAACCTTTGCGTACTGATAAGATGACGCCTGAAAATAGATTGCAGACATCAGTTTGGCTCGGCGACCTGTATTCCCATTTTTTACTAAAAACTGCAGAAGAAAGAAAGATAGATACCGCTACGCTACATCAATATGCAAATGAAGCGGCGATCAAAACACCGCAGGATGCTGTCGATAAAAAATTAATTGATGGAGTGAAGTATGATGATGAGATCAAGGATGAGATAAAAACAAGATTGAAATTGGGTAAATACGATAAAATAAATTTCATTACAATAAACAGTTATTTCAAAAGTGGTTCTTATAAAAAAACCACAGGTGAAAGAATTGCGCTGATCTATGCACAGGGAAATATAGTTGATGGCGGTGGTGAGCAACAGGGACAAATAGCCAGCACAGATTATATAAAGCTGATCCGCAAAGCAAGACTTGATAAAACAATAAAAGCAATTGTATTTCGTGTGAACAGTGGCGGCGGTAGCGCTTTAGCAAGTGAAACGATCTGGCGTGAACTTTCATTAGCAAAAGCAGAAAAACCTGTTGTGGTAAGTTTTGGTGATGTAGCAGCATCCGGGGGTTATTATATCTCCTGCGGCGCTGATAGTATTTTTGCAAGTCCTACAACCATTACCGGTTCCATTGGTGTGTTCGGGATCATTCCTAATATGGAAGGATTTTTTAAAAATAAATTAGGCGTAACATTCGATGGAGTAAAGACGGCGCCTTATGCTGATCTCGGGGCTATATACCGGCCAATGAACGAGAATGAAAAGAAATTTGTGCAGCAAAGCATTGATGAGATCTATCTCAGCTTTAAACAAAGAGTAGCGGCTGGTAGAAAAAAATCTATTGAGGATGTTGACAGCATTGCACAAGGTAGAGTATGGAGTGGCAACAGGGCGATTGGTATTGGCTTGATCGATAAATTCGGCGGTTTGCAGGATGCAGTTGATTGCGCAGCAAGAATGGCAAAGCTGAAAGATTATCGTTTGCGTGAATACCCGGAGACCCAAAATATATTTGACAGGTTATTTGGTGCAAGGGATAATACCTTAAAAACAGAAATGATCCGGAAAGAATTGGGAGAAGACCAGTTTAAAATTTATAACGAGCTGTTGCGAGTAAAGCAAATGACCAATTCGATACAGACAAGATTACCATTTGAGTTTTTTATTAATTAGTAAGAACGAGCAAGTATTTCCAATGATGGGAAAATTGAAATTTGTCAGTTCACATTTGATACACCCATTATATGTGTTAACCTCCATTTAGATATTTGGCAAAGTCAAAACGTCCACTATTAACCTCTTCCACAAATTGTTGAACTGATTTGTTTATTAGTTTGACTTTATATGGATCGTGAGTTAGGCCAAACACTTGTCCTATATTATTAATTGCAATGTAATTGCCGTCTTCTAAATCTTTTATTTGGTAATAAAATTTACCGTCGACTTCAAATTCACTAAGATTGTCTAGGTCTAAACTTGTCGATGATAGTCCGCTAACTAGTTTTTCAATTTCACTGTCTTTTGCAAACTTGCTTGTGTCTTTATGAAGTTTTGTTAAGTCAAATTGAAAATGGCTGAAATCTATTATATTCTTTTCAATTTCAAATCCAACCCACAGCCCTTCATAAACGGTTATGTTAAGGGGGAATTCGTTACTATCCTTAACAACTAAGATGCTTTGTAATTCAAATTGTTTGCCTTTTATTATAGACTTGTCCGATTGTGAAGAATCAAAGCCAATTGAATAGTGGTGTCCTTTTATTGCATGGTTTACAGAAAATCTTTTGTAGAGCCCGTTGTGAAGTCCATCCGATAAAAACTGAAATTCAGTTGGTAATTGTTTAAAAAGTTTGTCAAAAAAGTCAAATGCCTTTCCGTCAATTTTCCAACTTGTCTTTTTGAATAGACCGAACATTTTAAAGGGTCTTATAGTTATGCATAATACTCTAATTTATGATATTAAACTCAACACTAAAATACATTTCACATTATCGTCAGCACAATCTACCAAATAGAAAATCATACAAGACCCTTACATTTGCCACTCAACATAAATTAATGCCACAACCATACAGCCAGTTCCGGGCAATGATGGCTATAACAAAAGCCAGCTTAACAGGAATGTTTCGCAGCCCGCAAGCTGTGTTCTTCAGTTTATTTTTCCCGATAGTACTGATCGTAATATTTGGTGCTCTTAGCCAAAGAGGAGGCATATCAGTAGATGTTGCGTTTGATAAAAATACGGATACAACAAACCGCCTTTATCAATCACTTATTCATGTACCGGTATTACATATTGAGAACGGAACCGATGAGGAATTGGCGGACAAGCTAAAGAAAGGCCGTATCACGGCATTGATCGATATAAAAGAAATACCTGGTGCAAATCCCGACCATCCATATACTATTCATTTAAAAACAACATCAGCCAGTAAAAAAAACCTGCCTGTTTTAAATTCCATTCTTCAATCGGTGATAAATAATCAAAGCAGGGAATTAATTACTACGGAAGAAGTTCCAGGCAGGATCTACACATACATTGATTTTTTACTGCCAGGACTTATCGGCTTTTCTTTAATAGGCGCTGCTATCTTCGGAGTAGCATTTGTTTTCTATTCTTTCAGAGAAACTCTTGTATTGAAAAGAATGTATTCTACGCCTATTAAAAGGGCATATATTGTATTAGGTGAAAGTATTGCGAGGATCATCTTTCAAATGCTAACGGCGGTTGTACTTATTTTGTTCGGTACATATTTTTATCATTTCACATTAGCAAATGGTTGGGTCACATTCGTTGAACTATTAATTTTGAGCTTTCTTGGTCTTGTTGTTTTTATGGGATTTGGTTATATAATCAGTGGGATAGCCAAAAATCAAAATGTGATACCTATTTATGCAAACCTGTTCATGTTCCCCCAATATTTTCTTTCAGGAACTTTTTTTCCAATAACTGGTTTACCGGAAGGATTACAGAAAGTCGTAAAGTTTTTACCGCTCACTGCTCTGAATGATTCACTACGCCAGGTCTCATTTGAAGGAAACCATATCTGGAATGTTTGGCCGGAAATCCTTATTCTTTCAGGTTGGGGTATTATCGTTTATTTTATTGCCGTCAAAGTTTTCAAATGGGAGTAACCAGTCGACAGTCCATAGTCGAAGGTCGACAGATAGTTTTCTTAAATCAAGGGATCATCTTTTTATTTTGAAAATATGCGGATTATTAAATTAGCGATACTGAGTTTTATATTTTTATTTCTGTTGGTTACAACTATTTCACTTTTTATTCCATCACATATCCGTATTTCAAGGGCTACAGATATTAATAGTACAAAGCAGGAGGTAATGAGTTTTATTTCTGACCCTTTGAAATGGAAAGAATGGTATCCCGGTGCGGATTCGCTTGCTATTTTATATGTCGAAGGAAAGCCTAAAGGGATCTTTTTGGACAGTAGCAGTTTGGTCGGACTTTCTATTTTGAATATCAACGATAGTGTTGTTACGGTGGGAGAGGCAGGCAAAACCGCAACACAGCGAATGGAAATGGGATGGAAAGTTCTTGCGGCCGGAAATGAAAACACAGTTGTTGCGCAATGGTATATGGATTTCAAATTGAGATGGTACCCCTGGGAAAAATTTAAATCACTTTTTTTTGAGAATATTTATGGTGCTCATTTGGAACGTGGGCTGGCAAATTTGAAAGAATTAAGTGAAGGACGCCGTTCGTCAAGTAACTAATCTTATTTTTATAGTTCTCTGTATTTTTAATTATAAACTATTAATATGAAATGAGCCCCAAATTTTCATTGTCTTTTACTTGAATATTCAGGGCGAATTCCATTTGGCAAAAAAAACAATAAAATTTAATCAAATGAAACAAGTACTTTTTTCGGCTGTATTATTCCTTTCCCTTGTTGCCTGCGGGCAAGAGGATAAATCAAAAAGGCCCAGTCCACCGGCAATGGCAAAAGAAACCATAAAATCCGGTGCCGTTATCAGCATTGATTATAGCCAGCCTTCTGTAAAAGGAAGAACAATTGGTAAAGATCTTGAGCCAATGGAAGGCAAAGTATGGCGTGCAGGCGCAAACGAAGCAACTGTGTTTGAAGTAAGTAAAGATGTAAAAGTAGAAGACAAGGCCCTTCCTGCAGGCAAGTATGGTTTGTTCACGATCATGAATGGTGATGAATGGACGATCATCTTTAGTAAAACATGGAAACAATGGGGAGCTTTTAGTTACAAGGAAGCCGATGATGCGTTAAGAGTAAAAGTAAAAGCGGAAAAGTCTAAAGCTTTTGCAGAAAAACTGGCTTATACTATCGATAAATCAGGAAAAGTATCATTGATGTGGGGTGATAAGCAAGTCGATTTTAAAGTTAAATAGTTAACCAGGGAAACTGATCTTTCCCATCGTAACTGAAGGGATCTTGTTTCTTCCTTTACCAACATTAATTTTTTCTCCGCAAACACATTCATTAGCAAGCAGTGCAAACAGCACTGCTTCTTTTGCATCAGGGGCCATATGTAACGTATCGATTGTATAAAATTTCATCCGGGGTAATTGTGATTTTATGTTTTCCATTAATAAAGGATTGTGCATGCCGCCGCCACTTGTATAGATCGAATAGCTTTTATTTTTTTCAATACATGTTTTAATGGCATCAGCAGTTGTTTCGGCCGAAAAACGATTTAGCGTTGCCATTACATCTTCATTAGAAATAGATCTTATTGCTGATCTTTCTATTGCATTTTGTAAGTAAGACAGGTTGAATAATTCCGGGCCGATCGTTTTTGGAAAATCGCCTGCAAAGAATGAATGAGCTTTTAATTCTTTCAATAGGTCAGTATTCACATTTCCTTTTTTAGCAATAGCAGATCCATCATCAAAATATTTTCCCGGAAAATGTTTTTGTACAAATGCATCCATCATTGTATTGCCGGGTCCCACATCAGTGCAGAAGATCTTTGTTCCATCAAGATCGCCAGGCAAGAAAGTAAAATTTGCAATGCCACCAATATTCAGCATGATCCTGTTCTCGCCTTTTTTTGAAAAAAGAAAATAATCGCCATACACAGCTAGTGGCGCTCCTTCACCACCGGCAGCAATATGTTTTTGCCGGAAATCACTGATCGTGATTATACCGGTATTTACAGCAATATGATCGCCATCGCCGATCTGTAATGTTGCATTTGGAAATTTTTGGTTGCTATGTAAAAATTTGGGAGCATGATAAATTGTTTGACCATGACTTGCTATAAGGTCAATATCATTTTTTGAATAACCCCATTTTTGCAAGCATTCGTTTATGATAGTCGCATGTTGAATAGCCACCCATTCATTCAGTAAACAAACTTTTTCAAGATCAGCATCGCGGCGGGAGAAGATCGTTTTTAATTCCTCTTTAAAATCATTTTGATAAGAAGATGTTTCGAATTGTACAAGCTCAACTTCAGTTTGAGGTCCGCTTCCTTTTATTTTACAAAGCGCCACATCAAGACCATCAAAGGATGTTCCGCTCATCAGGCCAATTATAAACCGTTCGGGTTTTGAAGCAATTGTATAAAGCTTTTCAATGTTGGGGTTCATATAATACAATAAATATAGTCACTTAAGCCTTGCGGTTTCGAGTCTTAAAATTAATGGTGTATGAATGTTTTTGCGGGAAATTTAAAAAATCCTTGCTTTTTTTTGCAGGTTTTAAGAAAAACTGCCTTAGATTCGACTTACAAACGGTATTGCTTATGCTGAAAAAGGAAAGACAGGAGTTTATCCTTCGTGAGATCAATCTTCATAATAAGGTTTTAACCTCGGATCTCTGTGAAGCGATCAATGTTTCTGAGGACACTATTCGCCGTGATCTCTCTGAACTTGCAGAAACGGGTGACATTATTAAAGTACATGGCGGCGCATTATCCAGATCATTTCATGTTTCTTTTCAAACCAATGGCGTCTATTCTCATGATAATAAAAAGATGATCGCCCAAAAAGCTGTGAGGTTGATTCGCGACGGTATGTTTATTCTTACAACGGGCGGAACTACGATCCTGGAATTAGCAAGAGCTTTGCCACAACATTTGCGGGCAACTTTTTTTACCGGCAGCCTGCCTGCAGCGATGGAATATATTCAACATCCGAATATCGAAGTGATATTTATTGGTGACCGCATTTCAAAGAATTCAAAGATCACGGTAGGCGGCGATGCCATCACAAAGATCAAACAGATCAACGCAGATATTTGTTTTCTTGGTATCAATGCAATTGATGCTGAACATGGTCTTACCGATAACGATTGGGATGTAGTGCAGGTGAAAAAAGCAATGATCCAGTCTTCGAAAAAAGTGGTGGCGCTGACGATCGCTGAAAAAATAAATACCCAACAAAAATTGAAAATAGGAGATCTTGATATATTAGATATTATGATCACAGAATCAGATCCCGGAGAAAAAGTTTTTGATGCATACAAAGAAAAAGGTGTAGAGATATTATAGATCCGTTCCCTGTAAGATAGATTGAAGTATATCCATTTAGTTATTGAAACAAAGTGTTTGGACCGAGATAATAACACAAATACACCTGCTGAACCAGCAATATGAGTTTTTTTCGGTTTTATATAAGCAGTAAGGGGCTACCACGAGGTGGCCCTTTTTTTAATTGTTCTAACGGAATTATTATTAAATAGTTTAAAATTGGCAATGCAACGTTGCAGAAAAACTTATTGTCAGAACCTGTAAGAAAGGATGATGGATACGCAAAAACTGGTAAAGGATTGCATCAGGGAAATTCCGGCTGCCCAGCGGCAGCTGTATGACCATTTTGCCGAAACTATGCTGGGGGTTTGCTATCGCTACACCAAATCGATGGATGATGCGGAAGATGTGCTGCAGGATGGGTTTGTAAAAGTTTTCAGGAATCTTGGCCAATATAAATATGAAGGTGAACTGGGCGGATGGATAAGAAGAATAATGGTAACAACTGCGTTGAATTTTCTGAAAAAGAATTTCCGTTACAATCATGAGTTTTCTTTTGATAATGAGAACCTGCACCCGGTAACGGATGATAATCCCGAAATAAAAATGACAGGTAAGGAACTCGCAGACCTGGTGAGGCAATTACCGATAGGTTATCAAACGATATTTAACCTGCATGCAGTGGAAGGATTTAGTCATGTTGAAATAGGAAAAATGCTGGGAATAAATGAAGGGACATCAAGATCACAGTATGCAAGAGCAAGAGCCTTATTGATCAGCTGGATAAAAAAAAATGATCAGGTAAATTTTAAAACTGGTGTATATGCCGGAAAATGAATTTGACAAAAAGATTTCTTCCGAAATGCAGGAGCTGAAGTTTAAACCTTCAGAGCAAGTCTGGCTGCGTGTAGAAGAAAGGATTAAAACGAAAAAGAAAAGAAGAATATTCGTTGTTATATTCTTGCTGGCAGGGCTTGCATTGCTTGGCTATTGGCAACGAACCAATTTATTTGGCGGACAAAAAAATGATATTGCAACAAAAGTCACAACCGACTCCCCTGGAGAAAAGCAAAAAGAGGAGAATTCTCAATCTACAAATGAAATAAATTCTTCAACAACAAAACAAAAAACACAACCAACAGAGTCTAAAGAAATAAAGAATACAACTGGTAAAACTGTAAATGATAAACAATCGGATAGTGGATCAGTGATCGATAAAAAAGATATTGCAGTTTCTAAAAACAATATCAGTAAGCAAAAGAAAAGCAAGGAGGAAATTAACGAGAAACCAGTTTCTGTAAAAACTAAAAAAGATAATAAGCCAGAAGCTTCAGTTGCTATTGTATCTGCAAATTCGAAAACGAAAAGCAAGGTCGTTGATGATAAATCTAAAGATCTAAAAACAGATACTGAAACGATCGCAAAAAAGGAGGATCTCAATCAATCTGAAGTAAAGCTGGTTGACAGTAAAATTGATTCTGCAAAAGTCGTGACACTTGAACAGGAAAAAAATGTTACGGCTACGGATACGCTTTTGAAAACAGATCAAACGAAAGACACTCCTCCTCAAACCGTAAAAAAAGGCCCTGCAGAAAAAAAATGGAAGTGGGGTTTACATATTACACCGGGTATTTCATCCTTAAATGATAATGAAATTTCTTTTGGCGGATTAAAAAGCGCTGATGCTTTTGCTTATCAAAATCCGGTAGGAAGCGGAACTGGGGCACCACCTCCTGCACGACAAAAGCCTTCTGATGTTAAAGCTGGTTTTGCTTTGCAGGTCGGAGCTTTTGCACAAAGACAGTTATCATCCCGAACCAGTCTCGCAGTGGGTTTACAATATGGTTATTACAGTAATGTTCTTCATATTGGGAACAAGAGAAGTTCGCTTTCAGGCACCACTCAACTTTCTACCCTTCTTGATCGTAATGCTAACCAGGTTTACAATGCAGGTGGCGACACTACGAAATATACTAATGGTTATCATTTTATTGAATTGCCGTTTTTATTTCAATGGCAATTAAATAAGAATAAAACAAAGCCTTTTATTTGGAGTACAGGGTTTACTATCGGACAGCTTATCGCAAGCAACGCAATTATGTATGATACAGTTTTCAACGGTGTTTATTATAAAAATACAAGCCAGCTGAATAAGACCCAGTTCAGTTTGTCAACCGGTTTTTCCTGGACAATAGCAAATAATAAACAGGTACAATGGAATCTTGGCCCCGTTGCAGATCTTCATTTGAGCAAGCTCATTGATAATCCTTTTGAAAATAAGAGATATTTATTTTTTGTTGGTTTAAGAACGGGTGTTTATTTAAATTCAAAAAAGTAATGCAACGGTTGATTACTGGCTGTTGTCAACCTTAAAATTGCTTTTATGAGAATAAGATCTTTTTCAGCTTTATTGACAAGCACAATAGCGCTGCTTTTTGTTTTTAATAGTTGTGTAAAGGATAAGTGCACCCGCCGTTATGTATATTGGGAACCTGTATACCGTACAAAAGATGAAGTGCGGGCAAATATCAAAAACAATTCATCAAGAGAAATTGAAAGACCCGGGAAAATTTATATCCGTGGCAACTATATTTTCCTAAATGAGATCGATCGCGGCATTCATATTATTGACAATACAAACAAGTCGGCTCCGAAGAATATTGCTTTTATTGACATTCCGGGTAATCTTGATATGGCAGTAAAAGGAGACGTTCTTTATGCAGATCTTTATACTGATCTTGTTGCTATTGATATTACAAACCCACAACAGATCATAGTAAAGAAATTCACTGAAAATATTTTCCCTGAAAGATATTATGGTAATGGGTTTTCACAGAATCCAACAATGATCATACAAGATTGGGTAAGAAAGGATACTATTGTTCAAACTGATTGTGGTGGAAATAGCGGATTATTTGGCGGTATGAAATCAGCCGATGTCTTTATGTCGCCACTTTCATCTTTTTCGGCGCAACAAGGAACCGCGGCTAGTGCTGGTGGTTCTCCATTTGGCATAGGAGGTTCAATGGCAAGATTTACAATTGTCAATAATTATCTATATGCTGTTTCTAACTCAGCGTTGAATGTTGTTTCTATAGTAAATGGTGCTGATCCTGTTTTAAACAATAAAGTTCAAATGGGTTGGGGTATTGAAACACTTTATCCTTTTAATAATAGGTTATTCGTTGGTTCTAATACGGGCATGTTCATCTATGATATTACTAATCCAGTAAACCCGGTACAATTAGGAACTTTTACACATGCCCGCAGTTGTGATCCTGTGATCGCTGATAACTCTAATGCATTTGTTACACTACGCTCCGGTACTCCATGCCGGGTCACCAGTGAGCAACTTGATGTGCTGGATATTTCCAATTTATCAAACCCAAAGCTTATTAAAACTTACCCAATGACCAATCCACACGGACTGGCGAAAGATGGCAATACTCTTATTATTTGTGATGGTCGTGATGGTTTGAAATTTTACAATGCTTCGGATGTAAGAAATCTTTCATTGCAAAAACAAATAACGGGACCAGAGACATATGATGTGATCGCTTTTAATGGCTGGGCATTGGTTGTTGCAAAAGATGGGTTATATCAATACGATTATTCTTCTCCCAGCAACATCAATTTAATAAGCAAGCTGAACGTTAAAAATTAATTTATGAAAATAAAATATTTTTTCCTGGTATTATTCATGACTGGCACATTAGTTTCTTTTGGACAAAAGAAAAATGCAGCTTACAAATTCCATTCTATTAATAATATTTCGTTGATAAATGGTGATAACGTGACGTCTGCAGGTTTGCAATCAATAAATGGTTTTCAAAAAGGTAACCTGTTCGCCGGTGTAGGTATTGGATTGGATTACTATCTCTATCGGACAGTTCCTTTATTTGCTGACCTCAGGTATCAGTTCGGGAAAACAAAGAATAAGTTTTTTGCTTATGCCGATGGTGGTGTCGACTTTGATTGGGTAGAGGAAGGTTATAATGATCGTCCCATTTTTATATGGGAAGGAAGCAGCAATTCAAGTGAATTTCATGATGGTGCTTACACTGATATTGGTTTGGGGTATATGGTTGGAACAAAGAAGGGGGGAGGTTTTGTCTTATCGATCGGTCATTCATATAAATCATTAAAGAAAACCATTAGTTACCCGGATTGGAGAACCCAGGAAACTATCACTGATATTTATCATTATAATTTTAACAGGATCGTTCTGAAAGTTGGCTGGAAGTTTTAGATGTCTCTTAGTAATCGTGTTTTGCAATTATTACACAAGTATAAGTTTTGTATTTACTTCCAGATTCCCGCCTGCTAAATCCAATTCCAATGTCTGTTAAAGAAGCGTTCCATGGATCTAATCCCAGCAAATGTTTTCTGTGTCCCAGTGATGGTTCATTTTTATCGGTGACAAGAACTTTTATTGACTCGATCCCGCTAAACGTATTTGCTGCCAATGATTCAAAATAATTAGCATTCTTTTCAACTGTCCATTTGGGTTGAAGTTTATAGCCGCTTTTCTTAATAAAATAATTCATTCCATACCCATCGGGATCAACATGGCCCATGTAGTTCCTGTTTGCCATATCATATGCTTTAGTCTCTGCTATTTTTGCTAAAGTGTCATTCCATTTTAGCTTGATTTTTGAAACCTTCAGTCCTTTTTCAAAATTTAGTTCTTCATAATATTTATCAGGATTGTTTCTTATGTCAGTAAGAAGAACAAAAGCATCCTTTGCTTCTTTTTTATCAATTGTCACTTCATTATTCTTTTGAAAAGAAGTGGAGCAGAACAATAAAATTACCAGCAGATATTTCATTTATAAAAAATTAAATGAAGGTGCTTACTCCGGTTGTAAAAATTTCAGGTTTCTTTGAATGCCTTTAAGCTTACTCCGGTTTAGCGCCGAATATTTGAATATACTTTTAAATTTTTCTTCTGTCATTGCTTCCCATTCTTTTGTGGAAATATTAAGAATTCCAGGTATAGGAGTGAACTCAATTTCATTTGTTGGTTTTGAAAACCGGTTCCAGGGGCAAACATCCTGGCATATATCACAACCGAATGCCCAGTTCTCAAATTTTCCTTTCATTTCGTTTGGTATCAGCCTATCTTTTAATTCAATTGTGAAATAAGAAACGCATTTACTTCCATCAACAATTTTGCCCGGTAAAATGGCATCGGTAGGACAGGCATCGATACAGCGAGTGCAGGTGCCGCAATAATCTTTTGCAAAAGGTGCATCCGGTTCCAGGTCAAGATCAGTGATCAATGTTGCAATAAAAAAGAAGGAGCCATTTTCTTTATTGATCAGGTTCCCGTTTTTACCAAGCCATCCAAGTCCACTTCGTTGAGCCCATGTTCTTTCAAGTACGGGAGCACTGTCAACAAATCCGCGGCCATGAATTTCTCCTACATTTATTTTGATCGACTCTATTAGCTTGTTTAATTTTTCCCTGATCACTTCATGATAATCTTTTCCATAAGCATATTTTGAAATTTTTGGAGTTCCGGCATCTTGTTTTTCCTTAGGAAAATAATTCAGCAATAAAGTAATAACGCTTTTTGCACCCGGCACCAATTGACGAGGGTCAATTCTTAGTTCGAAATATCTTTCCATATAATGCATATTGCCATGCATTCCTTTATTTAGCCATAATTCTAACCGGCGGGCATCATCATCAAGTTTTGTTGCCTGGGCAATGCCACAGAAATTAAAGCCAGATTCTGAAGCTAATTGCTTGATCAATATTGTTCGTTTTTGTTTCAATATTAGTCGATTTTGAATTAAATTAACACCGCATCGCAAACCAAAACTGCAGCTCTATGAGAAAACTTATCTTATCTGCCGCTCTTATATTGTTATTGATCAACTCTCATGCACAGGATAAATCTCCTGTAAAATTCGGCAAAATATCTGCTGAAGATTTTAAAACTTCTGTTTACAGTATTGACAGTAATGCGGCCGCTGTAGTAATTGCGGATATTGGCAATTCATCAATTACTGGTAATTCTAAAGGATGGTTTTCCATCGAGTTCAGACACTTTAAACGTATTCACATATTAAAGAAAAGTTCCTATGAACTTGCCGATGTTGAGATACCGCTTTATACAAATGGCAGTAGCGAGGAAGAGTTACAAGGCCTGAAAGCTTATACCTATAACCTGGAAAATGGGAAAGTTGTAGAGACAAAACTTGAGAAATCAGGAGTGTTCCAGGATAAATTGAGCAAAAACCGACTCGTTAAAAAATTTACTTTTCCTGCAATAAAAGAAGGATCCATTATTGAATATGAATACACCATTCATTCGGATTTTATTGCCAACCTGCAGCCGTGGGAGTTCCAGGGTGCTTATCCAAGGCTGTGGAGTGAATATAACGTTTCCATCCCTGAATTTTTTTATTACGTATTTCTTTCACAGGGAAATCAATATGACTTATCAAGAACAACAAAGAATAAAATGGAGAGATTTCGTGTAGTTGATGGTAGTGGGGCTGGCGCTTCAGAAACTTACAGTTTTGACGCAGGCGTCACTGATTATCGTATGGTGATGAAGAATATTCCGGCATTAAAAGAAGAAAGTTTTACATCGACATTGGATAACCATATTGCAAAAATTGATTTTCAGTTGGCATCGTACCGCCAGCCGCTAACACCAAGAGATATTATGGGTAACTGGACGGATGTTACAATGGAACTATTGAAGGATGAAAATTTTGGATTGCAACTTAGCAGGGACAACGGATGGATGTCCGATGAACTCAGAATTGCAACAAGCGGCGCTTCATCAGATCTTGATAAAGCAAAAAATATTTATCAATACCTGCAAAATAATTTTACATGTACAAACTATAACAGGCTTTATACAGACCAACCGCTAAGAAATATTTTAAAAGAAAAAAAAGGCAGCGAGGTCGAAATAAATTTATTGCTTGTAGCCATGTTACGCAAAGCAGGTTTGCCTGCTGATCCATTGATGCTGAGTACAAAATCTCATGGATACGCTTTATCGGTATATCCTATGATGGACAAGTTTAATTATGTGATTTGTCGTACTATTATTGGGGGTAAAACTTTTTATCTCGATGCAAGTCGTCCAAGGCTTGGATTTGGTCGCCTGACCTGGGAATGTTATAATGGTCACGCAAGAGTTATTAATCCGGAAGCTACTTCAGTTGAATTTTCACCTGATTCTTTGAACGAAAGAAAAACTACTTCACTTATGCTGTTTTCAGACGAAAAAGGAGAAATTTCAGGAAGGGTGCAACAAACCCCCGGGTATTATGAGTCCTATTCTTTGCGCAGCAGGATCAAAGAAAAAGGAGCGGAAGAATTATTTAAAGACATTAAGAAAGATTTTGGTATAGAGGCGAATATATCCAACACCAGTATTGATTCACTGCAAAAATATGATCAGCCATTACAATTGAATTATGATGTAAAACTGAATTTAGAAAAGGATGATATCATTTATCTCAACCCCATGTTTGGAGAAGGCTACAAAGAAAATCCGTTTAAATCAACTACAAGAGCTTACCCGGTGGAAATGCCTTATGCTTTTGATGAAGTATTTGTGCTCACTGCGGATGTGCCCGCTGGATATGAAGTGGATGAATTACCAAAATCAATAAGAGTGAA